>Ga0257106_1000003_pt1 | contig 150042 bp, 112 predicted proteins | sample LP_taG_3_FD_190177 | JGI IMG/M metagenome (GOLD analysis project Ga0257106, IMG submission 190177) | Marine microbial communities from Northeast Subartic Pacific Ocean, Canada - LP_J_2011_P26_10m | ecosystem: Environmental > Aquatic > Marine > Oceanic | place: Canada: Northeast Subartic...
CATGCCAGGCGGCGGCAACGGTGGCGGTGGCGGCGATGGGGACGCCGGTGGTGGCGACGGTGGCGACGGCGGCGGCGGCGATGGCGGAGGGAAAGGTGAAAGTGGCGGCGGCGATGGAGCCGCGGGCGGTGGCGACGGTGGCGATGGCGGTGGGGGAGGAGGACTTGGCGGCGGCGGCGATGGCGGCGGCGGATTCTTTCCCGGTAGCGGCGGCGGCGGCGGTGCCACCCACCCCGGTGGTTTGTTCGGTGGAGGCGGTGAATTCGGTGGCGGCGACGGGAAGGAAGGTGGTGGAAATGGAGGAGACATCGGCCAGGACTTACAGTCGGTTTGCACGTATTCCTGTTCGCCCAAATATGGGAGGACGGCGTCAACGACTTGCTGCTCCAATGCTGGCGTGAAACCATCCGGATAATAGAACGTCGCGTAGACAAACTCACCTCTCGGGTCGGCTTCAACCACTGGCTCATACACGCCCCACGTATCGTGCGTGCTTACGCCAGTTGTGCAACCAGTCACCGTATCGATCGGTCCGACGTCGCCGATGTTTCCCGGCGTGGTCAACTTGGTAACGAGAGACCCCGAATCGCAAGCGACGTGAATCGCTTCCTTTGCGAGAGTCACGTAGCTCTTCTCCGGGTGCCTCAAGGAAACAGATACCGAGCGAACGCCATCATCTGGCGCGGCTTCCCGATCTTCCTGGGTCAGATCAGCGTCGCAAACAGCGCCCAGCACTCTCTCGCAGCTGTACGGCTCTTGGTGAAACAAAACTTCAACCGCAACGCCGGCATACGTGTTTGCACCAGTTTCATCCACAATGCCCGTGACAGATACCGAGTTCGCGATGTCCTGCATCGCTCTGAGAATACCTGGGTAAAGGTCACTCACGGTCGCTGTGGACGTCAAGCTGAACGTCCCAACAAACTGAGACGCCGTTTGTAACGGATCACCGCGCATGAGCGGCTGCGCAGACGATTCGTTCTTCACCGCACCGATCGCGTTGGCAACAATAGCAATCGAATCCCTGTTGTGTTGTTGGCCTATTCCCGACATGGTCGAGCCCATGTCGTGCTTGTATTGTAACCCGTACGGGAACACGTTGAACATACCTTGCAGGGACGAATAAAACTCGAGCATTGGGTTCACGAATCGTTCCAACACCACCGGCGGCGGTGACAGGTTCCAGGGCGGTGGCGTCCCCGGTTCCGGGTGTGGCGGTGGTGGTGCTGGTACTGGTGGCGGTGGCGAGGGGGCAGGCGGCGCTTTCGGAGTCGGCGGTGGCGGCGACGGCGAGTACACCGACCTTGAAATGGCAATCTTGCCGCCGTCGTCGCACTCCGTTTTCTCTCCGGCGACTAAATACCACGTCCATCCAACTTCAACGCTCAATTCAAGCGCTCCGTACGGTTGTGTCGTCGTATAATCGACAAGTTTTTCCGCGCCACTCAAGGATATTAACTGTGCACTCGTCAAGCACGTCAAATCGAGAAAACCAGTCGTTTGTGGTACGTATCCCGCTTCCACTTTCTTCAAAATCCTGTTTCGCGAAAAAAGAAAAGAAAGAAGATGATGGTCAGTTTAGTTTCTCTACTGCGCGTTACGTGCTATGAAACACGACACCGTCAACGATCGCAAAGACAAAAGAATGAATGCGTTGAACGTAGAAGAAGAAGAAGAAGAAACTTCTATTCATTTCATAAAACGCGATTGAGAGAAAAAACGCTTTGGATTTTTTGAAAAAGAAAAGAGAGACCGAGACCCCCCCGCGCGCCGCTCTTCGTTTTGAGGAGGGGCTTTGATCTACGGCCAAAATAATTTGAACCGACAGATTCTTTTCTATCGCGCGATCGACGTCGGTTTCTCTCTCTCTCTCTCTCTCTCTGATGAGAGTGTTGTCTCTATTACTATTAAACGTACCAAATGTCGCTGGTGAGAACGTTCCAGTTCAAAGTGATCGTGCTCACTTCTTCGTCGATGAAATCGACAAAGATTTCCGTGGAAGAAGCCGATTGGTCTACGTGTTTCACCCAAAAAATCTTCCTGGGCGTCTTCTCCGCAGTCGCCAAAAGAACGGAGAAGAACGCGAAGACTATCGCGAGGAGGATCTTCAATGCATCTGATCTCTTCTCCGTCATCATCATCATCTCTGCTACTCTCTGCTCACTTTTGACGACGGGAACGAAAAGAAAGAAGAGGAGGATTCAAACACAAAAGGAGAGGTTTGGAAAGACCGGAAAGAGGAAAGAAGAAGACGATGTGATCGTTGATTTTTTTCTTCGTCGAAGAATTTAAAACCAAGTCTTTTTCCTCCTTAACCTTCGGTATTCCGTTCAATCGCACTCGCGTTCGCTTCTTTGATCTATTCTCTTTCTTTTCGATCGGTGAAAGAGTCTTTCTTATAGCGTTTAAATCCACGTTTTATGTGACGATGATTCAAAAGAACAAAAGAATTTTGTACGGCGCTTCGATGCAGAGGGGGTGACGATTGGAAAAAAACGTGCGAAGGAGAAGCTTCTGGCCATTTTTTTTGGATACCCTAAATTGAATGTATGAGATTTGTATGATAGTCAACAACAACTTTACTACTCTACTACTCCTCTCTTACTACTCACCACTTCGAGAAGATACGATGTATTCGCACAAAGCGGCGTCAAAGACAGCCATCGATCGATTAGAACGATCTATTGAAGTGATGGGTACGATGCCTGAGCAAATAGCCGAGGCACACGTTCGATTTATGGGGTACGATTTACCCGACAATTGCTCGGCTGCGGTGAAACGAGGGAGGCTGTTGAAACTCCTTTCCGATGAGGTTTTGCGCGAGGCGAAACGGGCGGAAAGGGAAGAATTTACGACACAGGCAAAGGCTCAAAATTTTGCTGATGGAAACGATGATGACGATGATGATGAGAACACGAAGAACGTGTCATCTTCACGTCGGCAACAAAACGACATTTTGTCGTCGTCGTCGATTTCTTCGAATAGACGAATATGCGACGACGCAGGCGACAACAACTCCACGGAGACGAAAATAGTAAACGGAGGAGGACGATATAATAACAACAACGAAGGCTCCGATAGTGATTCAGATTCCTCGGTACAAGGCACGGAGCGTGCGGCACCACCACCTCGTTCACTGTCGCCCCCTCCGCCGCGAGTCGACGAGCACGAGGCGAATGCTACGAGTACGAATACGTATGCAGATTCGGAATCAGAAGCATCAGAACAAGATCCGGACAACTATTACGGCAAAGCGACACTCGAGCCAGAAGCACCACCGGGCGCGAATCCGTTCGCTACGATAACTTCGGAGAAACAAAAGGAGATGGAAAAAGAAGCGTTGCAACAAATCGAAGAGGCTAAAAAAATGATGGCAGCATTGAAATTCAACGTCAGCAAAAACGATAATAGTAATACCAATAGTAGCGACGACGAGGACGACGAGGACGACAACGACGACAACGACGACAACGATAGCATTGACAACATTAGCAACAACGACAATAATAAAAATGACGACGAGAACATCCCCAATAGGGATCTCCTCGCGGGTGAAAGTTTCGCTCAGCACCAAAATTCCAAGTTCAAAAACGTTTCCTTTCCGCCGCTTCCAATCGAAGACGACGTGCGTTCCATTCGCTCAGATGCGGTTTCCTCCAGAGGCGGAGATGACGTGGGTAGTGTGAAAGACTTTGGTGGTTCTGAATACGGTGGTTCTATTTACTCCGTCGCCGCAACAATGGGTTCTAACCAAAACGAACAAGAAGATGACGAAAAGTTGTTGGACCAACTCGTCGAAGAAGCGGAAGTAGAGAGGATTTTGAGAGGAAGAATCGACGAGGAGGAAGGCGACGGTAACATCATCGACGATAATTCGGAAGGGAAAGAAAACGAAGTTCCTCTATCTCTTTAGTAAGAAGAAAGAGAGAGAAAGACTGAGAGAGAGATAACAAGGTGTGAGCTGTTTTTATTTTGGTTCCACATAAAAAGGCGCAAAAGAGAGAGATTTATCCAATTTGCTCTCCCTCTCCTTCTTCTAACGCGTGCTGCTGCTATACTAGTAAATCAATCGAACACATTCGAACGAGAGATACCTTATTTGTTCACAATCGTCATCATTATCATCATTCGTCGAGCGTTGACTTCGAATCACAACTCGTTCGCCGGGTGTTGTTCGAGAAACTTTCACATTGCAAAAGCGTCGTCGTCATCGAATTTTTCGTCGACGTTCGTTACTACTACTACTACTACTACTACTAATCAACGACGTTCTCCATCAATCGCGCGTTTAAGAAGACAAACGGTATCATCTGGTCAAACATCATCATCATTAACAACCATGGGCAATGAAGCGACGACCTCAATCGTCTGGTTTCGCAAAGGTTTGCGCATACACGACAATCCGGCGTTGTCTGAAGCTTTGATAGATGCGAAAAATTTCAGCGGCGGCGACGAGAGCAAAAAAGTTTTGCCACTGTTCATCTTAGATCCGTGGTTTTGCAACGAGAAGAGCGTTGGAGCGAACAGAATGAACTTTTTATTGCAATCGCTGACAAACTTGAACGAGAATCTGGGATCCTTATTGTCGATTGAGAATGTGAACGACGCGAACAATTGCTTAACAGTTGTCCACGGAAGGCCGAAAGATGTGTTGCCGAACGTCATCAAGAAGTTTAACGTTTCCTCCATTTACTTCGAAAAAGAACACGTGGAACCGTTCGGTAAGCAACGCGACGAAGAAATAATCGAAATGTGCAAGAAACTCAACGTGGATGTGAACACGTACGCGTCGCACACTTTGTATGACCAGGAATTTTTGCTGAGTAAGGCTTCGGCGAAAGGCATTCCTCCGAGCACGATGGGCGCTTTTCAGAAAGTACTCGCAAACGTCGGCGAGCCACCAAGTCCAGTGCCGACGCCGCCGAAGAATTCCCTGCGAGTGATACCAAACGCAGGAGATGTTCTTTCGAAGGAGTTCAAATACGCGAACGGTATACCGACCCTGGAGGATTTGGGATACAAGGTGAAGAGTCTTTCGTTCAAAGGTGGTAAAGGCGGCGAAACTGAAGGATTGCGACGAATGCGCGGCGCCCTGTGCAGAGGCGGAGACGGATACAAATACGTGCAAGAGTTTGATAAGCCACAGTCGTCGCCGTGTCAGTTATTCGCGAAAGAGAAGGGCAGCGGAAAAGCGTTGAATCCGTTTGAAATGGCGAAGAAAACTTCTTCTTCTTCTCCAAAAGAAGAGTCGTTGTTGTGGCCTTCGACGACGGCACTTTCGCCGCATCTTAAGTTTGGTACTGTTTCGGTGCGACAGTTTTATTTTGAGTTGCAAGATATCTTGAAGAACGAGCTGAAAGGAAAACACACGAATCCTCCGACGAGTTTGATGGGCCAGATTTTATGGCGCGAATTTTATTATGTCAACGCGTGCGGTACCCCGAATTACGATAAAATGGTCGGTAACAGAATATGCAAACAAATCAAATGGAAGCACGATCCAGAAAATCTCGCCAAGTGGGAAAACGCGCAAACCGGGTTCCCTTGGATCGATGCTGCGATGACGCAGTTGAAAGAAGAAGGCTGGATGCATCATCTGGCCAGACACGCCGTGGCGTGTTTTTTGACGCGAGGAGACTTGTTCATTTCATGGGAGGAAGGCGCCCGGGTCTTCGATAGAGACCTGGTTGACGCAGACTGGGCTTTAAACAACGGAAACTGGATGTGGTTATCGGCCTCCTCGTTCTTTTATCAATACTTTCGCGTTTACGGCCCACATTCATTCGCCAAGAAATACGATAAAGAAGGAGCGTACGTGAAACATTTCTTGCCGGTGCTCAAGGACATGCCTTCAAAATACGTTTACGAACCTTGGACGGCACCTTTGGAAGTTCAAAAAAAAGCTGGATGCATTGTCGGCGTGGATTACCCGAAACCGATGGTTGACCACGCCGTAGCTTCGAAACAGTGCATGGCTTGGATGAATGAAGCGTACGCGGCTGGGAAAGAAAAGAAATCTGGGGGAGAAGAAAAGAGTAACAAGAAAGCGAAAACGAAATAGTATGTATCTCAGGAACCTGGTATCTAAGTACCAGTACCTACTTAGACACCAAGGGTACCTACAAGTACAAAGCATAGCAATAACATATCATAGCAATAACAAAAACACTATCATTCATTAGATGTAGACATCAAACTCTTCACCGACGAGCGCTTCCGACCAAGTCCAAAGATCTTCAGCTTCCTCCGTGTTCATGCTCTCTTTACTTGTCTGCGATTCATGAAAAATATGACCGGTATCTCCTCCAAGGTCATTGTTGTAATACACTCCCGTTTTATTTTCAAACTCTGGATCTAACGCCATTTTAATTAAACAATCTCCACCGCCCGATACAGTTTCCGCAACATGAAGTAAATCGTTCGCTGCGAAATCGAAAACTTTAGTAAACACGGGGTTTTGGTGTTGGAAAAAATTTGAGCGGGTGATTAAGCCCGGGCCGAACGAAACGACGTTTATTTGCGAGTTGGCTAACCTTAATCGTCGGTTCAACTCGTTTGCGAACAGAATGTTCGCGAGTTTACTGTCCTTATACGCCTTGTCGGCGTCGAACTCAGAACCATCCATCAACTCGAATTCCGCCCCATCTTCTTTAATGCCATCAAAATTCCCTAAGCCGGCGCCTCTCCCAACCTTTCCTCCCGGAGATTCCGGATCGTGGACTTCGGAAGCCGTGATAACAATTCGTGGTTTTAACGTCGAGGAACTCGCCGCACTTTCAACATTTTTCAACAACAAGTTTGTTAAATAGAAATGACCCAAATGGTCCGTACCCATGCTCACCTCGAACCCGTCCTTTGTTCTGTTCACCTCTTTACTCCCCGCGTATTGAACGCCCGCGTTCAAGCATAGAATATCAATCGGTTCATCTCCTAAAGACGTCGCGAACGTCTTGATAGATTCCAAATCCGCGAGGTCACACTCAGCCGGCACCAACAATGAAGGATCGTTCACTCGTCCGCCTTCTGCTGCAATCGCGTCTAATATTTCATATTTTGCTTCTTTTGCTTTTGCCATCGTGCGGCAGGCTAAAATCACCTGCAAGTCGTTCGTCTTTGCAAACTTTGTCGCGGCGTCTAATCCAATACCGTGGTTACAACCGGTGATTACAACCGTACGAATATCGCGCATGACAATAACAGGTTCTTCTTCTTTCTCCGCAGTTGCCACTTCTTCTTCTACTACTACTACTTCATCATCCGCTCGCGCTTGTTCTCGTTGAAAAGTCAAAAACGACATCGCGGCAGTCAACGTTAACATCTCTCGCTTTGTCTTGACGCATTCGTTGTTGTTGTTGTTGGTGGTGGTCGCTGCTGCTACTGCTGCTGCTCTTCTTGGTGTTCTTCTTCTTCCAACCGGTGGATTATGCGGCGACAGTTGCACGCGACGTTGAACAGAAGAGACGACCGATGACGTGATACTCGTTGTTATCCATGTCGTTGTCGTTGTCGTTGTTGATGATGATGCGTACATATGTAGTAAGTAGTATATGCGATTTTGACGAGATATTCACTCACTCACCAAAACCGATTACGTCACATTCTCTTCTCTAACAAACAACCACACACCAACGAAAAAGCAATGGCTGCCAACTTGTTACGAAGCACTTTCACGTTAAACGCAGTAAGAATGGGCAACGCTCCGTCCTCCTCCTCATCGTCGTCGTCATCATCCGGTAGAAGAAAACACTCCTCTTCCTCCTCCTTCAAAGCGGGAATCATCGAGTGGGCGAACGGGTTAGGAGGAAAAGAAGATTCGGACGGGTGTAAAGGAGCCGACGCACCTGCGGGGAGTAAATATCCAATCATGGCGGATGAATCCATCATGTCTAAAAAAGCACACGGAACGTCAGACTCTCCCGTTCAGAAAGAGTTGCGTTGGAACTGTGATTACGAAACCGCTGATAGAATCTGTAACTTCAATCGTCATTACGCGGAATATGCGGGATATTTCCTTTCCACGTCCTTCTTGAAAGAAGTCGATCGGACGAAAGAGACGACGTATTATGACTCCGTCACTGGGAAGCCGTTGTTCGTGGCACCGAGAGGCAGAACTTTTGAGGAGTTTGAGTCGGAATCTCGTGCCCACGGTTGGCCCTCTTTTCGCGATGAAGAAGTTGTTTGGGACAACGTTCGCTGCGTCCCTGGCGGCGAAGCCGTAAGTACTACGGGCACGCATTTAGGCCATAATCTCCCAGACAGAAAAGGAAATCGATACTGCATAAACCTTGTTTCAGTTGCGGCGATGCCATCGAAGTAATTCAATAGTATATTTGTGTGTATCAAAAATTGCAAGAAAAAGAACTACTCTTACTCATAAACGCGGAAAAACAGCTCTCTCTATTTCTCAAAAGGTACCTCTCAAAAGAGACTCGTCGAAAGCGCAGCCTTTCGATCTCGCAAACTCGAAACATTCCATGTGACCATTTTTGTACGCGGAATTACACACCTCTGCGTCCCACGCGAACTCATTTTCATGAAGATATTTTAGACATTGGAGATGCCCATTTGCAGCGGCAAGAGTACACGCTACTTCTTGGTCGACATCCTCCCATTCGGATTCGGAGTGTTCTTTCAAGTATTTCAATCCTTCGAGGAATCCGATTTCAGCCGCTTCCTCGACGATACTTTGCCAACCGCAAAACAATTCAACTTCCATCGTTTCGTGCACGTACTCCAGAAGGTCAATATTTTGCGAACGAACGGTATTTATTGCCAACTGCTCGTCTTGATAAGGACACTCTTCTTCGTGGCAAAATCTTACGCATTCGATATGACCGTTACGAGCGGCGAGTTCTATCGGTCTGTCACCCGGCTCGAAATCCTTGTCCTCGTGCCATTCACCGCAACTTTCACAAAAATATTCCCCTTCGTGAGGTTCCGTCCAGCGACAGCCGCGTTCTTTTCTCGCGTACACGAGGCACTCGAGATGACCTCTTTCAGCGGCTTGCTCTAGAGTTCTTTCGTCCAGCGAAAGCCTCTTCGCACCCACCAACCACTTCAAAATATCGAGTCTTCCGGTGGCGGCAACTTCCGAACAAACGTATTGTTCGCTTGGTGCATTGCAATCGTACTTTGAAATGCGATCCATGGCGTATTGTAAAGTCGAAATAGAAGTAAAATCAGATATTCTCAACCTCGACTTCTTCTTCGTTTTCTTCTTACCGGCTCGGTGAATAGCTTCTTTCGTCTCTCTCGAAACCAGGTTTAAAAACTTGACGTCGACATCGTTAAGCTTTGGAAGCAGATGTGCGCGAAAAACATCGCTTTGGTGCGTAAAAACTTGCGTAAGAGTGCTGGCACCTCGTTCCATCATAGTTCCGCTCCTCGTCTTTGGTTTTTGAACGCGTATTATTTTCACCTCTTTTCTTTCCTTGTTGTTGTTGTTGTTTTTAAGAACGGCACAAAGTACGAACAGGAGCGCGAAAAACGAAAACAGAAGTATGTCCTTCTCCGTTTGCAACTTTGCGATGACCGTGGACTGTGACTGTTGCTTCTCGCCCATTGTCCAGAAGAAAGAGCGCGTGTTGACACGTGCCATAATAGGAACAGCCGGCGTCGTGTATCTTTTTTAAACTTTTGCAATTGGGCGTTTTTTTTGCAAAAGTGCGCAGATTTTTTCGCTTTTTTTCTCTCTTGCAAAAAAAGAGAGAACGCTTATAACACACACATCGTCACAACTACTGCTCTACTACTTTAACAATAATGACTCCAGAAGTACTTCTCGAAGTTTTTCGGATTTCCTGGGCGAAAGAAACGGCGAAGAAGAAACGGGAGAAGCGATTACTCGAAGGAGGAATACCCGCAGAGAAAATACGAGGAGACGACGACGACAACGACGACGACGACGAAGAAGAAAATGGAGATTCAGATTCAGAAGAAATGAACATCACGGACGAAGCGTTGATCGCGTCGAACGCGGTGATGAATTCGTTTTTGAGAGAAGTCGTGCACAGAGCTGCCGCAGCTGCGGAGGAGGACGGGGATAGCTCGGTGACTGGAGTTCATTTGGAACGAATATTACCTCAGTTGCTTTTAGATTTCACTTCGTGAGCGTTGAGAAGCTTTTGAGGCATGGAAGTAGGACATAGAAGTAGTTGTAGGTAGAAAGCAAAATAGTAATGCAAAGATTGGATATTTATAAACATATGAAAGCAATGATGAATGCGTGTGTTTGTGTATTTCTCTTTCTCTTTCTCTCTCTCTTTCTCTCTCTCTCTCTCTATTGTACAACGTGTGGGTTGGTGAAATGTTTTCTCGTAAAATCCAACTTTTTAAATCCAATCGCCTTCTTGTAACTTCAACGGCAAATAGACCTCGGATAAATACTGAAACCCGTAACTACTCAGCGCCTGAATTTCCGCCTTGGTTTTCGTTTTCAACATAATTTCAACCTCTTTCACCCAGTCCGGGTTCTGTTGGATGAAATCTTCTTTCAGCATGTGATTGCCCGTTTCGATATCCTTCGCGGTCATTTCCAATCGACACTGCTCGGGGATTTTAAACTTATCTAAATCGCTCGGACGAACGCCCAACCACTTAATATCCGGAGTGGTTAAATTGGCAGAGTCAAACGCCATGTTCTTAGAACCTTGCATGTATACAGAAATGATTTTCAATCCGTATGGATCCGCGTCCACCAACGCCAACACCGGCAACTTCAATTCTCTCTTCACTTTGGAAAGAAACAAACGCGTTGCCACGTCCGGTTGACCTTTCGCCGTAATTATAATGCATGGATACTTGTTGTAAAACCTATCCTCGGCCAACCGCATGAACGCGGCATCTTTCTCCACCAACAAAACAAACTTCGCGTCCGTTCGTAACTCCGTCACTTTATCGACGTTGGACGGAATCGCTTTACCGCCGACGCCCATTTTCGTGCAATCAATATCGTCGCCGTCCTCTTTATACCTCAATCTCCCAACTACCACGCCTTTCTCCGACGCCACCACGTGCAAAGAATTTCTCGTGCATCCTAACAAACACGAAATGTCGTCTAAGACCGCATCCGAATCTTTCTGGTCTTTGAACAACTTCACGTCCGTATAAAACAAGTCTCTCTTCGTCACGTGGATGCCTTTACTCAACACTCCGTGGACTAACTGCATAACTCGCGTCAAAATTGTCACCTTTCTGACTGAACTCATGTTCGTGAATGCCGCGGATGTGCTCTTATTCTTCAAAACGATTCTATTCAACTGGTCGATGTATACCTGGTCGTTTTGGCCTCTCGAAGGGAGTTGATAGGCGAACCCGTTCCCATCCATAATCGATTTCGCCACCGCTAACATCAATTGCTCAATCGCGGCCGCAATTTCCGTCTCTGGCCTATCCAAAACTTCTCTGTATAAATCCTCCATGTTCAAATCTTTCAGAGTCTTCCTCCGACTCGGCCGCGACTTGACAATCGCTTCCAACTTTTGTACTTTTTTCAAAACATTTTCCACGGAACCGTCTCGGCCTTTCTGTCCATCTTTCAGTTTCTTCAGAGCAAAGTTTACGCCTTCGTCCGGGAGGACTTTCTGTTTCTTGCTTTTACTGCTCATCATGAATGATTGATTCTATCGTTTCTCTTCGTATTCCTTCTTCTTCTTCTTCTTCTTATTTTTAAAGGAACAGCAGCAACAAGGGAGGAGGAGGAGGAGGTAGACACTGAATATTGTGTATTCTATTCTGGGGTGAATTTTGAAATTTCCCTTCTGTATTGATGGACCACAGACAGAAGACTCTGAGAAGAGTATGGTCTCATAATCATATCTTCTTCACTTCCCAAAACGCATCTCTTCCTCTTTTCTTTCACGCAAAGAAGAACACAAACGACGACGTCAACAACAACAACAACAACAACAAACATGCTCTCCTCGTCATCGTCCTTAAACTCATCTTCTCTTTCTCGCGTTGGTGCTTTAACCTCCAGCAGCAGTCTCGCTAATGGTTGTCGTCAGATGATGATGATGACGAGGAGAAATACTTGTACGCCGACAAGAAAACAAAAAACTCGTTTCGCGATTAAAGCGCAATGGCCGGACGCTGTGTATATAGCAAATGTCATCGAACAGTTCCCCGAGAAAGGAATAGCCTCTGTTGAGGAAGGCAGATGTTTGTGGGACGATGGGTACGACGTGTTAGACGTGAGAGATTTGGATGAAATCGATGCGAACGAAAAGTGTCCTAATCCACTGGGAGTCGATATCGCCGCGCAACCGAACAAAGGGAACAGGTTGAAAGTGATTCCACTCGTCAACGCGAAAAGGAAATACGATTTCGAGTTGAATGAAAAAGTATACGTACAAACTGGATTAAATCCTAACTTTTCCAGCGAAGTGCAAAAGGTGTACCCGGACAAGAACAAGAAGTTGATGGTGGTGTGCTCCGATGGACGAACGAGGGCGATTAAAGCGTTGGAAACTTTGGACGAGTTAGGCTACCTCAACATCGTCGGAATCAAGGGCGGAGCAAATTTATGGAACCGAGAATGGGACGCTAAAATGAGACGTCGAAATCTTCCCGGTCAGTTCAAGCAAAACTTCTCGCACGCCGGGGACTCGCCTCAGTTGCACGGCACCGGTGGCCAGTTTCAGAAAGCGGACTCGCAGTCGTACAGCGACCCGCGAGATCCGGTGGAATGGATTTGCGAATAATTCCAAAACTGATCTGTGTTTTATGTTTTATGTTTATTTAATGTGTATGTTGCTCGTGTTGTAATGTGTATTAAAGTCTAAGCGTTGCTTGTTTGTGCAAAAGCTCCTTCCACGTTCTCTCTCTCTTGAAAACTCCATTCTGCATGGACAAATTTTTCTTCATTATCTCAGAATACTGACGACAACAAAATGTTACGCTTTTTAAGCACTTCACCGAAAACGACCACGCGCATTGGGAGAACGTCGTCGTCAAAATCTGCGTTCATAGGAAGAGCGATTATTTCTTCTTCTTCTAGCAACGCTTCGTTGCGCGCTTCTTCTTCTTCTTCTTCTTCTCGATTTTGTTTAGGGAAATGCTACACGTCGTTTTCGACTTCTAAAGCTGCGACAGTCGCCGCAACCACCAGGCGCTCCTTACTATCGAGCGCTTCTCCTTTCAGCGCCACTTCTTCGTTTGCATCGTTTCCTCGCTCGAACGCGGGTGAAACCGTACACAGTAGCAACGAGAGCGGAAGAAGGAGGAAAAGGTACTCTATCCAAGCGAATGCAGGAACACCGAGAGAAGAGTGTATGGTCACCACCCCTATCTATTACGTCAACGACAAACCACACATAGGTCACGTGTACACCTCCACGGTGGCGGATATATACGCGAGATACAAACGATTACAAAACATGGACGTGTTTTTTCTCACAGGGACAGACGAGCACGGGTTAAAAGTGGAACAATCGGCCGAGAAGAGACAGATCCCGCCGCAAGCGTTGGCGGACGAGAACAGTCTGGTGTTTCAAGAGGTTATGAAAGCGAACGAGATTTCGTTCGATGATTTTATCAGAACGACGGACGAGAGACACACGACGCAAGTGCAAGCGTTTGTTGAAAAGCTGCTAAAGTCGGGAGACGTGTATTTAGGGAAATTCGAAGGATGGTACGATGAAGGACAAGAGGAGTATTACACCGAGACAAAAGCGAAGGAGTGTAATTACGAGTCGCCTATTTCCGGGAAACCGATGGTGCGAATGGAAGAGGAGAATTATTACTTCAAATTATCGAAATACGAAAGCAAGGTGAAAGAGTTATTAGCAACGAACGATTCGTTTTTGACGCCAAAAGAAAGAAAGAATGAGTTGTTACAACGCGTGAACGACGGATTAAACGACGTGCCAATTTCGCGAACGAATTTTACGTGGGGTATACCCATGCCAGGAGACGAACAGCACGTCATTTACGTGTGGATCGATGCGTTGATGAATTACATCACGGCTATCGGTATGGCTAAAGATGGTGAAGCCAAACAAAAGTATTGGCCGGCGTCCATGCACGTCATGGCGAAGGAGATTTCGTGGTTTCACGCCGTCATTTGGCCGGCGGTTTTGATGGCGTTGGATTTGCCTCTTCCAATGAGAGTGCACGCGCATGGATTTTGGATTCGCGAAGGACGGAAAATGTCGAAATCGTTGGGTAACTTTGTCGATTTGACCGTTTTGAACAAGTTCTCCACCCACTACGGTTTAGACGGGTTTCGATACTACTTGGCGACGGAAGGTCCCATTGGAGCGCAAGACGCAAACTTTGCGTCTTCGAGAGTGCAAGAAGTATACGGTACGGATTTAGTCAACACGTTCGGTAACTCGACGTCCCGAACAACAGCGATGTGTGTGAAATACTTCGATGGAGTTTTGCCGGAAAAATCGGACGAGACCTCGAAAATCTTCAAAGGGTACGATTGGAAATCGATATGCGAGAAAGAAGCCGCCGAGGCTGTTCGCGCGTACGAAAACTTGGAACTCAACAAGGCAACGCAAGCCGCGATGCGAATAATTACCAAAGTTGACTTGTTCATCACCGAAACTGAACCGTTTAGAATGGCGAAGGATCCAAACGAACAAGAAAATTTAGGCGCAGTGTTGTATCAATGTTTGGAAGCCTTACGCATCTCGGCGTGTATTTTAGAACCGATTTTACCAAATAAGATAAAGGAAATGCACGCTGGTTTGCCTTTGTATGCCAACGTAAGCGATTCTATGGGAAAGCGATTAGTATGGGGTGGATTGAAACCGGGAACGACTGTTTCCAAGCTCGCGCTTTTCCCTAGACTGGATCCTTTAGATGAAAACGGGGAAATTATGAAAGAAGAAGCGCAAGCTCCAGCGACGTCCAATAAGCCTGCCAAAAAGTCTAAAACCAAAGTTGAGAAGGTATACAGTCCCGAAACTCAAGCGAAGATAGATGCGCAAGGTGCCCTCATTCGATCCATGAAAGAATCGGGAAAGACGAACGACGATGCAGAAGTTGCAGAAGCGGTTAAAATTTTGAAGGAGTTGAAAGCGTAGGAATACAACAACGCACGCGGAGCAAGAAACGATTAGAACGATTATTTAGCTTTATAGTACTCTTTATCAATGACATCAATCAATCCGTCGTATAGTAATTAGTGTTGGTTTATATGATCCTATACCCCATCGTTCGCTTATAGTTCAATTCTTCGTCGATGCGTAATCTATCGTGTTGCCAGTTTCCGGAGGAACCTCTTCTCGCTTCGTTGCTCGCTGGTTTACCAAACACTTGCGACAAAGAACACGTCGCGGGAGGATTCGGGAATATCATATCTGGATCCATTCGCGCTTGCGCTTTGAGCATGGGAATCAAGGACTCTTTGTGTGCCCACGGCGGAATCGGCTTCCCTCTTCGCTGGTCCTCAGAATCGCTATCGTCCGAATCATCTCTCATAGGGGACATTTCGTAAGAACTCGGAAACTTCGAGTGCGATCTAGGAATGGATCGATCGTGGTAGTTGGTGTTATTTGCTAGACTCGACGGTGTTCCCCTCGGCGTTACATTGAAGGATTTGATTTTCGAAGGTGTCATCATTTGCTGCTGGTGTCTTCTCGAAGGTGTGATGTTATTCGCCGCTGCACCGCCCGCCAAGGCGTTTCTCGCGTTCTCCAATAGCCTTTTACTCTTTTCCGTTACAGCGCGATCCGCGGTAGTTTCAACGACGTGCTGTTTTTGATGTTGCGAGCGTTGTTGTTGGTAACTATTATTCTTAACGAGCGAGGCGGACGAATGCATGTTGTGCGCAGGCTTTGTCGTCGTTCGCTGATGTTGCTGCTGCTGCTTCTCGCGAAGACGCTCTCGCTCTTGCGCTTCTAAAATTGCACGCGCTCTTAAATTTTCTTCGTGCTGCGCGCTCAGTGCCATTTCTCTCTCTCTCTTAGCCATCTCCATCTTCTCCATACGAAGACGTTTTTGCGCTCGTTCTTGGAGTTCGATTTCCTCACGCTGCTCTCGTTTCTTCTTCTCCACTAACTCTCTTCTCTTTTGCTCTTCTAACTTTTGCCCCTCTCGCTCTCGTTGCATTTGCTTCTCTTTTTCTTCCATCCGCAATCTCTCGTTGTATTCCTCCGCGCGCTTCATTCGATCAGCTAATACCCGTTGGTTTTCTTCGATCGCTGCTGCTGCGTGCTGCGTTGGCGGCGCCGGTTGCACCGGCGCCAAGGAAGAGGGGATTTTACCAGACGCGACCTCCATTGCTTTCGCGAGCGCTTGCATCTTCTCCACCGTTGTCTTATTTTGTTGTTGTTGCTGCGGATGCTTCACTTGCGGTGCTGGTGCGTTGAGCCGCGCCGCGGCGGCGCTCTTCGTTTTCATACTCGGTTTTGAAGAGGTACCGACTTTAAGAAACGCCATGCCTCTCGCTCTCGCCTTTTCGCGCTTCGCTTTTTCCTCCTCCTCGGTCGTCGGTCTATGCTGCTGCGGTTGTAGTGACGACGGTGGCAGCGGAGCAACGACTCTGTGCTGCAACTGTTGCTGCTGCTGTTGCACCGGTCGCTTATTCTCCATGTTATTCTTTGTTGTGCTAAACGGAACATTATTTTTCATCGCCAATTTCTCCGGCGCGACCAAATCAGTCCCCTTTTTTGGTTCTTGTTCCCGTGCCGCTTGCGCAGCCTCTTTTTGTCCCCCTGAAACCGGTACCGTCTTCTTCTCACCAACTACTCTGGACACTTCCGTGGAGCTTTTCATCGCTACTGTTGCCGTGACCGCCGTTTGACTGCTCCCTGCTTTGTCTCCTGCGGCAACGTCATTCTCGACATCTGTCTTTTTCTTCTTCGCGGAAAGGTGTTGTTCCCCCACGCCGGTCGCGCCGCTCACGAGACTCGCTTCCATCTTTTTCTTCTTCTTCTTCGACGAAGAAACAGGAGGGCCTGCTTTTCTCGACGCATCTGCGTCTTCTATATTCTTCTGTATTTCCGCCGCCGCAGCAGCTGGAGCGGTAGGAATAGAAGCTTTCTTCGTTTCTTCGTTCGACGCTTGTTGACTGCTCTCGTTGTTTTTTGCAAAAACCACAACGGTTGGTTGAGAAGATTTCCGTTTCTTCTTACTCAAAGTCGTCGCGCTGGCTGGCGGCTTCGCGTCTTCATCATCGATGACGATAACCTCGATGTTTTCTTTCTGCTTCTTCTTCACCGGCGAGGTGGACAACGACGACGTAAACGACGATGATTTCCCTCTCTTCTTTGTCGTTGTTTCAACTAATCTCTTTTTCTTTTCCTCTCCTTCTTCTTGTTCGATGATGTTGTTCACATTATTATTAGTATTGGTCTTCTCCGTCAACAACATCCTCTCTCGAATCTCCTCCTTCCTTTCCAACAACCACGAGGAAACCAAGTTCGCTTTCTTTTGAATCGCTTGCGTTTCCTTCTCTTTCGTTCTCTCCAAGGCTTTCATGCCCGCTAAGAACGTTGCCGCCATTCTGTTGAAAGAAACAAGAGATTTTCACCACGAGCGAGGGGGGTACAACTCAAAGTAAGAAGAGCGTCGTCTTTCTCTCTCTCTTTTTATTCTCTCTTTTCTCTTCTCTGTTATATACTATCACCCTACTCTCTCTTTCCTCTCTAGCTGCTGAACGACTCTCTCCTCTCTCAGAGCTGCCTCTTTCTTCTCTGCGCTCTCTCTCTCTCTCTCTTAATCGCGCGCGCGCGTTTGTGATGAGTGAGACCAACCAAAGAGTAATAATGAAGAAGACTCAACGACTCTCGAAAAAAAAACAAACAAAATTTTTTGCTTTTGCTGTTTGCTGCTGCTTTTTTTCATTTTCAGATTTTCATCAGTCCTTCTTCACAACGAAGACAAGCCTCAAGGGGTTTTTCAGAAAATTCTCGCACCATCACTAATAATAATAAACGACGACGATGTTATCGAGACGCGCGTTATCGTCCTCTTTAGCGAGCTCGAGTTGTTGTTTACGCGGATGGATGAGCGTTGGGGGGTGTTTGAGTGCGAGCAGTAGTTTTTATATTAGGAACAACAATAGTATTTATAGAGTGGGGGATGCGCATCATCAACATCATCATCAACAACAAAACCAACACTTCTTCTCCTCGTCCGCTTCGCGTAATCGTCACGGCTTGGACGATTTCGTGGACAGTCCCCCCAAAAAAGGCGAGGACGGGAAACCGGATCCGGTCGAACCCATCGGTCGAGCATGGGAGGCGAAGGAGTTGAGAATAAAATCGAACGAAGATTTGCACAAACTCTGGTACGTGTTGTTGAAAGAGAGGAACATGTTGAACACGGAGTCGCATTTATCGCGAGCGAGAAACGAGTTGTTTCGACATCCGACTCGGATTACGAAAGTGAAGAAAACGATGAGTCGAATTAAATTTGTGCTGACAGAACGAGCGATGAAAGAGTACGAGGTGGCGATGGAGCGAGCGATGCAAGCAGAGGAAGAGGAGACGCGGGCGCAGTTACAAGTCGAGGCGGAAACGAAGCTAAGAGAACGGAAAAGACAGATTAATACAGAGTAATACAGTTTGTGCTACAACACCTTCACGCCGTTGCATTCGACGCGAGCGACTAATATGCCTTCTTTTTTGTTATCCAAACCGCCTTTAACGATGAGTTTACCTCCTCTTTCGATTTGGAAAACGACGCTGGAACCGACGAAATGAATTTCGTGCTCAACGCCTACTCTGTTGGCGAAAACAAAAGCCCTTTTTCGAGGTCGTATTATTCCTTCTTCTCCTTCTTTTTCCTGGTCTACGAACAGAGGAAGTAATCGATTAAACCAGTAATTCCACGTTTCCGTTCGGTCTGGAACGATTGCTTTCGTTTCCGCATCGTCGTCTGGATGCGCGTTTGTCCACGCGGAGGCGAACAAGACTAAAGAAGAACTCGCTTTCTCGATCGTCTTGGCAAACTCAAACGCACCCCACGGCGCTTCAAACTTGTACGGGTTAATATCCATGCATATACCAACCGTCGTTTTAATTCTATATTCTTCTACTTTACTACTACCACTGCTACTACTGCTCCTACTACTATTAGTATTACCAATACCTCTCGCTTTTAACACGAGTTCTAGGGACGTGAAGCCATTCTCGATATCTTCGTCCGCCCACGTCTCGTCGATGCAATACAAGTGGTGCTTATTCGCTCTCAGAATCACGCGCCCTGCTTCATCGACAACTTGCACCGCGTTATAATACAATTTTCTTCCCGCATCGCGAATACCTCTCACGTACCCAGCACTCGCGAGACAGTTGAACCTTTTCGCGACGGAGGATAAAAACTGCCTGGTCACAGCTTCCTCCTCCTCCTCATCATCCCATTCGACGAAAGGTTCAATTTCCTCTCGAGAGTCAAACGTGTACCCGGTAAAACACATCTCTGGAAACTGGATGATGGACAAAGGCGCGACGACTGACGACGAAGATAACATCATCTGTTCGTGCTCATCGAGCATTCTCAAGCACTTCTCGAAAGACTTTGTTCGGTCACCTAAATAGTTATCGAAAACAGTTAGTTGAGAAATTTTTAAAGCGATGATAAAAGTTAAACGCACCGTGAGCGGGTTCAAACTGCACGCACGCGACTCTGAACTCGCACGTTGAAACACCTCCATCATCATCATCATCATCAGTGTCATCATCATCCACGGCATTGTTTGTCTCTTTCCTCGTCTCCTCCGCTGGTGGACAACCACCGCTCATTAATAACAGTATCTTCTCAAAGACAAAAGAAGAAAGAGAAGCTTGTTTTGTGGAAAAGAGGAGTGGTTTTGGTTTGTGTGAGATTTTAGAGAAAAAAGTTTTCTTCGGCGGCGCCGTCTTCACTTAGTCTCACAGAAGAACAATAATAATAATAATAATAATAATAATAATAAAGAGAAAAAGAGCGACTGATTAAACAACAGAAGATTCGCATTTCATTCTATAGTATTAGTCAACGTCATCGTCACATAAAACATGATATCGGCTTTAGCGTGGGTCCCTCCCGGGGCGTCCTCGCAGACGCCGAAATTTACCGACATTCCCGAAAGCGCATTGAAAGAAACTCGAGAACGGATGAAACGAAGGACGGACGTGGAGGACGACAGCGACGACGACGACGACGACGAGGACGACGACAAAAGGGAAGGGAAGGACGAGGAGAAAAAGGACGACGATGACGATGACGATGACGATGAAGAAGGTATGGCGGACGAGCAAGAGATGAAAGACGTGTTGAATGATGATGACTCAGAAGAATCCGAATCAGACTCAGACGTGAAAGAGAAAAAAAATGAAAAGAAAAAAGCGATACGGAAAGCGCAAGCGGTCGCGAACGCCGCGAGGGGTATCACGGACGATTTAGCCGAGCTGGACATGGATAACTACGACAACGATGATTCGTACGACGAAGATATTCAAGAGAGACAATTATTTGGAAAAATGAACTCGGAGTTTGAATCAAACCAAGACGACCCGTACGTGACGATTAAGGACTCGGACGACGACGAAGAGGAGGAAAATCCGGACGATTTCGGGATTTTAAAGAACGATTTAGTAGTGTTAGCGGCGAGAGCAGAGGAAGATGCGAGCCACTTAGAGGTTTGGGTGTATCAAGAGGCGATAACAAACGAGGAGACGCACGAGACCGAGGCGAATTTGTATGTGCATCACGACCTGATGTTACCGGCGTTTCCGTTGTGTTTAGCGTGGATGGATTGCTGCAAAGATACAGGCGCGAATAATCGAGGCTCGTATTGTGCTGTTGGGACGATGTATCCAGGAATTGAGATTTGGGATTTAGATTGCATCGACGCGGTGGAGCCGGCAGCGACTTTGGGCGGGTACGATACCGCGGATGTGAAGAAGAGTTCGAGCGGAGGAAAGAGTAAGCCTAAAGTAAAGAAAGAAGGGCATCAGGATGCAGTTTTAGGCATGTCATGGAATTCGCAGTTTCGAAACGTGTTAGCGTCGGCGAGTGCGGATAAAACGGTAAAGATATGGGACGTTTCGACGGAAACATGCACGGAAACGTTGACGAAACACACCTCCAAAGTGCAATGTTTGGAGTGGAATCCGGAGGAGAGAACGGTTCTCGTTTCGGGTGGTTTTGATAAGCATGCCAGAGTGTGCGACGTTCGAGCGCCGAAAGAGGCGAGCTTAGACTTCAACGTCGGCGCCGATTGCGAATCGGTGTGCTGGAGCGCGAGAAATCCGCTCGAGTTTTTCGTTTCCAACGAGGATGGCGAAGTCGCCTGTTTTGATACGCGGATGGCGTCTTCAAATATTAATAGCGGTGGAAAGAAAAAGAGCAAAAAGTCGTCGTCGGGAACGTCTTCAGCCGAAAGATGGCGCATTAAAGCGCACGAAGAAGCAACGACGTCCGTTTCGTGTTGTCACGGCTCTCCAGGTGCGTTTTTAACGTCCAGTACGGACGGAACGCTGAAGTTATGGGACGAAAACGTCGGATCGACGCCGAAGTTGCTCGCCGCGAATACGGCTGGTGTGGGTGCTGTGTTTTGCGCGGGTTTTTCTCCGCACTTGCCATATTTAGCTGCCGCTGCCGGAAGTGCCGGTGCGGTTTCTGTATGGGACGTTTTGAGCGAAGATGCGGTGAGACAGTCGCGCCACGGACCGCTGTTAGAGCGATATGAGGCACAATTCAATTAGATTTTTAAAGAATGATAAATCTTGCTATTTTAAAATCACTTACTGCTGATACATTTTTTTTCTATTCTCACTAGTATATTATATCACTTCTTCACTGCGGCGGCGTACTTTTCTTGGAGTACCTTCTCTTTCTCTCTTGCGGCTTCCGCGAGCTCCATCGCCTTCTCAACTCTTATCGGCGCCCCGAGACTTTCTTTTGCCTCGAGCAGTTCAAACGCGCGCAAGGTGTTCTTTTTACTCACTAACTCATCGTGTAAAGTCTTCAACTTTTTCGATAAAGCAACACTACGCGTGCGATAACCTTCGTGCAAAAGAGCAACTTTGCGCTCTAATTTCGACGCCTTCTTAGATTCAGTACCCATGAGAGCATACAACGCTTGGTATTCTGCCTTTTTAGTACCGACATCTTTACCTCGCGCGGACTCGCGTATTTGTTCGCGGGTTTTGTGGAACAGTTCCGCAAAAGAATCCGGCATGTCGCCCGCTTCTGCAGCGAGCATTGCTTTCGCCTCTGCGAAATGTTCGCTCGACAAACAATAAAAACTTGGATCGTCTTCCGGACGAATACCGTTCAGATCTCTTTTAATCAGTTCAATCATCTCGTCGTCGATTAGTTTCTGAGTCTCGTCTAAGTTTTTTCTCGTTTCCGCAACGACTGCGGAATACCCCTTTGAAACGTTCGGTTTGGGCAACTCGTTTCGACGTTGGTAAACTTGCGATCTTCGCTTCTCCATTTCATGTCTGACCATTTCTTCACGCTCACGAAGGCGTTCTCTGCGCTCAGCTTCGTCTTCTTCGATTTCAACAGGCGCGCGACGATGACCGCTCGCGTCGAATTCCATCGCATCGTCGTCCTCTAACTCGTCTAATTCATCGATGTTTGGAATTTGAACTTTGAACTCGTTCTTCGGTTTCGGCAAGGACGCGAAGCGCGACTTGATACCACTCGTACGCGGGCGCCTATGATCCAATTGCTGGTTCGAACCCGCAGAATCACTCGGGCGCATAAACTCCGCCACGGCGTCGGGATCGTTAATTTGTAAATCGTCGCGCAAAGGTGTTTGACCAACGACACCGGTACCTGGGCGCTGCAAAGCGGGCGTACCGTGCACGACGTTCGTGTGGCCTCGCTGGTTCGTTCGTTGACCTCCTTGCAACGACGGCGTCGCGCCAGAGAAATCTTTACCGGCACCATCTGCAAATCCGCTCGGGGTTTCGCCGCCGTATAAAGTTGACCTTGTCGCCGTCATGGCGGCTAAATACCTCGCCTCTTCTAAAACCATTTCATCTCTCGATTTGCGTTGAATCATCGGCGTTTCTTGTCCGGGCAACTGGTTTGATGTCGTTATTCCCGTCGTATCGGGCGCGAAACCCATTTTACGTAACTTTGCGATGCGCTCCAACTCGGATTCCGACACCGACGGTTTCGGCAAGTTCAACTTCCCTCGAATCCTCCCGGCGGAGAAATTATCCAACTGCTTGTTCGATTCTTTCACCGCTTTCGGCACGTTTTTCTTCTTTGCAATCTCGTCCAACTTATCCATCGTCCGCATTTCTTCCTCTCTTTCTTTAATCATCTTCCCATCCAACTCGTGAATGGTTTTCGACTTGAACTTAGCATCTTGTATCATTTTTCTCTCCAATTGTTTCTCCTCAGAGACGTCGTACGGCCCTTTGGGCGCCAACTTCTCGAACGCAATTTCCGCGTTGTAATCGATACCAACAATGCATTTGGTGTTTCTACCCCCCATGCCAGCCGCTTTCATTTCTCTATTCTTTTGTATGCTCGCCAATCGCCTGGCTTCGTCCAATCGTTTCTCCCTCGCTTTCCTCTTTGCTTTTTTCCCTTTCGTATTCGCCAACCTCGCGCGCGCTTCCGACAACATCTCTTTTTCGTCTTCGTCCATATCAATCGCATCTGGTCTCGCCGGTTTCGCTTCTGGATTTGGATCAATCTCCCCCGGCCTTAATCGTCTCGGATCGTCCATCGGATCGTACTCCTCGTCCTTCGACACCGCCGCGTCGAGCAACCTCTCGTACCGCTCCAAACACTGACTCGGTGTCCTCCCGACGATGGGCGCAATCGTGCGCCATTGCGTCGGCATTAACTTTGCCAAGTGCAAAAGTTTCTCGTCTTCTTCTCTCGTCCATTCTGTTTTCTTAATGGATGGATCGAGCCATTCAAACCATCTCGCTTTGCACTGTTTCGCCGACTTTCGGACGAGTAAAGAGGAAATTCTTGCCCATTGATTCTTCCCGTATTTCATCACCGCCGCTTTGAGGATCTCATCCTCGGTGTTTTTCCACACCCCGCCTTTAATCATGATCCTCATTTTGGATGATTGTTGTCTTCTTCTTCTTGTTACGTGGCAGCAGCACTATTCGTAGTAGTTTATGCTATTCTTCTTCTTATTATTATTACGCGTTCAAAGATTGATCCCAGTATGTATTGTTGTTGTTGTTTTTCTTTTGGCGGCTTCCTTCAGAATTTCCTTCTTCTTCTTCTTCTTCTTTTTTTTTCTTCTTCTTCTACCTCCAAAAATTATTAACGGCAAAAACGCTCGCTTTTTTTTTCTCACCCCCCTATCATCATCAACCTCAACCTCATCCTCATCATTGAATGGTCGCGAACGCTTTATTTCAACCGACGACGTTACTGAGATTGGTGCTCTTGTACTTGCAACAGCGCGAAGACGACGATGATTCTGAGAATAACGACGACAACAATAACATCGATCAAACAGTCACAAAAGCTTTGGTTTCCGTGCTGAGCTCAAACTTTGCGTTTGTTCGATTTACGAACATATTCTGGGCGTATTTGGCAGCCACGGCGACTGTGTTTTCGAGATCGGTGGCGAAAACGAACGCGGCGGCGTCTGAGTGGAGCGTGTTAGACGGGTTGACGTTTGATATTGAGACCTTCGCGAGCAGAGGAACCGTAGCATCTGGCATTGGCGCGGGCCAAATATACGGTATCGGGTACGAGGTGACATCCTCGGCGGCGGCGGCGATTAATCAGGTATTCGAAGAACTAAACTTCGATTTTAGAAAGAAAAGAAGGCGAAGGAAATTACTTGGCGTTAATTTGAAAGAAGGCGCGTATGCTGCGAGCGCATCGAGAACGATGAACGCGACAAAGTTTGCCTCCGTGATTGAAAGAAAAAAGAGAGAAACAAGTACGAACAGTAGAAAATTGCTCTTTGATGATGATATTGTTGTAGAAGGAGATGACGAAGATGATGCCGAACGGACAATGATGCACGCTTTAGCGCCGATGTTTCTGAGCAATTTACCCTTTAGCGTTCGAGACGAGTTTCTTCAGAGCTTGCAATCAGTCATAATCGATCCGTCTCTGGTTTTAAGTTTCGAGTTGAATATCGCGAGAGTCAACGTGTTGATACCTGGAAAAGGTTACTCTGCTTTAGAGAACGCGCAGTTATTTCGCGCAGGTCAAAGAAATGTATGGTCTGGATATTTGCAGAGAAGACGGAGCGGCGTTGGAGCTTCGTTTTCTTCTGCAGTTGGCGCCTCTTATTCTCCCAGTGATAAGCTAGAGTTTGACATTCAAGACACGACAGAGAAACTGAAAGCGGCGACAAGTATAATCGATCAACTCAATGCCGACAGAGTCGCTAAAGCGCATTTTAGTAACACGTCAAAAGTAGATGTAGATCCTTTCAATTTACCAGACGGAACTGTATTGCCAGATTCGGAGCCAATCGGCGTGGCTAGCCTGTCTTACGCGATAGCGATTTCAATCAATTTCGGTCAACGAGTCGGTGTTCTAGCGTAAAAAAACGTGAGTTCTGTTTCAAACTTCTACTTTATTACAAATTGCATGCGTTCTATTTACTAATCTGCTAGTCGCTATCGAAAATTTCAAAAGCTTCTTCTTCTTCTGCAACCACAGGTGGCTCTTCTTCTTCTTCTTCTTCTTCTTCTTTTTTCTCCTCCTCTTTCTCTTCTTCCTCCTCTTCTTCTTCTTCTTCTTCCTTCGCTTCCTCTTTATCTCCTTCTCCGCTATATTTTCCTTTTTCTGCATTTTCTTCTTCCATGTCAGTTTGCTGCGACTCTAGCGTCGGCGTCTGCTCTTTCTCCGTTGTCTTCGTCGGCGCTTCCCGCATTTTTCGTTCCAAGATGGCATTCAGAGCAGCAAAACCGTCCTCACCGGGTGAAAGAGCCATAACGTTCGAGCCCCCAGGACCTAAATATGTGGGTATGTTCGTACTTGTCACGTGTATAGGCGCCGTCGAGTTTCTTATCGTCAATTCCACTTCCGGTTTCTTTTGCTTTTTCCTGTTGCGTTGTCGCCCAGTCGCTAACGCCGCGGCGATGGCCAATGCTTCTTCCTCCGCCAACTGTTCTTTCTCTTTGAGTCTCTTTTGCTTCGCGGCGTGTATTTTCTCTTCCGCTTGTACCCACACGTTATCTTCCGCAATTGGATCTTTGCCATTCAAAACGTTCAAATAGGCAATGCCTATGCGCTCAGAAATTGTCGTCCTCGCCTGTCTGGAGAGGAAACCAAATTTTTCGGAACACCCGGAAATGATCGCCGTGCCATCGGGACCGTATTCCGTTTGACCGTGCGCGTACACACCAGTCGCGTCGTCTTTATCGTCGTCTTTGACGTCTTTGTTCTCTGCAATCATACGAAACTCTCGCTTGACGCTCGGTAAAATGACATCGTCCATGAAGAAAATCGGAAATCTAGTTTTCGGCAACGCGCGAAATTCATGGTAATCCAAATGCGTCCTCGATTGTTGAATCGATTTTTGCACCTTCGGAAATAACGTCGAGTCTTTCTTGTTGTACCACGAGTTTGGCAATTTAATCTCATACAGTTGATACCTGACGTTATTCTTTGACAATCTCGGATCAAAACCTCGTAAAATCCAGAGTTTACGAAACGGACCATTGTTGAACTTATACGCCATCTCTCGCAATTCCGCGCGAGTTTGTTTCGCGTCGACGCTTATGTTCGCCGGGACAATCGACCGAAGTTTCTCCTGTAACCCTCTCGGCGACCACACCGGTCGTTCCTTGAACAGTTTGACTAATTTCTTATACCATACCGGTCGTTGTTCGTCTGCTTCGACGTTCCTTGGTAAAACTTGCGGTACCGTGGCGTCTGCGAAATCGACTAAAATTTCGTTATTTCCTTGCGGCATAAACGTCAATTCCTCTCTGTACTTTCTCGTTTCTCCATCTTCGAAGTAATCTACCGGCACGTCCTCTTTACAATATACCGGCGGTACTAGCTTAAACTCCCCAGGGACGACTAATTTTTTCACTTCATTCTCCTTCTTTCCTTCTATGCCTCTACTTTCCTTATTTCTACTCATGGCTTTGGACTTCAATCGTAACATGAACGGATCCTCCGCGTCCCCCGTCGGCGCGCGAATTTCGTCCTCGTTCACCACGAACTCCATCTTATCTTCCACTCGACTACTTTTCCTTCTATTCATACTCTCATCGCTCGCGAATATCCGCTTTCTCGTTTTCATTTTCTTTCTCAACTCCTCTTCCTCTTCTCGTTCGGTGAGCGTCGAGCAGTATTGAAAATCCGCGAGACCGCGGAACTCGATTTGTTTCGTACATCGAGCAAACGCTTCCACTTGCACGCTCTTTTTAGTATTGCTATTCTTCCCTGAAGAAGAAGAGGAAGATTTAAACACTCTCAAAACGAGCGTTTTCGCATCCAACTTCTCCCCGTATATCGGCAGCGCCAACGCGTCCTTCTCCCGAAATTTCATCTCCAATGCCTTCATCCCCGTCGAAACGAGTCCATCGTCTTTGTTTTCGTCCTTCCCTCCTCCTCCTCCTCCACCATCGCTACTTTTGCCATCCATCATCATCCTCGTAACAGTCGCGCGCGTATTCGTTACCGTCGCGCTCTCTCTCTTCCCTATCTCGCACGCCTTCATCAGCTGTCCTTTACCACCAAACTTCTCGATGATTTCTGGGATGTGGTTCATGCAATCGTACCCTGGGTAGACAATAGATACCACGCGCTTGTTCGGGACGGTGACCGTAAATCCATTGTTGTTATTATTATGTCGTTTCTGTTGTTGATGAAGATGAAGATGTTGATGTCCTCTTTTTGAATCCGAGTCTTCTGGATTTGTTTTGTTTTCTTCCTCGCCATTCGTCTCTTCTTCCTTCTTTACCTTCTTTCTCTTCTTCTCTCCCTTTACATCCGGAGAAGAAGAACGCCGCCGGCTTCGTCGTCGTCGGTCTCCTTCTCCTTCTCCTTCTCCTTCTCCTCCTCTCGTCCGCGTTCTTCTTGAACTCATCTTCGCGTTTGTAATGTGTGACACTTTTTTTGTTGGACGACTTTTTGTCTCTTCTTCATTTTTTTCATTTTCTTTTCTTTCATTTCTCGTCATTTTTTCACTAAAATCACATCATTAAAATCATCATCATGGGGGGTGCAACTCCTACTACAACTGATGATGTTGATGAGAAGACGAAGAAGAAGACAAAAGAAGAAGAAGAGAGATCCGACGACGACGACGACTCCGATGATTCCGACGACGAAGAAGAAGAAGCACACAGAGCACCGATTAAAATCTCCAACCTGGACGATTTAAACGCCATCAAACGCGCGTACGAGGAGATGTTTTGCGACGGTTTATTACACACGGAAAAGATTAAAGAAACGCACTCGGTTTCAAACACGAAAATCTTCATCGGCAGCGTGGCGTGTGTGTTCGCGTTTGTCGCGCAGTTATACCCGGTGTATTTGAAGAGGAAAGGTGGATACGACGTGAAGTTTCACGAGGATCCTTTTTTGCAACGGTTGACGTTTCTGTGCGTGTGTGGGTACGTGATTACGAACGTGATTTTGACCGCGTTCATTCTATTTTGCGAACGAGGGGTTTTGCTTTGGGGGGAGTTTTACGACGACGACGAAGAGGACGACGAAGAGGAAGAGAAACAAGAAGAGGATGAGAAGAAAAAGGCTAGCATTAGCACGAACGCAGCGTTAATAGGGCACAAAGTGTGCGCGAGAATACACCACATGCGATTCTCGCAAAACTTGACGTTAGAGCTCGTCTCTCGGGAACTGTTGTCAAACGGAGTGGCGAAGAAGATGGACAAAGAAAAGAAAGTGAAGACGAAAGACGGGGTGGTGATTTTACCAACCACGAAAGGAAGAGTGACGAAAGTAGTGAACGTCGCGGAGTGCGTGTATACGGATGGGGTCTTCGCGGAGACTTCGTACTTGAACATGGTCGAGCAGTTAGTCGCCGAGTACGAGCAGTCGTTGGAGAAGAAGGATAAGTGAGAGAGAAGAGCGTTTGTTATTCATAGTTTTATTAGATCTAATACTATACACTACTACAAAGCACTATTGCTACTACTACCAACACCACTATCTAATAAGATCGCTTTCAAACTACGTCTCGGTTTCGTTTCGTCGATAGTTTTTGGCGGCGTCATGCGCGCTAACCAAATGCCGTCGCGTCTTGGCTTTTCCACGAAATTGGTCGCGTTGTTATACGATATGGAGTACGTCACGAGTAACTCTTGATCGTCGTAAAACGCCATGGTTGGATAGTGGATCATCACACCAGGAGGTGTGACACCTTCGTCGATTCGCGCGAATATGTAAAAATTCTCGCCGTCGTCGTCAGAGTGCGCGATGACCAATTCGTCGCGTTTCTTACCACCCGCCGTTTGCTCTTTATCCTCCGAAGTGCCTTTGATGGCATCCGCGCCACCATCGCTCGCAGTCATTGCAATGGTTTCGTCGTTAAACGCGACGTAGAGCCGTTTCGTTTTCCGATTGACAATTGTGTTTAATTTAGAGTCTGGATTGACGAGCGCTGAAGGCAACGGCGCTGACCACGTGACACCCAAATCACTACTGATGGATTTAAACGCGACGCCTTCGGTCGAACGCATGAGCATAGTCAAATGATGACTTTCGCCGCTTTCAAATATAGAACCTTCAATAACCCATCGGCCTTTTGCACCAGTTTGAAACTGAATCGCACCGTTTGCTTTCCACGTTTCACCTTTATCGGTCGATCGCAAAACGCCTGCCGCGTTGCGAACGCCTCTCGCCGTGGAACACGTGTGTGGACTTCTCTGTCGCCAGAACGGTAAGAGCCAAACTTCTTCGGCGTTATCTAATGTAACAACCGTCAATTTATTCGCGATTACTTTCGGAATGGCGACGTTATCCGTGGTCATGCGATATACCGTTTTCGCTTTGCTCCATTCTTTCAAATCCCCCACTCCATCTTCGTTTCCGTTTTCATCCTCTGTCCCGGAGCCGTCGGCGAAACTTCTCGTTCGCACTTTGATATCGCCACCAATAATCCATCTCTTCGGTATCGCCTTTCGCACGATTGGAAACTCTTGCGCTAAGATTCGCGGTCGCAAACACCTCGGCGGCGTCTCCGCGTAAAAGAGGTACTCCGTTTTTGTTTTCTCGTCTCGATGTAACACCGGCGCCCATAATCCGTTCGAATACGTCCTCGGTTGTAAAGTTTCTCCGCCAATTTTCGTCGCCGCGCTTTTCTCCCCAACCGCTGGTGCCGGTAAAGGCTTCTCTAAAACCCACGCAGTATCCGCTAATTTTCTTCTATTACTACTACTATTACTACTGCTACTACCGAGACCACCGTCCTCCGTCTCGTTATACACGACAAACGTACTCTTCGTCGTCTTCCCGTTCTTTTTCGTCATCACTCGCACGGTTTGATCGAACCCGCCCTCGATATCCGGCGCGGTTTGAAACGCGACTGAAATTCCTTTCCCGTTTTCACCCGAGTTTGCGATTATGGTGCCCATGTGTGCGTATTCTAATCCGTGCAGAAGAGGATCGAAAATCCGTTCTCGGAACACTTTAATCCCTTCGCCCGGGAACAGTCGCTTTTGTTGTATCTGATATTGTCCAAAAGCCAACTGGCTTAAACTTTTTCGTTGTTGTTGTTCAAAACCACCACCACCGTCGACTTTTGACGACGACGACGAGTCTTTGTTATTCTCGAGGTCGTCCTCTTCGATGATTAACCCGAAAATCTTGCTCAAATGATCCTCTCTTTGCATCTGTTTTCTCTCTCGGCGAGAGTGTCGATCGACTTTCGCGTAGTGCGAGTTTACTTTTCTCATCGATTTCTCGTTTTCGTCGTTTTGTCGATTTAAGATTCCATAGTACGCGTTGTTCAAGAAGAACGAACACGCGCTGAGAAGGACCACGAGAAGAAGTATAACACGAACGCGTCGTTTTTTGATCCATTTTTTGTATCTTTGTTGTTGTTTGATTCTCATTGATTTACCACCACCACCACCAGTCGCTCCGACGCCGGGGAACAACGTTCCACGACTGTGGTTGTTGCCTCTCAACATGATGGGTGGTTTTTGAAGAATTAATTCGTCTTGCAATAAAAAATTAGAAAGAAACTGAAAGATGATTGACTTTATAACTGTGCGCGTGTGTATGTATTTTAATCTACATCTCTAGGCGACGATCGAAAACCACCTCTGCCTTTTTGAGGAGGAGACAGCGAACGAGATCGAGAATACGAGCGACCTCGGCTACTCTTTTTCTTATAGTCGTCGTCTCTCTCTCTCCCGCCGCCGCCGCGAGGAGGAGGAAGGGGAGGAGGAGGACTGCGGCTGCGACTCCTACCGCGACGATGAGTATCGCTTCTGCGCCTTTTTTCATCAGGTGAAAGAGACCGAGAACGAGATAAACTTCTCGATCGCGAGCGACCTCGTTTCTTACCGCTACTCTCCTTTTTGCTGTTGATGTTGTTGTTGTTTCTATAATCGTCTTCGTCGTTCGAATACCTTTTTTTCCCACCTCCTCCTTCTTTCTTAAAACTTTTCAAATCGCACTGGATCTTCGAAACGCCAAATCTATTTTCAAATTCAATCCCGTCGCAATCGTCGCACGCGTTCTCGGCGTCGGTTAAATATTCGAAATCCACCTCGCCGATTTGCTCTCCCGTGTTTGAATCGATGAACGCATTCGCGTACGTCACTTTCCCGCTTCTTCTAAAGAAGTCTTTCAAGTCTTGCCAGCTCGCGCGAGGTGGTAAATTTCTCACCACGACGCAAAAATCCGTCCGTCTCGGGCGTTCGAACGACCCTCTTCCTCCTCTTCCTCCTCCTCTCTCGTCTGCGCTGCCGCCGAACCGGCCTCCTCCTCCTCTTCCTCCTCCTCCTCCTCCCCGGTCATCTCTCGTGCCACCAAAACCACCACCACCAGACGACCCTTTACTAATCTCCACTCTCAATCGATTCCCATCGAATTCGTACCCGTCTCGATAATACTGCGCGTCCTCCGCGTCTCGTTTATCTTCAAACTCGATAAACGCAAACGCCGGCGGGTGGTTACATCTCGGCAGTTTAATGTGCACTATGCGTCCGTATTTATAAAACAAATCGTCCAACTCTCGTTCGCGAATGTCGAGCGGGAGGTTCCCGACGAAGATTGTGTTGTTGTTGTTGCCTCCTCCTCTCGACATGATGATAATGCTTACGCTGCTTTTCTGATGATGATGAAATTGTGATGAAATTGTGATTCTCTTTAGCTTGCTTTTAGACTTTCAAACGCGAAAGCGCAGATTTGTTCGATCGAGACGATCGTTGTGTGTGTTTTGGTTTTGTCTGCGTAAAATAAATTGAGGAGAAGAAATTGCAAATTTTGCAAATTCATCTCATTGAAATTTCTCTTCTTCTTCAAACAAAAAAAGAAACCAACCCATCCTCAAAAGAAGAAGAAAAAGAACAAAAAGAGAGATGAGAGCGAGTGCGAGTTTTATTGCGTCGTCGTCGTCGTCGTCGTCGTCGTCGATGAGAAGAGCGACGAGCAAAACGACGCCGACGACCGTTTGTAGTTTTGATGGAAGAAGAAGACCCGGGAGAATACGTAGCAATGCTGTGAGGATTAGTAGTAGGAGTAGGAGTAGTAGAAGAATAGAAATGAAGAGGAGCAAAACAGAATTATTGGATGATAATAAAGAAGATGATTTCTCGGCTTTCGACGACGACGATTCAGACGATGATGAGAATAGTAATACTCTTCTTCTCTCAAAACTGAGCGTCGTTTCGTTGAGCTCGTTTTCGTATTTTCAATCCGCGTGTAACGAAGCGTACGCGGACGTGTACGCGAACCCAGACTGGCAAATGGGCGTCCCAACAGAAGAGGCGACGCCGTTGCAAAATCTGTTCGGGTTTCTCTTCACCGCGTTTTGTGGATGGTATTTTTGGAGAGTGGTTAAAAAGAGAGGGAAACGCGCTCAAACGTTTCGAGTGGCGAATCAGTTGAGTCCGGAGGAGTTAAAGGAACGAGAAGAGGAGAGGAAATTGAAGGATAAAAAATTAAACGCGAGTCAAGCGTTTACGGGCGGTATCACCGGGATCGCGATATCTGCGGGTTTGTACATCTTCGCGAGTAAAATATCCACCGGGTTCGATAACTCGAGTTTGCCGGAATCGTATACCGCGAGACAGATTTCTATAACAGTTCGAACGATCGTGGAAGGGTTGGTGTATTTGGCGACGTTCGTGTACGCCGCCAACGGCGTTGGATTGACCTTGCTCGGGTTTAAAAAATTGAAGAATAGGTATTTTGACATTTCGTTGGAAGACGCTTTGGAGGAATCGAGAAAGGAGGAAAGCGAGGACTCGGAACAGTGAATGATAATGCTGGTGCTTACCTAGGTATTGTATTATTGCTATGGGGTATTCTTCACGTATGGATCCAAAAATGCTTTCCATTCTTCTAAAGTCCACGATGAACTCGTATCGCAGACTAAGCCGTTCAAACAACACGTCGGCGACACGTGAATGCCCAACTGTCTTCCCAACTTGATGTGGAATTTCATTTGTTGCGTGACTAGAGTTCCACCGTTTTTATCTTCCGTCTCTTTATTCAGTCTGGCGTACTTTCTGACCTTCTCGAACGTCTCTTCGCTTTGACCGAGTAAGCACTGGTTCAAGATATCTTCCGTCAACTCGTGCCTCGTCGCGTCGAACGTGTAAATATCCGTGAAAGTCTCTCGCTTCTCGAACAACTCCTTCGAAAACTGCCAAAACGCCTCTTCGCCGCACACTTCCGCCACAGCTAACGACGTCTCGTGCATGATGCCAGACGCGACGTGCCAAGGCTGCACTTGATGATAGAACTCAAAGCGGATGTTCAAGCCGGCGTAATGAGGCATGACGTCCTCGTGCATGCGTTTGAACAATCTCGCGCTGAATGGACACGCGTAATCGATCCAAAACGATAAAGTCGTCGGTTCCCCAAAGCTCGGAGTGCCTATACTGTGCGCGATGGATTTGGACGGTAACGGAGGACCTGCCATGATGATGTTTTTCTTCTTTGTCTTCGTTGCTCTCTGTGCGGTTGATGCTCTTTTTAGTTGGTGTATCGTGTTGATGGTGTTGTTGATGGTGCTGTTGCTGTTGCTTCTCGAGAGTACTAACGACGACGACGATACAAGGCCGCGCATGTGTGTGATCGTATCTCGTGCTTAGATATCTTCGCGTCAATTTATGAAGTTGCAACTGTTTCAACAAACTCTCTTCATAATAATAATACACATGGAGAACAGGAACGACGGCGTCGGCGGCCGCACGGTGGGGAAGAGCGTGGTACAAAGAGTATCACCACCACCATTACTTTCTCCTCCTCCTCCTCCTCCTCCTGTTTTAGCATCATCTGCTTCGGCATCTCATTATTATCATCAACAACAACAATTTCATCAACAACAACAAAATTTCACATCGATTAAAATTCCGTTGGAAACGCAACATCAAATCGAAAAGTTGAGCGAATACGTCGCGAAGAACGGCGCAGAGTTTGAACAGCTGACGAGACAGAAGTCATTGGATATGTTTTGGTGGCTCGACGATCTTAATTCTAACGAGTATAGGATGTACAAGCTATTGTTAGAGAGTAAAATGGGAACACCTAGTGCAAGTGTAAAAGTCGTGCAACCACCGGTAACAACAACTACGACTGATAAAATCCAAGAGCAGATTGAAGAGGCAAAGCTGAGAGCGCAGAAACTTATGATGGCAGAAAAGGAAACAAAATTAGAATACGTTGATGACACTACTTTGTTCGATAATATCGTCGGAAACATCCCGCAAAATACTCGCATAGCCAACGCTGGATTTCAAAACGGCACGTACAACGCCATCGACCTGTTAAGCGCGCCGAAGAACGTGAACGAAGAGATGATGCAAAAGAAATCAAAAATAGTGGAAAAGTATTTCGAAAAACGAATGGAATTGTTTGAATACGAGTTGGATCGCGCAACGACGAATAAATATGGTGATAGCGACAACAGCAACAACAAGTTTTTGTATCGAAACGCCAACGAAAACGAGGAAGACATCGAAGAGTTGCGGGAAATCCGAAGGCACCGCAGAAGAAGAGGTGAAACGCATGAAAGCGCGGAGGAAATGGAGGAAAAGTTCAACGCCAGTCGAGGCTCGAAACGTGGTTTAGGTATGGCTGAACAAGAAGAACGAAACGGCGATGTTGAGTTTTTGAAATACAGAAACCAACTCTCGCGGCGATACCACGGCGGCAATTAATCTGAAGTAGTTTTGTATTGTACTAGTAGGTAGAGTTTAAGCTTGTAAAAAATAGTAGTTATTATGCGCACTCGCAGCTGTCTGAACACATTCATCTAATCGTAGTACCCTTCCGGTAACTGCCCACTTTGCTCGTCCCCCAATTCTAAATCTCTGCTCGTTTTCACGTCCGCGTCTTCTCCGAACTGAATCGCGTTATCTACGCGATACAACACGTCCGCCACGCACTCCTCGTCGCTGATGTCCAATTTTGCAAACGCAATCAACGAATAATCATCCATCAATTGCGCTAACATAGTGTTCAGCTTTCTGTACTCGCTCGGCATGCTCTCATTTAACTCCTCCGCTAATCGACTGTGATCTGGCCACAAATACGGCTCTAAAACGCTTTGATCCTCCAACAAATCCGCTTTCGACAAAACGTTGACGTGCGGCAACTCTAACAGCATCATCGCCGACTGCGCTTGCAAACACCCAGCGATAAACTTCGCCCCGTCCGTGATGAACGTCGAATCTAATATATACACCGCGACGGTTTGCCACCCCCAATCTCTCAACTTATCCACGAACGTCCTAAAACACGTATGGTGCGAATACAACTCAATCTGTCCTGGACAGTCGAAAATCACGCAGTCGTCTTCCCCGAACCCTTCTAACGCCTCGGATAACCAATCGTCCAAATTATCCTCTAAATACTCCATGCAATACATTAAACCACCGTTTGGTCCTAAATCCAACTCATCCATCACGTCATCAACGGTGATTAAATCTTTCACATCCGCCGTCACCGGGTAGTTAAATTGGTCCGCAGCCGGGTCCAAATTGATGCAATGTCTGCGTTGGCCTAACGCCGAACAGTGTTGGAAAATCGTTTCCACGTACGTGGATTTCCCCGAGCCGGCTGGGCCAATCACCAGTTGCGCGTACGGCATTTTAGTATTATTATTATTCCTTCTTCTTCTTAACAAGGATACTACTTATACTGTGTTAAACACTTATTCCTCTCTCGTCGTCGCTGTTTTCTGTTTAGAAGAAGAAGAAGAATAAAGTGAAGACGTCACAACTCACATTATTTATTATTGAGATAACACACACACACACACACACACACACACACACACACACACACACACACGTGATAATACTAATAATACTGATGGTGACGAGAGTACTAATGACGCCGACAAGGACGAGGACGAGGACGAGGACGAGGTTTTTGGCGCTTAAAACACATCATCATCCTTGGATAATGTTGTTCTCATTGTTGGTGTTCCAAAATTGTTCTCTTTTTTCTTTTCCAATAACATCAGTCAATGCGTTGGGTTGCGAGTGCACGGGAGACGCGTTTCTCGTCTCGGGCGTTTCCTTGGGCAGCCGATGCGCCGAGTGGGGGGATAAAAACGCAATCTGCGCGGATCAAACGACGGTCACGGACGAGTGCTGCAAACCGTGGTGTTGGGTGTCAAAAACAGATTGTCCTTCTGCCAGGTATAACAAAGAGGCGGATAAATATTTTTCGTACGACGCGTGCGGGGCGACGTGCGCGAACGACCATTGCGGAGAGGAGAAGACGTATGTAGATACCAGAGGAGCAATCGTGTGCGAATCGGAATATCAAAACACGTGGGTTCGATATCGAATGTCGTCGTGGATATTCATTATTCCCTTGTTTTGTTTGTTTTCTTCGTTACGGTACCAGCAGTCACGGAGGCGGATGTTGTTCTGTCAAAACCAGTTGCGAGGCGGCGGTTCGCCGTATAATCAAGCGTCAGCCGGGGTGTGGAGAGGACAGAATTTTGGTCTGCAGAATAACTTTACGACGCCGCAAGGGCAGGCGGTATACATCGTCGGCGCGAACGGGCGATTAACGCCACTACAGAATTCGAACGCGGCTAATAATCAACCGCAATTTTATCAAGGGGGAAACGCAGCGCAAGAGGTAAGGAGACAACAGAATCAGCCGAGAAGCGGCGGCATGTTAGACGCGTTGTTTGGTAGAGCCAACAGAGGTGGTGGTGGTGGCGGCGTGCAATCACAACAACAACCACGCGCGGCGGCGGCAACATCTGTTGTTCCGGAAATGTCGCCCGTGAGTAGAGAACCCGCGTACGCACCTCTGTCGAATTATTACGGCAACGAAAACCAAGCGAGACGAAATCAAGCGGTGACCGATAATTCGCCGCAACAAGCGTATCCGACTGTTTAAAAGTAAATATCAATAACCATGATGCTTGAAGTAGGAAGAAACTTGATTAACGATGATGTTTTTATATGTAATAAGATTTGTATATGAGATATTTAAAAGTATGCGTACAACGGCAGCAGTATGTAGATGAAATTTAGAATCGCTCTTTTCTTTTCCTTCCGGTATATTTGGAATCGTTTGCCACCTGGACGCCTCGATTCCTCATCTGTTTTTTCTTCTTCATCACCCACGCTTTCCCTTTCCCTTCCGGGTGTGATTTTGAGCCCACATATATCGTTCTCGCGTGCTTATCTCCTTTCCTCTTCTTCTTCACACCTAATCCGAAATCGCTATTATTGTTATTGTTGTGTTTGAACTTGTTCTTCCCGCCTCCTCTCCCGACGACGTCTTGTTTCGCGTTGGCGTAGTCATTCGCCTCGTCCGTCTTTGCCGTCGGCATCGAGTCCGGCGGTCCAGCCGCCAAGACCAAAAAATATTTCTTCGCTCTCGTCGAGTTTGGATAATCTACGACTAAACCACCGCTAAAACCAACTCTCAACGCACTACTCGCAATCATCTCCGCCTGCCTCGCGTTCTCCGGATAAAACTGAAACGCGCACTTCGCGCCTCGTTTCAAGCACCTATACGTTTGCGAAAAGAACGCTTTCAATCGTTTCCTCGGGTCGTGTTCGCTCTTATCCGCGTTGCACAACCACTGAATCGCGGATATAGAGACGCACCCGTCGAACACTCCCGGACGAAACGGTACCCCGTGGCCGATATCTGACTCGAAAACGTCTCCTTCCACTTCTCGCTCCACCGCGTGATTCAACATCCCTCTGGAGATGTCTACCCCGACCCAATGATGCCCGAGCTCGGTTAACCGATCCCCGGATAAGCCGGACCCGCACCCGACGTCTAACAAAAATCTCGGCACATCGTCCCTCGGGAAGTTTAATAACTCTAAAGCTCTCTCCGTCAATCTTTCTTGGATTTCAATCACCCTCGACGAGGCGGTGTACTTCTTCGCCTCGGCGGCGTCGTAGAAATACTCCGCCGGGGCGGTCAATTCTGGTCGAGACATTTTTTTTTCTCTACGATAATTTGCGTAACTTGTTGATGAAAAGTGATGAACAAAGAAGACAAATGATGATGATGATGATGATGCGGGTACAAGTAGTAGTAGAAGTATATATATGCGAGAAAAGCTGTCGCCTGTAAGACCGTTCGTTTTCTTTTGCGTATAAAAAGCGTGTCAGTCAGTGTGTGTATTGATGGCGGCCGAATTCGCTTACTTTCAAAAACAGCCGAAATTTACACATCTACGAGTTAGATTTTACATCTATTATTACATATACATCTATTATTGTTTCACCGCCATTTCGTTTATTTTCATCTTCAAAAACTCAGCGCACGACAGCGGAGGGTATTTGTCGACGTCTACGCCTCGTTCGATGAGCTTATCTCGAATCTCTTCGGGCGTTTTAATCACCGTCTCGCCGTCTGGATCCATGAAGAACGCGCACGAATACCTGTGTTGCATTGCCGCAATCTCGTCCGGAACGATGACTCCGTGCGCCGTGGCGTTGTAAAAATCTCCCGTCCATCGTTGGAGTGAAGCTCCGGTGTTTAAAATGCAACAGTTCCCCCGCGATCCTCTCTTTGCCGCGACATCGATCCAACCTTCCTCGAGATTGTCTCTCCCGTGATCGAACCGCGACGCTTTTTTCACCTGTAAACCTCTTCCTAAAGATTCCGAATCGTGGAACAGAAACGTCGCGAACCCAAAGTCCACGTGTTCGCTCACTCTCAACGACATTTTATTCCCAACTTTCTCGCTTATCTCCGTCGTTTTCGTCGGCATCGAGTGCAAAATTTTCAAGGTGCACAAATCCATCTCGCGAAAGGTATCCGCGAAGAACCTCACGTCCTTCTCAAATCCAAGCGCGACTGCCGTCGCCAAGCACAAGCTTTCGCACGCCCTCTCGCATTTGTCGTAAAACCTCTTCGTGACTTCTTTCCACGCTTTCTTTCTTTTCACGTTTTCGAAATAGTCTCGATCTTTGTACAAAGAGTCCTTTCTCACGCTGAACGTTTCCTTCTCGTCTGGTAGTCTTAAATCGTTCAACACCTCCGCTCGGTACTTCGCGTACCCCGTGTTCGTCGTCGGTTCCCACTGCACGAGCTCTCCCTCTTTGTGTTCCGTCGACTGACCTTCGAAGAACAGCTTCGCCTCTCGAAAGACGGACTCGATGTCCTCTTTCTCCAATCCCACGTTTTCCAAGTAGCAAAATCCGTGCCTTTTGAAGCATTTCCCGAGCGCGTCAGCGCATTTCCGCTTCGCTTCGTCGAGAACAACAATCGTTTCACCTTCATCATCATCTCCTCTTCCTCTTCCTCCTCCTTGGAACACGAACGGGGACAGATCGATGGTCGGTATCTCGTCCATCACCCGAAAAACGACACCCCGCGTACTTTTACTCTCGTAAGTTTTAACGAACTTTTGCATTCTCATCAAGAGAGTCTTTCCCTGCAGGAAAAAACTCTGCATGCTCTTTTTGCAAGAAATCATCCTCACAAAAAATAAAACACGAGACAAAAAATGGAATCATCATCGGAACAAGAAGAACGAGAGAAACAAAAAGAACTCGTCCGAGTGGACTCTAAAGACGTGCTCAAACTGGTCTTCCAATTTCTCTCGGAGCAAAACTTATATAAAACGGCGAAAACTTTAGTGCAGGAAACCGACGTGGACGTGGACTTTGTGACCGAGAAATCGGTGTCGAAATTGACGACATCGATTCTCGCCGGCGAGTGGGAATTCGTTTTGGACCATTTTTATAACAAAAACATAATATCGGTTTCTGAAAACGTTTTGGAGAAGATATTGACGCAAATCGCGTTGGAGATGATCGAAATAAGAGACGTGGAAGTCGCGAAAGCGATATTACGGGAAACAGAAACCATGAAACGATGTAAAGATAAGAATAAAATGAGACGGTTGGAAGCGTTGGCCGGGATGCCAAAGTTACCAGGGGAGATTTTGATGTCGTTATACGTGGACGAGAAAGACGCCGGGAAGTTGGAGAAAGACGATAACGCCATGAAAGGTGCTTCCATGGAGGAGATTAAAGAAAAAGTGACGAAAATGAAACTCAAACGTAGAAAAGCTATAGCGGAAGACGTGCAAAGCGCTTTGCGGTCGGTGAAACCAAACGTGTTGATGAATTTATTAGGGGATGCGTTTAAATGGCGAAGACACTGCGGGTTTGTCTCGGAGAGCATGTTAAGTAGCAACGATAACTCTAATTTTGATGTGTTTTTAGACCGATCGAACTTGAAGGATATCTTTAGCCATTCGTCCGCGGGAGGCAAGAAGCGTAAAAATAGAGACGCCGAAGGAGGCGAGAATACTAACAACAAATACGATTATAAAAACGTCAACGACGATTACGTTCGAGCCGAGAAACGTTCGATTGGTAAATTTGGTAAGAAGTCAGTAGTCAATTGCGTTGTGATATCTCCCGATGGGTTGTCTGTGGCCACGGGTACCGCGGACGGGTTCGTCGAGCTGTGGAAATTTTCCAACGGAAAATTACGAACCGATTTGAAGTACCAAAACGACGATGAACTTTTATTACACGAAAACGGAAAGGTTACCGCGTTAGCGTTCTCGCCCGATTTTGAGACCTTGGCGTCGGCGGATTCAACCGGAGTGATTAAAGTATGGAGAATACAAACCGGGAGGTGTGTGCGTACTTACCCATCCGCTCACCACGGCGCAATCACAAAGATGGAATTCTCCGCCGACGGCAACGGATTACTCACCTCCGGGTTCGACGGTATGGCTCGATTGCACGGTTTAAAATCTGGCAAGACGTTAAAAGAATACGTAAACCCGACGGTTTCATCTGGTGGTATAACGGAACAGTGCGAGTGCGCTATATTTTGTGGCACGGACAAAGAGTTCATCTTGGCAGCGTATTCGAACGGCTTGGTCTTGTTGTTTGACGCGAAAACCGCAGAGATTGTCAAAGAGCACAAACATCCGCTCCTGACAAAAAAGAGTGGCGACGATAAAAACGATGACGATGCATCAAAAGAAGCGCACGTCTCTGAATTCGTCGTCAAAGACATGTGCCGTGACCCTTTATCGTTTGACAAGGTATTTCTTTGCGGAGGCGCCATGAAGTTGGTTTCCTTCGACGCGAAAACGGGGAAGATTGAACGCACGTTCAACGCGCCAACCACCTCTATACCGTCCGAAATTATAGCCAACACCGCGTATATCTCCGTCTCCGTCTCTCGAAAAGGTGAATACATCTACGCTGCCAACGAATGCAACGCGATAGTTCGATGCTGGAGAGTCAACGACGCCAAGTTTGTTTGCGAAACCGACGCGAGAGGTGACGTCGCGGAAGGAGACAACAAAGATACTTCGCACTCGTCTGCGTGCCTCGCCTGCGCGACGCACCCGCAAGGTAACGCCATCGTCACTCTGTCGAGTCCAAACATTTGTAAACTTTTTACCGCGTGATTTAATATTACCTTATAAAAACAACTTTCTCTCTCGATCGATTTTTTTTTTCTCCGAGAAAGAAAGAAAGAATTGGACGAGAATCGCGTCACTTGTTTTCACGCGCTTTGCGTTTTTCCAAACAAAGAGTTAGAAGAAGAAGACGAAGAAGAAGAGAAGCAGTCGTCGATAAATAATAATAATAATAATGGGTTCGTACGAAGATGCCAAGCGCAAGGCGCACGTCATGAAGTTCAAGAAGTACATCAAATCTCTTTCCAAACCGCAAAAGGTTGGATTGATTTTAACTTTGTGTTCGTTCGTTTTACTCTTGCTCTATTTAGTCATCGACAATCACGACACCTTGTTCATCATGGCCGAGTTCGTGCACTTCATCGGCATCGCGATTCTGGCGTATAAATTGTTGAGGGAAAAATCTTGTCTCGGCCTTTCCATGCAAACGCAAGAGTTGACGGCGATATTTTTAGGGATCCGCTTGTACTGTTCGTTCATGATGGAGTACGACTGGCACACGATTTTAGATTTTTTAACGCTAATGGCGACGATGTGGGTGTTGTCCACGATGAAAGGGTCGTTGAAGCATAATTACGAGACGCACAACAGACCGCTGGATACGATCATGACGTGGCAAGTGTTGGTACCGTGCGTTATAATGGCGATTATCGCGCACCCGCAAACGTCGCACGCGGTTGTGAATCGAGTGTTGTGGGCCACGTGCGTGTATTTGGAAGCGGTGAGCGTTTTGCCGCAGTTGCGCGTGATGCAATCGGCGAAAGTTGTGGAGAGATGGACGGCAAATTACGTGTTTTCCTTAGGTGTGGCGAGGTTTTTGAGCTGCGCGCACTGGATTTTACAGATTTTCGACGGACAGAGTTACTTGAAAACCGCGTTGACGACCGGATTGTGGCCAGTCATGGTTTTGGTCTCAGAGATTGTGCAGACGTTCATTTTGGCAGATTTTTGCTATTTCTACGTCTTGTCTTTTGCGGATGGTGGCAAGGTTGTGCGATTACCAGCTGGATTAGTATAATATATAAGAGGAAGAGACGAGACGAGACGAGACGAGACGAGAATGCGTTCCTCAAAAGCGCTCAGAAAACACAACATAAAACAAGAAGAAATCATGAAATAAAACAAATACATCATAGACTATACCAATCAAGTACTTCCACAAACCTTGACCTGATTCTCTCATATTCCCTAACTATCACAGCATGGGGGTCTTCCACGCTGAACATGTGTCTGTCGAACAAAATTTCTTTCATAATAAAATGTGGCGCATAATCTGTATCGCATCTCCTCGCGATATCCTCGAATTCCTTCTTCAAAGTTTCTGCGTACGAAATCTTTGCGTCTCGAAAACCGAACACGTATATTGATATTGGGCATCGCCTTCGACTCCAAAAGAGTGGTCTGGTTCCAATGTGCCCGTATGCAGGCGACGATCTTTTATACGAAGAAGGTCGAAATGGAGTGCAGTGAAGTGCGACTTGCATCGCGTGCATTGGCGTCATCGATGGGTTATACGCTGCACACTCCACGCTCGCACCAAAATAAAACCTCATCCCGGATATTTTATCACCGGTCTTCCAGCGGTCTTCCGCCGGTATGGCTATAGCGCATGGACTATCCGTATATGGCGCGTATGAATGCGCCATTGTATGCGCCAACTCCTCGATTGCTGCAAAAATGAGAGCTTCTTCCTCAAGATTCCCAAAACTGTGTTGCCCAAAACGGATCCTTCCATCTTCCAACGCTTCTCTCATCAATTTACAAAACTTCTCCATGGTTCCGAGCCCGTCCCGATCTCGCGGGTTCGGCGGACATCCATCCAACAACAGCGTCCTAACGTGCACCTTTACCTCGTCCACAACTATTGCATCGCTGCCTTCACTTTTCCTCCGTTTTATCCTCTCCTCTCGATGTTCTTCGTCTCCCGGTACTTCTAAATCCAACGGTCCGAACGCTTTCGGTAACAACTCCTCCAATCGCATCGCTGCCATGCCGGGCAATAAAATCTGAATATCCTTCGCGTCTCTCAGTTCGTTCATAAACTGTCGACAATGTCCACACGGCGCGTGTGTAATGGCAATTTTCACAATCTTCTCTTTTTCCTCCTCCTCGTTACTCTCGTTGTTGTTGTTGTTGTTACTCTTGTGCTCTTTCCTCCTTTCCTTTTCTCTTTCTTCTTTCGTCGTCTTGCCTCCTTTCATCTTCTCTTTCCTCCTGTATTCTTCCAACTCCGCGTTCCTGATTCCAACCATGGCATTCATAATCATGCACTGCTCCGCGTGCACGGACCTATTCAAAGCACACTTTTCCACCTCTATGTTCACGCCTAAGAAAATATTCCCGCGATTCGTCAAACACGCCGCGCCGACGTGGAAATTCGACGTCGGTGGTCGCGCGTATTCTTTCACTTCGTGCACCAACCGTCGCAAGAAGTCGTCGATGTCAAATTTAATTTCTGAGGACGACGACGAGAGGATGAGAATCTGTTCCTCCAACGACACTCTGTACGAGCCTCCTCCTCCTCCTTCTCCTCCTTTCGTCGTTTCCGTCGTCGTACATTCGTTCACCCGCGAAGAATTCCGTCTTCTTCTCAGCGTATACCCGCCTTCTTCGCACGCGTCCCGGACGACTTCTTTGATCATCATCATTTTGGCTTCGTCCTCATCGTTAATGGCTCCGTCGTCTTTTATTCGCTCTTTCTCCTGCGCCTCTTTCCCTCTCGTCGTCGTCGTTTTTGTCATATCTATATCTTCTTAATGTCAACATATCCTTCCTTAATCAGACTAAAATGATGTTCTTGCGTTTTGAAAGCAGAGAGTTTGTTTCCTGGGATTTGAAGTTTTTCTTAACTAAAAAAGTGTAACGAACGCATCTTTCCTCGGAACAAAAAGAGTTTACTAATGCGTAAAAATAGTATTGCGCGCTTTGTTCGACTACTCTTCCTCGTAGCATTCTTCGCGATTCAGACGATAATGGTGGCCACTGCGTACGAGAAATCTCCAGTCGCGTTGGAAACCATCAGAGACGATGTGAGCGGAGACGACATCGTGTATCTCTACAAAGTTCCAAAACTGTCCACTGGGCCGAGAGCGTTGTTTCTTCTTTTCCACGGGTGCGCGCACGACGCGTTCGATTGGTTCGAAAGAAACGAGGAAAGTTGTCCAAAATGCAAAGGATTACCGATTGAAGTTTCAATCGCTAACTTCGCGTACGAACAGAACATGGCGGTGTTGGCGATATCGAGCAATAAAGGTTGTTGGCAACGGAATCCGGATGCCTCGAGGGTGTATAAAGTGTTGAAAAAATTTTCAGAAAAAGATGGCACGGATATTGGAGATTTAGCGCATAAAGAACACGTGGACGTGTACGCGTTCGGAGCCTCGAGTGGCGGGACATTCGTGTCGCACGTGTTACCGCAAATATTCGAGGACCATTTCGGACATTTGAAGATGCGTTTGAAAGGCGCGATATCGCAAATCGCGGCGCCGCCGGAGGTTGAAAAGATTACGCTGCCGATGGTGTTTTCGCACATGCCGGAAGACGAGAGGATTGCCAGGGCGGTGAGAAAGACTGTCGATGAGATGCAGAAGAGTTCAGACGTGCCGGTGAAGGAATCGGAACTGCACCCGATGAAATTGCACGAAACGTTTTTTAGAGACAACGCGCCTCCGGGGTATTACGAGACGTACGAGTCTGAGAAAATGTTCGAGGCGTTGAAAACGAACGGGTACTTGGACGACGAAGGGTATTTGAAGGAAGACCCGAGACGCTCGGATTGGAGAGATGTCGTGTGTGGTTCTTTAGAAGGCGAGAATAGATTTGCTCCAGATTCGCCGTGTGAAAATAACAAGAGTTGGACGTCGGAGTTGATGAACGTCGCTTGGGCGTCGCACGAGATGCGTTTCGATACGTTTGCGGAAGATGTGAAGTTTTTGATAGAGGCGAGTCACTTTGGCAATCGAGCGATTGAGTTTGAAGACGAGTTGGACGATTCCAACGATTTGGGATTCCACGATAAGAGAACGAGTCAAGAAGGCGAAGGACCGGCGCCGGTACCAAGTGCGAGAGATTTTGATTTGATGTCGCAATCTGGAGGCGAAAATGGTAGGACGCCGACGCGAACGAATCGCCCGACGAAAAGAGGCCAACCGGAGTTTCCCTCGCACTGGGGACCAGTGCCATTGCTGCAAACGCGCGATTACCGACAATACCCGCCACCGTACGAGGAGTATTTCGGTTCCGGAACAGTCGTGAAATGGATTTTAAAGCAGCAAGACATGGATAGAGAAAATCCAGAGCGAGCCGCGAAGAACAACGAAGAAGAGGCGACGAAACAAAGCGGCGACGACGAAGACGACGGAGAAGCTGAGCAAAAAGAAGAAATTGAGTTCCCAAAGCGATGGGGCGATCCACCAGAGATACAAACGATGGATTACGTCGAGCTTCCTCCGCCGTACGGACACGGTTCTTCGACTTTGCGCAATTGGATCGAAGAGAACTTGAGAAGAGATGCCGAGTTTCGTTTACCGAAACGCCGAGAGAAACCCGAAGTCGAAGAAGAAGAGGAAGAGGAAGAAGGCGGGAACGAGCTGTAAAAGGAAAGGAAGGGTGAACGCACATACAACATATACGCATAATAGCACTTGTAAAACTGTAAACTATAAAATACAACCGCAGCCTATATACTTAGTATCGTCATCTCAGAAAACGTTCGGCACGGTACAGTCACTCGATAACAACCCTCTTAATTTGGCTTCTTCCCAAATCTTCGGATCGATGTTATCGATTTCATTCAACCACTCTAAGGTCTTTTCTACTTCAAATCTAGATTTCACGCCAACCGCAAATTTCTTCACGACGTTTGGTGCGGCCGAAAACGCCATGGCGACGGCTGGTAACGATACGTTTCCAAACTCTTCGCACAACTGCTCCCACGCTTTCTTCTTCGCCATGACATTCTCATTCGCCGGTCCGTATTTATACGTAGATCCACCGACTAACAACCCACTGGCGTAAATACCAGCGTTGTGAATATACATACCTCGTTTTTCGCACTCTTTATACAACTCGCACCCATCTTGATCGATTAAATTCCAACTCCCAGCTGCCATGACCCCGTCGAAGGTGTTCTCGGCGCTCTCGCGAATCGCTCGCAACGAATACATCGGATCGTTTCCACCTAGCGACACGTCCTCGACTACTTTCTCCTCGTCCCGCATTCGCTTAATCTTCACAAAAGCACCCGTATCTTTATTCGCAGCTTCTTCGAATCGCATTTCATCTTCACAATCGTGCACTCGAATGCCAAAAATGTGCTTCACGCCGATTCTTTCGAGCGAATCGGTTAAACTTTGCGCGACGCCGTCACCCGTATAATTCAGCGTCGGTCGACTCTCCGGATTGTTCTCCGGAAACACGCAATCCGGGTGCCCCAACACGTTCCCTTCTTCCACTCTGTCCGTTTTTAAAACGTCGTTTTTATCTTTAATCACTCTCCCGACTTTGGTCCAAATTTTAATCTCCTCTCGTAAGTCCTCCGTCATTTTTGGATAACTCTTCAACGCTTTCCCGAATCGTTCTTCGGACAAACCTAACCCGTAATGCGGCGCGGTATCGAAATTTCGAAACCCAAGATCCAACGCGCAATGCACGACATCGATTGCGTGTTTCTCTTCCATTTTCGCGTATAATCCAGCCAAAGAGGAGAGTCCAACGATGACTTCATTTTGCGTGACTTTACTCGTTCGCGGTTGAAGAATCTGCATTTTTATATCTCTTCTGCTATATTTCGTTTTCAAACGGGGGCGAGTATTACTACTCTCGCGTCTCTGAAAGATGACCACGACGACCTGTTGCGCGAATGAGGCTAAAATGATCGCGAAAAGAAAAGCGCGGAGGAAAGAGCCAGCTGAAGAAGTCGTCGTTTGTGTACCTTTTTCTTTAGGCATTTCCAATGGTGCAGATTAAGAAAAAATTTTCGTAATTCTCAATTGTGAAATTTTTGTCAATTTGTCTCTCTCTCTCTCTCTCTCTGAAATGTTAAAACGCTCAAGCCCACTCCATGGTCGTCTGCGGCGACGACATGGGAAGCTCTCCTCGTCTTGAACTCCTCAACGTGTGTCTCCTAAACTGCTCGCTCCTTCGTGTGGATGGGTAATTTGGACTGACAAAGTCTAACTTCGTGGCGAGTTGAACCGCGTCTATGCGTTTCAGCTCGTTTTCCACGCGGTGTTTGCTCGACGCGGGCAAGTACGAGCCGGTGCTCAGATGCGGCGTTTGTATCTTTCTCTTCTTCTTTGTCTTCTCCTCGGACTTTCTCTTGGAGAACTTTGCGACTTCAATCATTTTGGACCTTTTCACCGCCGACGCCGCCGCCTTGGGTTTCGCCGGCGTCATCTCTTCTTCTTGTTCTTGCGTTGGACTTCGTCCTCGTTTCCTCGTCGGACGAGGAGGTGAAGACACCGACGATCCTTTCCTGTCTTTCACCGTCTTCTTTTTCTTTCCTTTCACGGACGCCGACCCGACCCCCGACCCGGGTTCTCTCGTTTCTCTCGCTTTTTGCGTCTCCGAGGACGTCTCTGGAATCGTCGTCATCTCTTCTTTGTCTTCTTCTTCTTCTTCTTCTTCTTCTTCCTCGTCGTCCATCTCGGTGACTTTTTGTGCGCTAAAAAACACCTCTTCTTCTCCGTCGTCCTCTGCTCTTTTTCTTGGAAGACGAAGGTCGCCGTCGAGTTCCGACGTGTCCACGGGAAAGCCCGGTTCCGGTTTCGACGAAGTGCCGCCCATCTCCTTTTAACTTCTCCTTCTTCTTCGCACGGGTGGCGTTACTTGTGTGTGTGTGTGTGTTGAGTACTCGAGTTGTTGCGCGCGTATTTTTTTAAACAAAACACCTACTCCACACCATTATATACACGCGCGATGACGAATAATACTAATACGAATAATAACGATAAGAAGAAGAAGACAAAACCAGAAGAAGAATTATACTACTGCGAGAAAGAGTTACGCGCGTTGGGAAAATCGCTGGAATGTTGCGTGTGCATACGGTTGATGGAATCGCCCTCGCGAACGAGATGGTACTATTCGTTTTGTGTTTACATTCTTCATTTTGAAAATTTCCCCTACCAAATACTAACAAAGAGTCTCCTTCTTCTTCTTCTCATAGTGCGCATTACTTTTGCAAAAAGTGCATATTAGACTGCGCGAAAGCGAATGGGAAGTGCCCTTTGTGTAAATCCGACGTTAACAGAAGAGAAGTGAAACCAGACGCGATGATGACGGAGATGATTGAATTGTATAAAAAATTAGTCGTGAAAGTTGTTAAAGAAGAAGAAGACAAAGAAGAGGAAGAAGAAAAGAAGAGGAGAAGCGTGCCGTACATGTCGCAACTGCCGATGACGCAAAACACATAAGTCTGATGATGATTGATTCTTTTTGTATAAATATATAGCAAAACAAACTCTTGATAACTACTAGGCTAAACTCTTTAGAAATAATAGGTGTCCTTGTGTGACTTTGAATGATGATAATAATAGCGAGCGAGCGAACGCTCTCATCTGTGAAAAACGAAACGCACCCGCGCGCACCAAAACACCAACATCAACATCAGACGGGTAACCGTTGCCCCTTCTTCACTATTTTCTTCACGAACTGATTCACCCCGGGAAACCGCAACATCGTCCCCAGCACTGGCACGCGTTGCAAGAACAAAAGGACGGTTGGAAAAAATCCAGCGAACAACGCGAAAAACCCGTAACACTCTATAATCATCCCAACTACCGCCCATTTCATCAACACTAACAGTAATCCGAGTATGAAACAAAACGCGCCTCTCTGATTTCGAGGTTTGATGAAAAATTTCATCGTCGCTCTCGGGCCGATCGTCGTGGTCACTCCAGAGAGGAACATGAGGTTGCCCATGGCTAATAAAGCTCGGTCGAAGAAGAGAAAGACGCCAAGGGTGGTAAAACCGCATCCGAATGCGATGAGTCCGATGCCAATTTCTATTATTATTATGAGTATTATTATCAGTGAGAGATATAACATGTGTTGTCAGCGTAATAATGGTGAGACAGAATGGTGAGACGGGGAGCGAGAAGAGGATGATGATAAATCTCTCTTCTTTTAGCCGTTTATAATGATGTGTGAGATGAGTCAAAAACGTCCCCTAATACGAAGTACGCTCTCTCGCGCGTTTGAAAGAGGAAAAGAAGAAGAATTTAAAGAAAAAGAAGATAAAAAGAAGATAAACGCACTTCGTCTGTCGTCCATCATTTTTGTCCTTTACGTCGTTTACGTCGTCGCAAACTCTCTCTCTGATAATTGAGAAGAATTTTCCCTATGATACTCTTTCTCGTGGTGTTTGACTTCTCCTCTTGCTTGAGGCAAAAAAAACACGAGAGAGGAGGCAACCCTGCTGCTCGAAAAAAAAGCCTCGTCATCAAAAAGGGGAAAACCAATTTTAACGAGAAACAACAACAAAACGAATTAATTCTAATTAACCTCACAAATCAAAAGCAAAAAAGAAGACCAGAAGAAGAAAATGAACGACGCGGCAGCGGCAACGTTTGACGCGGTTTCCGACGGCGTTTCCGACGTGAAAGATACGGTCGGGAAATACGTGCAGTTTAACGCGAACAAGACGAATTTTTTCATCAAATTGAGAAAGAATTTAGACGTGAGGTTTCCAGGTGATTCATTTCATTGTTGTTTTGTGTATATGTTTCTGTTGTTGTTCTTTATTAAAACTATTTGTTGTGTGCACTTGTTGTGCGCGCACGATTGATCATCGCTGACGCTCTTTCTCTCTCTTTCCACTCTTCCACTCTCTCGTCAACAACAAACATTGATATAAAAAATAACAGCCATCGCACCGATTCCAAACTTGCGCTTTCAAGTCGGCACCGATTTGTCCTTGGTCTCGCACGACGACAGCCGATTTATGGACTTGACGGTGGAATACACGCCGAATTTACAGTGGTCGTGTAAAGAAACCTGGTTCGACGGGGAGATTCAATTCGACACGAAGAATAAGCACGTGAAGTATGCGAAAGATTTCGATTTGGGCGGCGCTATCGTCAAAGTTTCCGGTAACTACGACTACGTGAACAACGCGCCGTTCGTCGGGTTTCAAGTCGTCACGCAACAAGGCATCTCTACGCCGGCCAATTGCAACGGGTTCTCGTTGGCCAAGAGAGTGAAGAAGGAAATGGGGCCGTTTCAAGCCGAATGCGATGTTCAAGGGACGTTGACGTTAGGAGAAACAAAGTTGAAAAAGTCTGGAGGGATGGAAATGGGACCGACGAAGATTGAGATTAATCGCGTGGAGATGATTGTTTCATGTTAAGAAATGGTGAAGCGATAATGCGCACTTCTACTTGGATAATAATAACAACGAGAGCACCACTTACGGTATCTCGCCCATTTCGTATTTAATATATGTAGTAAGAAAATAATTACTGTAGTACTTGTTTTGTTTTGTTTTGTTACCGGTATCTAATTTTCGCGTTGTTTACGAATTAACCACATCTCAACACACGCGCATCATCAAAATAATTAGAAATCGACAAAGTCCGAAGTAAAAATATCTTTGACGATTTGTTTGCTTCCGTTGGGCACCTTCTTCGGGAACTTGATCGAATACGTCACGACTAAATCACCAAACTTCCCCGAACTTCCAAACCTCAGCATCCCTTCCCCTTTATAGGTCTGCACAAAGCCAGGCGTGGTGACCTCCTCGTTCTTCAACACAATCTTCCTACCGTCGTAATGCGTGATTTCCGTCTCAAAACCGTTCAATGCCATCACCAACGTAATCTCTTTATCCATGTACAAATTATTATCACTCGCGCCTCGTCTCCATTTCATCTCTTTATCGTATTGCGCTTTCACAATCATCTTCAAATCCCCAGGCTCGCCATCAATTAACACGTCGCCTTCCTCGAAGAATAAGATTTCCTTCCCATCTTCCATACCCGGTTCGATTTCGCACATCAACGTGGACTTTTCTCTCGCTAATTTCACGTTCGGACACTCCTCACACTCGTTTTGCGCGTACTGCTGAAACATCCCCGGTCCGACTTGTCGAGTCACCATCTTCTGTCGACAATTACACTTTCTCGTCCCTTTCGCTGGTTTCAGAACGTCTTTATCTCGTATCACTTTAATCGTGTTCCCTAAATACAAATCTTTCAAAGAAACGTACAAATCCATCTGCACCGGTTCGCCTTTCGGCGTCTCCGGTTCTTGATTCATGCCGCCGAACCCGCCGAACCCGCCGAATCCTCCACCGAAGAATTGGCTGAAGATATCCCCGGGGTGCCCACCACCACCACCACCTCCTCCTTGCTGGTGTTGCTTCAATCCTTCCTCTCCGTGTCGATCGTAAATCTGTCTCTTCTCTTCATCCGTCAAAACTTCGTACGCGTTCGAGAGCTCCTCAAATTTACTCTTCGCTTTGTCATCCCCTGGGTTTTTATCCGGGTGATACTTCAACGCCAGTTTCCGGTACGCCCGTTTAATTTGCGACTCCGGAGCGCCTCGCGCGACGCCGAGGATGGAGTAGTAATCTTTCGCGTGTGCGAATTCCGCCACGAAAGACACGCTCAATAACAACAGCGTCGAGAGCAAAAGGATGAGAGATGATGATTTTTTTCTTCCGATCAATTTTTTGCTGCTGCATCTGCGCGGCATCATCTTTTCCTTCGTTGTATTTTTAGTATTATTACCAAACATCGTCATCGTTCTCGTACTACAACAAAGAGAGAGTCGATCGATCGATCTCTCGTCTGCTGCTAATGCTGCTGCTCAAACCCAAAAAGTGTGCGAGTGTGTGTGTAGTTCAATACTCTAATATAAATACGAGATGCAAAAAGCGAAAAAAACTCTGACGTCTGTCTGCCAATAGAAATTATTGATTTCCAGCTGCTTTTTAGCAGCTCGAAAACTTCTTCAACTTTCTTCATTTTTTTTCTTGTTGGTGTTGGTGTTGGTGTTGGTGTTCTTGATGAAACGACGATGTTTACGACGACGACGATGACATCATCATCTGCGAGAACGACGAGCGCTCATCTCATGGTTGGTTCTGCCGCTGCTTCTGCGAGATGCAAAAGTTGTTTCGTGACTCCTAGTGCTGCTCCTTTGAGTAGTAAAATCATCAATTTGGAAAAGCAGAAGAATAGATTTTTTTCAGGAGCAAACGTGGTGATTCGAAAGAGTAAACGACAACAAAGAAGACAAAGACGATGTGATGGAACGACGAGGAAAACGATGCGACCACCGGCTGCGTTTATATTCTGGTCGCAGGAAGATGAGTTGAGGAAACGGTTCAAGCAAATCGCGACGGTCGTCGCGGACGAGCTCGCGATTGCGTACAGCGGGAACAAAAACGTGAAGAACATTAGGAAAGGAATACTACTCGTCGCGGAGTATCCTTTATTTTCGGTCGGTGTTTTGGTGGCTGGAATGTCGGTCGCGGCGGCTATGGCGAGCGCGGTTGCGGTGCCAATCGCGTTAGCCGCGGTCGGGACGTTACTTCCGCTGATTATGTTTGCGTCGTTTGGGGCTATATTCGCCGCGACCGCGGCGGCGATGGTGGCGTTGACCGTGCTCGGGCCTTTGTTGCTGAGCTTTTCGTTCTTCGGCGGCATGAGTTTTGTCGCCGTGGCGGCGAAGGCGGCAATAATCGTGCCTTCGATTATAATTGGGTCGACAGTTTGGGCGATTGGGAGTTTCGGCTTAAAACGGAGTGCCGTTGGCGGCGGCGCGCCCGCGGACGAGGAAGCGAAATTTGAGAACATAAACGCAGTAGGCTCTCAAGACGACGACGACGTAAACGACGACGACGAGAGCACGAACGAGTTTGCGCGAACTATACTCGACAGATTCGATCGCCAACTCTTAGGCGACGTCGATTTATGGGATTCTGAGGAAGTTTCCGCGTGGTTAAAAAGCGAATCGCTCGACGAAGCGGCTTCGATCGCGAAAAGCGCAAAAATCACCGGACGCCAGATACTGAAATATAAAGACGTTCGAGAGTTGGAATCTATCTTTCAAATAAATTCTCCGAAAGACCAGAAGAAGTTCGAGAACGCGTTTAAAAGGTTGCAAAGACTCGCGAACGTGAAGTTAGATTAAAGATTTTTTAGATATTAGATTTTATTAGAACTTTTTTTTCATAGACTCATCATCAAGCATGATCAGTGAGCATAAACATACAAATTTCTTCTCGAACAAACCACCCCACAAAAACAGCACAAAAAAAATAAGAAAAAAATGTCTGCCGAAGCGCTCGAATCGATTTCCACCGACGACCTCATGAAAGAGGTCCAGCGCAGAATCGACTGCGCGAAGAAACCAGAGAAACGAGTCATTCTCATCGGTAATAACACGATTTTCCTCGTTTTTTTGTCGTTCTTTGTCTTCCTCACCGCCTTTTGCGAGAAAAGATGACGATGATGATGATTCCATTTTATCTCATCATAAGAAGAAGACTAATCATATCTCTTACACATGCAATAATAATAAACACAGGTCCACCTGGGTGCGGCAAAGGCACGCAAGCGCCGAAAATCAAATCCGAGCACTGCTTGTGCCACTTAGCGACCGGGGACATGCTCAGAGCAGCGGTTGCCGCGAAAACGCCGAACGGATTAGCCGCGAAAAAAGCGATGGAATCGGGCGGCTTAGTGTCGGACGAAATCGTCGTCGGTATTATTTCCGAAGCGGTGAAAAAGCCTGAATGCAAAACCGGGTTTATTTTAGATGGGTTCCCGAGAACAGTCGTCCAAGCGGAGAAGTTGGACGAGATGTTGAAGAAACAAGGGACGAAAATCGATACGGTTTTGGACTTTAACATCCCGGATGAGGTTTTAGTCGAACGCGTGGAAGGTCGATGGATTCACGCGGCGAGCGGGAGATCATATCACACGAAGTTTGCACCGCCAAAGGTACCAGGAAAGGATGACATTACCGGAGAGGATTTAATGAAAAGAAAAGATGATAACGCGGAGACGTTGAAGAGTCGATTGGATGCGTTCCACAAACAAACGCAGCCAGTGATTGATTATTACTCCAAGTTGAAGAAAGTTACGACGGTTGTCGCGAACAAACCAGCTTCAGACGTCGAAAAGCAAATCAGGAACGCTTTGTAAATATATAATAATAAATAGTAGAGTACTTGTGTACTACTGGTAGTAGGAGGAAAGAGTTGTTATTTAATTCATATTACGTGCAGAGTAAATAAGAGCGAGTGGTTTTGTAGTAATGTCACACTATCCGTGTCTTTGATTATTGCGTGAGCGTAAAAATAGTATCACATTAAAAGAACGCGAACTCTCTATCATAAATAATCAAAACTCGTCGTCGTCGTCCTCGTCATCGCTTCCACTTCCGTTCGAAAACAACAGCTCGTCGCCGGCCCAGACGAAAGAATCGGTTTCGTACAAGTCACCATTCTCGTCAGTTCGCGTAATCGTATCGCCCGCACCCGTGCTCGATTCGCCTTTCAACAAGGACGATAAACGCTTGAGAATCGGACGAATCGTTGCGTCTAATCCGACAAGACTCGCCGGAGACAAATCCGTCATACCAATAGCCTCCTCCGCTCTCTCTTGAGCGCACAGATTTCTCAACTCGGAAGCTCTCGCGATGTTATCGATTTCTTCTTCCATTTGTGCCCACGACATCCACGATTTCGCATTCGTCGGATTGGCTTTCACCGAACATTTGAACAACTCTCTCGCTAACGGAATGTTCCCTACCTTGCGCTCTAAAATCGCCCATGCTTGTAAACCAACCGCAGCGTCTTTCGATTCCGGACGAATCCAAACGCCTCGCTGGAACAACTCCCTCGCTTTTTCGATGTTCCCAGTTCTGAACTCCGCGACCCCCCACGCTTGCCAATTTTGTTGGTGCGAAGGATCGAGTTTCGTCCCGGCGGCAAAGTATTGCCTCGCCACGCGAATATTTCCATCGTTCGCTTCTAATCTTGCTAACGCTTGCAACAAACTTGAGTCCGCGGGGTTTAATCTCACCCCTCTTTGAATCAACTCTCTCGCTCTTTGAATATTTCCGATGCTCGCCTCGAACCGACCCCACGCCAACCAACAGTACTTGCTCTTCGGACATACCTCCAAACCTTTCTTGAAGCATTGTCTCGCGCGTTCGTTCTCTCCGCACTCGGCTTCTAACAATCCCCAGCACTGCCAAATCGCGGCTGACTTCGCCCCTTTTTCCGTGTTCGCCCCGTCTCTGAAATGTTTCCTCGCCTCGTCGTATCTCCCTCTCTCCATCGCCATGAGACCCAACGAGTGATACAAATGCGCCGAAGCATCACTTTTCGGCACTTTCATCACTCCCTTCAAGAACAAATCCCTCGCTCTTTGATAGTTACCTTCCTCTCGTTCTAACTCGCCCCATCCGTGCCAAGCGGCTGCGTGTTTCGGATTCGCAATCACCGCCGCGTCGAAGTACTTCCTCGCCTGCTGCACGTTCCCCGCTTTCTTCTCCAGCGTCGCAAACGCCTGCCATAAGTACGCGTTCTCCGATCCGGTCGCTCTCGTTCCATTCTCGTACACCTCTCTCGCTTTGTTGTAGTCTTTTTGTTGCACGTAAATTTTACCGATTCCGACGTACGCTCTCCCGTCCGCAGGGTCGTACACCATCGCCCTCTTAAAAGTCTCGATCGCCGCATCTCTCAGTTTTCTCCGTTCCTTCCGCGTTCGCGCGTACAAGGATTGATTCCGAATCCGTTTCGCTTCTTCGATGAGTAAGTCTTGGTTGATTTTCAATGGTTTTTCTTTCCCGATTTGCGAGTTATACACGCCGCCTTCTTGCATAAACGACGAGATAGAATTTGTTGAAGACGTCGACGACGACGACGCGCTTGCATTGTTCTCTCTCGATACTGGATCCGAAGAGGAGTACTCTCTCCCACCAGTCGCCGCCATCGAATCTCGACTGATATCCTCTTCATCGTTCGAAGAATCCACCACCTTTCGAGGCGAAAACTGGGCGTACTCCTGAGAGTCGTTCTCGTCCGAAGAACCAGGAGACATGGAAATGGCTCGAGATACGATAAGTGCATCTCCACCACGAGGACGACGTCCAGTAGTGCTCGCCACGACTTCGTTGCTTCGCACGCGGCGTTGTTCCATCATCGTAACCACCACCTTCTGCGCTCGTCGTTGTCGATGCTCTCGGCTCTTTAGACTCGGTGCCGTGTTGGGTGCTGTGGCCGTCGTCCTCGGCTGAGCCCCGAGCGAAGGCCAAGACGCCATTATTCAATGCAACAATAACGAAGACGACGATGTGTGGTGCCCAGGGGAGGGGGTGAAGCCATTCGAGAAGAGATTTGAGAGATTTTTTGTTCGTGGAAGAGGACAAAGGAAGAGGAGAATTTTTTTGGTCTCTGAATTAGGGTTCAGAATTTTTTTTCAAGAGAGGAATTTTACCATCAGCGTTTAAAGAGAGAGCGAGAGAGAGTGCTCGAAAAAGAGAGAAAAAGAGAGAGGCCTCTTCTTTTTTTAATTCTATGTTATTATCGTCGCGTGATGAAAGTTGCTCTACTTACTGCCGATCACGCGAAGATGTACCTAAAACTCAGACATCGCTCTACGTATTACAACTATGGTCTACTACTAGTTTAATTCTCCTTCTTTTTATCGTCGCTCTTCTTCCCGTCGTCGTCGTCGGTGTTGACTTTGGCGTTGTTGTTCGTAACGGCGTCCTTTCCCCGATGCGGCATAACGATTGGCGTTTGAATGCGCCGTCCACCGACTGTTCTTGGCTCGCTGGTTCGTAAACCTGCCGAAGCGCGGCCTTTTGCGGATGGTCTTCTCCTTTGACCGCCGTAAATGTCGCTGAGCACGGACGCGCCGACGAAGGACGGCCCGACGTTTGGCAGAACGTCTTCCTCTTCTTCGTCTCCATCTTCGTCTTCTTCTTCTTCGTCACCGGAGGAGGATTCGCCTTCTCGGTCATCATCATCGTCCGAGGATGATGACTTAAGGGATATTTTATACTCTTCTTTCTTCTCTTCTACATTCGTCGTCGGTTGAGTACTTTCGTCGACACCATTATTAGTATTCTCCTTTCCGTCGTCGGTCTTATCGCTCTTCTTCTTCTCACTCTTACTTTTCTTCTTACTTTTCTTCTTCCCCCCTTTTCTTCTCTTACTCTTTCGTTTACCTCTGTTTTGCATAAATTCAACGAAAGCACCCCAAATAGATAACGCCAACCACATCCCGATCACTGGCGTCAACTCTGCGCACCTGTGAATAGTTCCGCTAACGCGTTCCATCAACGCGTTTTCGTTCACTTTACCATCCGCGGTGCCGCTCGTAATCGCCTCCATCGCCCTTTGCAATTTTACGAAATACGCCGACTTCACCGGATCGTTCCCCGTCTTATCCGGATGATACTTCACGCTTAAATCTCGAAATCGTTTACGAATTTGCGCCGCCGTCGCGCTTTGCGAAACGCCTAAAACTTGAAACGGATTTTCGCCGCTATCGTCCACGAATCCCAAAATACCCTGGAACCACTCGTACTTCCTCCAATATCCGTTGTATTCTTTTCTATTCCTTCTCCTCACAAATCTATCGAACGATTTCGAATCAAACATCGCCCATAAAAAGGTCCCAGCAATGGGTACGCACATCGCAAACGCCGTCAACCACGCCGCGAACGCGCCGACTCTCGCCAGCCTCCTCCCTACGATCGGCTGCAAATAAAACGTCACGATCTCCTGCATCACCGGCACGGCTTGAAACAATAACAGACCTAAGAATAACTCCTGCACGCCTTCGTTTCTCCACACGAAATACATCACCAAACACATAAACGCTGGAATCGGCCACATTTTCGGAAACGCGAAGCACCGAAAAATAGGAAACACACCAGTCGTGACTAACAAGAACCACGTCAATCGTTTCGACCCGGATTGCACCAACAAGTACGCCACGAAACTCGCCACGAAAAAATGCCACAGCATTCGTCTCATGGGAAATTTCGCTTTCCTCAACGCCTCCGGGTGCACTTTGCCCATTTTGACTAACTTTGGGAGCATTATTTTCCCTTGCACGAGCTGAAATCCCGAGTGTAACGACGAGGACAACATCACGTACCCGATGTTCGATAACGCGCCTTCGATGTTGTCGCCTTTGATCATCGCCAAGAGCATTATCACTCGGAACCACATGCTGTAATTATTCTTTTCTTATATTATTCTTGTCTTATTCTGGTATTCTTATTCTCAGTATTGCTCTTGTTCTTGTTACGCGTCGTGTAAATGTGTTCCTTGAAAAGGTAACGACAACCGAACGGAAGAATGCATTGACGAAAAACACAAACCTTTAACAAACACCGGTTTTTTTTAGAAAAGAACGAAAAAGAATTTAAAAAAGTCAAGAGAAAATTGGTCAAAGTTTTGACCACCTCCTTCCGATCCGCTTTATTTATTAAGCTGTTCTCAAAGTCATCAAGTCGAGATGACGAGGACTGATGATGATGATGGGAAGAAGACGTTGGAATCGCACTTCCATCTCTCGAAATCTCGCATCAACGACGCGGTGTCAACGTTGGAAAAAACGATACTCGAAACCGCGAAAAAACGAGAGCGAGAACTCTCAGAGAAGAAAACGTTGATCGATCGATTGTACGAGCGGTTGGAACTGACCAGAGAGATGGTCGCGGAAGGTGAAAAGCAATTGACGGAGTCGGAGATGAAGTTGCAAAAAGCGAAAGAGGAAAACGAGATGTTAAGGAAAGTGGTCGAAGAGTGCACGAGGAAAGAGTCAACGTGGAAACGGAAAGGAGAGTGGCACAGGAGGAAAGCGCGAGAGGCGAGGGAAAGAGTGCGCGAGTGTTGGGTGAATATGGATAAAGTCGCGCTCGTGTGCGATGCAATGGTCAAGGGAAGCGATGTTGAAGAGGTCGGGGTATTTGATTCAGTCGACGACAACGAAGAGTACGATTACGGCGAGCGCCAAAAATTGCGAAAGGACGACGACGAAGTAAACGCGGCGGAGGAGGAGAAACAGAACGAATACGTAACGATACCATCCAACAACACATCCTCCTCTCGAATTCAAACGTTGGTTAAAACACTCTCTAAATCCGTTCGTAACCTCGAATCTGCGGTTCAAAAAGAGCGGAGTTACCGGAAAATGGCCGACGCCGAAGTTGAGAAGGCTCGCAAGTGTATCATGAACGAAGTCGAGGGCGAAAACGCCGATTTGAAAATCGCCGCCGCGCGGCTGACGAAAGCGTTATCACTGTTAAAACACAGCGGCGAGAGTTGTTCGAGCACTATTGTTTGATGATATGATACGTGTGTACGCAACTGTGAGGGTATGGGAGATGATGTCACCAACCATCTCTTGCAGAACTAGCGCGACGACGGTATAAAAATAGATACGACGAGCGTGCGTTTCATTATTATTTCCACAATTATTTACTCAACAATCACCTCTCTAACGACATCGTCTTCGCCAACGACAGTCGGTGCACTCACCACGCTATTTTTCTTCACCGGCGCCGCCGCCACTCGCACCGATGCCGCGACTGCTTCCTCGGGACTATCGTACGCGGTAAAATCCACCTCCACCGCACCTTCGTTGTACGTCTTGCTGGCGATAATCCCAGATATCGCCGCAAACACCGCGACGAGAACTAATCCCCACTTCCCGACCACGTTTCCAACCGACTCGAACATTTCGTCGTCCCAAAAGTCCTTCTCTTGCATGACTTTAGGGACGGTTATTTTGGAACTATCGATCGGTGTCGCGCTGTTTTCGATTTCTTTTTGTTTTGAATCTTTAGTTTGGATTTCCCGAGCCGTCCAGGATTGTTTCTTCGCCATGAGAGGTTGTCCTCTTCTACTCGTCTTAAAAGAAGAAGAAGAAGAAGAAGAAGAGGTAGAGGCCATCATCGCTTGCGCGCGAGTGGTGTGTGTTAAGACAAACATTTTGTGCGTATTTATTTATCTGTGCGTGTGTCAGTGCGCGCGAGTCTATGACGTTTCACTTCTATTCTTTAAGATTTTTTATCCAAAAGCTTATTCCAAAAATGTTCGTAAAAAGCGTTTAAAACAGTAGTAATCTGGTAAAAAGCATCATCCTATTACGATCGGACTCGAAACATGCCTCCGCTCGCGTTTTGGAACAAATTTCCGCCACCACCACCTTTCGGTTTTGACGCCGCGTTCTTCTTTCCTTTCTTGGTCTTCGAGGCGTACTTCGTCCGTTTTTTTTTTCTTCCTCCAGCCGCCCCAGCGGACGCCGCTCTCGGTCGTTTGTACTCGAGATCTTCCGTGAATACCAAGTCTTCGTGTCTCGCTTTATTCGCTTCGCTGCCTCCTTGGTGACGCATTAAACGACGGCGACAGTTATCGCACGTACCTCCGCACGCGTTGTGTGTGAACGACGTTTCACCGAGGTACGACAACAAAGCGACTCGTCGACACGTCTGCCGGTCTTCCATGTAGTCTTTGACTTTTTGCAACAAAGGCAGCGCTTTTTCCAATCGAGCGGCTTTAGTTTGCCCACCTTTACTTTTTTGCGGCATTTTGAGTAATCTTTCAACGCGTCCCAGGTCTTGGTGAGAGTATAAAGACACACCTCGCGCCTTCAACCCGTCTCGTCCAGCCCGACCAATTTCTTGGTACAAACCTTCCAACGTTTTCGGCGGCGAATGGTGAACAACCCATCGAACGTTCGCTTTATCGATGCCCATCCCAAATGCGATCGTGGCGACGCACACGCTCACTTTACCTTTCGTCCAATCGTCTTGCGCTTCCCGTCGGGCCTTTTCCGTCATTCCAGCGTGGTAGGGTACCGCAGAAGGGGCGTTTTGCGGGTTCTTTCTCTTTTCGCTGTTCAACGCTTGGGCGACTTTCACGCAGTCGTCTCTCGAGAGGCAATAGACGATGCCGTTATCGTTTTTACCGAACGTTCGCGCGATCCACTTGGCAAACTTATCGTCGTCGGCTAAATCACCCTTTGCGTTGACTTCGAATTCGATGTTTGCTCGGTTGAACGAAGTGACAAACTTCTTGGCAGTTTTCGTAAGTTTTAAAATCTTCAACACGTCGTCTCTGGCTTTGTCCGTCGCGGTGGCAGTTAACCCGGTTAACGGGACACTCGGAAAGAGTTTCTTCAACTCGTTCAGTTTTTTGTAATCCGGACGAAAATCGTGACCCCAAGAGGAAACGCAGTGCGCTTCGTCCACCACAAATCTCGCCAGTTTGCCTTTCTCGAATAAGCTCTGAAACGCGTTGCGCAAGGATGGCGACGCTTGGAATTTCTCCGGCGTCACGTAGAGTAACTTAATCGTCGGGTTTTCTTTGTAAAGCTCTCGCAAAACGCTCTTCGTCTCGCCTTCTCCCGCGGAACCCAGCAGTGCGACGGATGGGATGTCAAACTCGTAGACGAGCTTCTTCACTTGGTCTTGTACTAAACTCACGAGAGGTGAAAAGACAATCGTCACGCCTTCGCTACATACCGCCGGCAGCGCGTAACACAGAGTTTTCCCGCCACCAGTGGGCATCAACACGAACACGTCCTCGTTTGCCACACACGCTTCGCAAATTTCTCTTTGGTTTGGTCGAAAGTTCTCGTTGCCAAATATGTAGTAGTTTGCCGCGTCGAGCATGTCCGTATCCTTGTTCGAGGTTCGAACGCTAGCCATGGTGTTCATGTTGTTGTTTGCGAATGTCGTCGTTCTCGCGATTATTCTATTCGTCGTTTGCATCCTTGGTCTGGCGAATGTCGGAACATCGTCGTCGTCATCTATAGTTTCTACGTCTTCTAGTACTGCTGCTACTGCTGCTACCGATCGCTTTATCTTCTTCTTCGCCGGTTGGTGTCGTTCTTCTTCTTCTTCTTCTTCTTTTGCGTTCGTATTGTGCGTGGGTGCCAGCTTTCGCGTTTCCCTTTGCCCGCCGTTCGCGATGGTCGCCAACATCTCCCCTCTGACAAACTGTCCGTTCCCTACACCAACCATCGGCGGCGCCGTCGCTCTCCCTCTCCCATTTTCTCTCGTCCACGCCATCGACCCTCCTAAATTATTCGCGCTGTTGATGTTCTCCATCGCCATCATCGCTTTCGCGTTTTCTATGCGCTCTCGCTCTTCGCGTTCGCATCGTTCGTCGTTGTTCGATTTCATAAAATGTTGACTCTTCTTCTGTCTCTTTCTTCTCAGCGTTTCTGGAGATTCAATGTCCGACCCAGACGAGACTTCTTCATGCGGTACCGGCTCTCTCCTTATCGTGTCCTTTTTATCGTTAGTAGTCTCGTCTTCAATCTCCTCGTCGCTGGTCAAAGCGATATCCTCTTCTTCTTCTTCTTCTTCTTCTTCTTGCCGTTGCTGCTGCTGCGACGTTTGCACGCGAAGCGACTTTCGGCGTCGATTCTCTCTCGCGTCGTCCGGGGAGTCGTCGTCGTCGTCCGAGTTGTCTAAAACAATCACCGAATCGTCGTCGTTGTTCTCTTTGTCGTTGATGATGATGATTTTGGAAGATTTCGTTTTTTCCAACAACATTGATTTCGTTTTCGTTTTCTTAAACATCTCCAAGACGTTGCCATCTTTTTTTTTGCCCCGTGTTGTTGTTGTTGTTGTTGTTGTTGTTAACGCGTTGCCACCATCGCCTCCGCGCTTTCTCTTCGACGATCCAACACCAGCAGTTCCTCCTAATCCTCTTCGCATGATGATGATGTGATATAAAGAGTGACGAGAGAATGATGATTTTTTCTTGCGTTGCGTTCCAAGAGAATTTTTTTTTGAATTTTTTTCCTCAAAGTGCTCAAATTTCTGCAAAAGCTCTCTCTTCTCACAAAACCGAAGAAGTTTCTTTTCGGGTCCCGCCTCGAGAAAATTCTCATGAAAGTTCTGTTGTTGTTGTGTGATCCACTTTAATTTTTTTCTTCAGAATAATCTTCACACACAATACACAGCGAGAGATATATACTACTACGCATACGCACACGCGCGCGTTAACGTGAAAATGAAGAAGTCCCCGTTGTCGTCGTCGGTATTGGGTGGTTTTGGTGTTTTTGTGCCTCCTCTTCTTCTTCTTCTCCTTCTTTGTCTTCTTGTTTTGGATGATGGAGGATTTTCACCAATAAAAGTGGCAGCAGCAGCAACAAAAACATCGTCGTCTTCATCGTCTGCTTTCGGCGGTGGTTTTGATGGCAAGAGTAGTCGTTTTGAAGGAAGAGGAAGAAGAAGATCAAGGTTTTTACTCCAAGAAGAAGAAGATCAAGAGCAAGCGGAGGAGGTTGAGAAAAAGTTGAGAAATTTAATACCCGTGGAAGGCACCACCGAAACCGAGGAGGAAGAAGCAGGAGGAGAAGCTTCGGCGGCGGCGACGAACACCAACCCACCGCGCAACCGCGCTTCGTTGTTACACTCGGAAGTAGTTGGTGCGCACACGCCAACCGCGCAAACGAAAGACGAAAACGTCGTCGAGGATGTGATTGCAAAGCAATCGGAGGAAAATACGGACGCGGAAGCGTCGGAAGCTATCGTCGCGGCGGACGTGAGCGAAGAGGCGCCGGCGACGAAGGAAGAGGTGACCTCGGACGAGGAAAGTGCGGAGGATATCGCGGAAGAGGAGAAGGAAAAAGCGGACTCGGAGTACGCATCGGAGAACGCGGAAGAATTGGCGGTGGAAACAGCTGCGGCGAACGCGATTGCGGACGCGGTGATTGCCGAGTCTGACGAAGAGAACGCGGCGGAGAGGGACGGGGAAACTGTGGACGAGAAAATTACGAAATCGGCGGCGAAGAAAGCGGCTAAGTTTTTCGCCAACGTGAAAACCCGGGCGAAAGAACGGTTCGAGAAGAGAGCGCAGGAGGAGTTGGCGTTTTATGCCGATTACGAGGATTACGAGGACGATTACGGAGCGGCGCCGGACGCGCTCACCGGGGACGGGTTTGATTCGCCGGCTGATTTAGTCGCCTCCGGTGAAGAAACCATCGAGGAGGCGAAAGAGGATATCAAAGATATTGAAGCTGAAAAAGCGGCGATTGCGCAGGAGAAAGGGATGGAGATGGCGTTGGAGGAGATTCAAGCGACTGATTTAGCGGAACCGACCGCGGACGTGGCGGATCCAATCACCGGGATTTCCCCGCAAGGCGAGCAATTGGAAGAGCAAATGGCAACCGCGAATGGTGAACCGAAACCAGTCGCAAACACACCAATGTATAGTTTGGAATCTGGCTACGACGTTCGCTCGGCGTTACAAGGAGCCCGGTCGAAAGCGAAGAAGTGCGAACCGAAGAAGCGCCTGACGAGAGAGGCGCAGTGCAAACACGTCAGGAACACTCGCGCGTGCGGCGGAAACCTGTATCCGTACTTAAAATTTGCGTATTGCACGAACGCGGGTATTGTCATTCCGACCGTCATTTATGCGTTTGGTTTGGGTGTTTCCTTGTATGCACTCGCGCTCGTGGCGGACGCGTTCTTTTGTCCCGCGCTTGAAACATTGGCGACGATTTTGAAAATTTCGCCCGAAGTCGCCGGCGCTACGTTGTTAGCACTCGGAAACGGTGCCCCTGATGTTTTCGCGCAAGTCGCCGCGGTCACGTCTGGTACCATGCCAGATGTCGATATGGCGGTTTCTACCGCGTTAGGTTCCGGTTTGTTCATCACGACGGTCATCTTAGGGGTTGTCATTTTGATGGACAGGACGAAAAACGCTTCGGACGGATCGTTAACCGGCGTCCTCGTTTCTGCCGCGCCGTATAACAGAGACGTATACGCGTACTTAATTGGTATTTTAACTGTCTTTGCGATTATGATTAAAGGTGTGATTGCGTTGTGGCACACCACGTTACTCGCCTCGGCGTACGCCGCGTACATCGTCTTGGCGGTGTTCAAAGACGAGGGCATTGACGACGACGACGACGACGAAGATTCCGCGCCCGTCTTCACTTTGGATGGCGACGAGGAAAACAGTAACAAAAAGAAGAAATCGCGAACGCGCGAAGTGCCGCTGTTCGATTTGGCTTCGCAAAAAGGCGGACCGGACGACAACAAAGGCGCAGATTTACCGCGAAGAAAGAAACCGAAAATGTTACGATTAGGCCCCGCGGATGGTTTACTCGAAGGTGCGTTCGCCTGGGCCATGTCCGAAGCGCAATGGGACGAAATGACGCCGTCGCAAAAAGCGTTGGCGCCAATTACCACACCAATCTTTCTCGTCATGTCCTTGACGATGCCAGTCATTCGTGAAGGTCGATTAGGGAAAGGGTACACCACGGTGTTGGCGTTCTTCGCCCCTTTGTTCTTCCTCGCCGCGCCTGGGTCGGCGACTGCCATGTTCCGCGATAACTTCCCAGGTTCTCCGTACTTTTGGATTTTGTGCATCTCTGCAGGTTGCTCTGTCGTGACTGGCATCAAGTTGCAGTTGGAAAAAGAAGGCCCGAAAGCGGCCTCGGAACCGATTGCGATGCTGGCCTTTATCAACTCCATCGTCTGGATGCACTTAGCCGCGGAACACTTGGTTTTGATCATCGACGCGTTGGCGAAAATTGCGGGCATTTCGGAAGAATTTTTAGGCGCCACCGTCTTGGCCTGGGCTAACTGCGTCGGCGATTTAGTTTCCAACATGGCTGTTGCCAAAGCCGGCCAAGCGGCCATGGCGGTCACCGCGTGCTTCGCCGGACCGGTGTTCAACTTACTCGTTGGTTTAGCCGCCAGTTTAGTCTACGTCAACATCGTCCTCGGCGACGTCCAAGTCCAAGTCGGCAACTCCGTCCTAGTCTTATTAGTCGGTTCCATCGCCAGTTTACTCTTAGTCTTGAGCTTAACCGTTCGCAAATCGGATTACGAGTACGCGTTGCACGCCAAACTCGGATGGAGCTTGATTGGTTTCTACGTTCTCTTTTCGGTGTTCTTTTGTTTAGTAGAGTTGGGTAAGGTTTTCGGATCGAGAGTAGTCATTCCCGGTGGGACGATTACCGCTGGCCGGTAACGCATTTTACGCGTTGTGTTGTTGTTACTATAATATATTTGTGTGCACATAAAAAAACTTCATCTCGCCGCGCTCGTACCGCCGTGTTCTCTGTTTTTCTTCTGTTGTCTGTTGTTGTGTGAACCAACACACGAGACGACGTCACAAGATTTAGTAATTAGGTGATTCTCTCTCTCTTTCTGAGAAGAAGAATGTCTTTCATTTGGGAAGCCTCCCCACTTTGGCGAGCGATCGTCCGATCCACTCGGGACTCTCGGCCACTTTTTTTCACCTTCATCGCGAGCACGTTCGGCGCGAGTACTTTGCTCTGGTACGGCACGCAGAAGTTCACCAACCCTCAATTGGATGCACACGCAGTGGCAAAACTACGAGCGAAAAGCGGGTTAGACGCGCGCGTCGTCTCGGACGTCAACAAACAACGACTGGGCGTCTTATTAAAAGAAGTCTCGCAAAGAGACGGAGCGAGTTTAGAGAAACAAGAGAAGAGGTGGAGAGACGCGTTAGATGGGAGGACCACGGGGGATAAAGACGGAACGACAAAGAGACACTTCGGGTGGAAGTGAGAAGAAGAATTACTAAGTCATCACACCATATCCGCGCGCGCGCAAGAAAGAGAGAGAGGTTTTTGTTGTACTCTAAATAGAATAGGTTTTAAATTATTAGTGTATTACTTTGCTGCTATTTTGCTACGCATCCTACTCATCTACTGCTATTTAATCTTCGCATTGACTCGATGTGATGTCGATTGAGATGACGCGAGTTGTTGTTATATAATAAACTCATCTCGAATCAAAAGGATTTACTCTTCTTCCCGAGCAAAACTTCTTTCGCCTCGTTCACTTTCGTGCTCACGAACGGGCTCCCTCCCGCGTCGGGATGGTTCGCCATCATCACTTTCCTGTGCGCTTCCATCACTTTATTCTTCGCGGCGGATTCTCGTATCCCCAAAATCAACGCCGCTTCTCGTCGACTCATCTGGTCGTCGAATCCACCTTTGTAAAATTGCTTCAATTTTGGTGGTGCGAGCATCCACGCTTCGCCGGCGAGGATGAGTTGTCGAGCGGTTAACGCGGTCGCCGCGAAGCCTATGCCGAGGACCGCCGCGGATGACATGTATTTTCTTCTTAAATTCTTCTTAAATTCTTCTCTTCTTAGTTCTATTATTACAAGCTTATTAGGATAAATATATGAAGAACGAACGTTTTTCTCTCTTGCTTTTTAAAATCGGCATAAAAAACAACGCAAAAATGGCGGCAGCAAAGAAGAAGACGACTTTGAAGACGAAGACGAAGACGGCGGGGACCCCTTCGTCCAAAAAGGAGGAGGAGGAGGACTTGTCCAAACTGACCGTGAAACAGTTAAAATCTTTACTGGAGAAGAAAAAGTTACCCACGGATGGGCTGAAGAAAGATTTAATCGCGCGATTGAAGAATGTGATTCGATCGTCGTCGTTAAAGGGAAACGAAGAAGAAGAAGAAGCCGCTAAAACGACGACGACGAAAGAGAAGACCACGAAGAGAGGGAAGAGTGAAGAAACACCAACACCTGTCGCCGTCGTTCGAGAAGAAGAAGAGGACGAAAAGAAGACAAAGAAACCGAGACTTTTGTCGTCGCCGCCAAAGAAGGAGAAGACGGGAGGAAGTGAAACAGGTGAAAAAACGAAGGAGGAAAAAAAGCCTATACCTATTCTTCCTCCTAATACTTCGGCGAATAAAAAAGCGGCGAATAATGATTTAGATGACGTGCGGAAAACGTACGAGACGACCATGAAGAGAGGCGCGTGCGAGGACAAGGTGGTTGAAGAACTCATCGACGAAGGATTTCTGGAAAGGTCGGTGTGGCCGCAAATCCTCGCGTCGACGAGTAAAAGTGAACATCCAGACGAGAATACCGCGTTAGCGTTTGCGAAATGTATCGTGCATAAAGCGAGAAATATGAACGTGCCGGATGCATTTGCGACTTTGAGTAATAGTAGTAGTGGTAGTGGTAGCGGTAGTGGCGACGGTGGTAATGAGGAAGGCGAAAACGCATTGGCGTTGAAAATGCTCGTGGAAACGTTGACGAATGTCGCGTTCGAGAACGTCACAAAGAATAGTCCTGAAGTTGCTGTGGAAATGACCACGGTTGTTCGCTTCTTAAACGTGTTAATGAATGCGTTAGAGAACGATATGGCGCGTAAAAGCGCGTTGCCCTTAGTGTCTATTCAGATATGGAAAGCTCGGGAAGAAAAAAGGTTGGAGATGGAACTCAATTCCGCGCCAGTCGATGTGCAAAAGAAATGGCAAAAGTTGATGAAGAAGGAAGCGAAGCAAGAACCGACGAAGATGCAATCACGACGAAACTCGTGGCTGACCAATCTCACCACAGTGTTTTTGGATACATTACCGGTTGCGCGCGCGAGCGAGAATGCGATGGCATTTTGTGCGTATTACCTCGAATTCATCGTCGATTTGCTCTCGCAACTTCCCACGAGACGATTTGTGCGTGCGATTTTAGGCGACGCAAACATCTTCGTCAAGGCAAACCTGAAAATAAACGAGATGAGGAGCGATGAGGAAGGAGCCGACGGAAACGTCAATTTGTTGAAGCAGCTTTTGGAAATGGCAAAAGATTTCTACGATTTTGAAGTCGACGACCATACGGGAGACGCATTGAGCGAAGAAGAGATGGAATCCAGACGTTCAAAAGTCACTCACGCGTTTCAACGCTTATTGTTCAAGCATTGGCCGGATGAGTTGAAAGAGCTCGCGTTGTCCTCCGCGAGAATGATTGAAACGCGCTCGAGTTTGACGAAACATTTGAAAAACTTGGAAAGCGACCAGTTGCGTAAACTGTGCTGCGATCAGTTAAAGTTAGCATCGAGCGATGACTCCAACGATGTTGAGTTTATGCAGAAGGATCAGGACCAATTCTTAATCGATGTTATCTCGTTTCACTTTGAAAAACGTCGATCGAGAAGAGAAATGGTGAACAAATTACCGTTGTATCCAACCGAAGACATTTTATGGGACGAGTCTCTCGTTCCGTTCGACGACATCAAAAAAAAGGACGAAGGCAACAACAAGAGCGCTAAGAACAGGATGAAAACGTTACCGTTAGCGTTGCCAAAGTTAAACTTACAATTTCTGACCTTTTCAGATTACCTCTTACGAAACTTCAACCTGTTTCGCTTGGAAGCGACGCACGAGATTCGAGACGACGTCTCCGACGCAGTGCGACGCATGCAACCTTCAAAAGACGGTAAAAGTTTTCGAGGCTGGGCGCGAATGGCCATGGCGATTGCAAAAGATGACCCGCGACAAGAGGCTATTGAATTTACATATATTGGTAAACCTAATGTTGGTGAAGAAAAACCGTCCAAGGTCCGAATCAAGATGCGCTTGAACTTCTCAGCCACTCGCGACGACGTTTTTAAAGAATGGGATAAGTTGAAACGATTCGATGTGGTGTTTCTTTTTCATGCAAAACAAGACGCGACACATGGTGACGCGAAGAACGTCGAGTACATTCGAGGTGCGGAAATTATTGACATTCGCGACGAAGAAGGGGTCCCAGCCAATGAAGGTTTCCCGGAACAGCTGAAAGATGCGAAAGTTATCAAAGCTCCACCGCCACCGGATGCGATGGACGAAGGGCCAAAGAAACCGTCCGGCTACGATCGCGTGTTCACATTAGAAGTAGATTGCGCGCAGTACCAACGCGATCTGGAAACGTTCGATGGAGATGTCGCAAGAGTGCATGAGATGTACAAAAATTTCAACTGCGTCATTCGCAGAAGACCGAAAGAGAACAATTTTAAAGCCATTCTGGCGTGTATTCGCGATTGCTTGAACCAGGATATGAACGCGCCCGAATGGTTACAAGATGTGTTTTTAGGCTATGGCGATCCATCGTCTGCATCTCCAGATGCCTTGGAGCTAGAAGACTCGGAAAACAATAAAAAACGAACGAAAATTGACTTCAAAGATACGTTTTTGGACGAAGCGCATTTGCGCGAATCCTTCCCGGGGAAGAAGATTGTTTTCGATTCAGCAACACCCGTTTCGCCGTTCAAAGTAACCTTTGGTATTGACGAAGACGATGCGAGCAGCAGCGTTGTCAACGTCGAGTCGTACGTTCCGCCAGATCCAGGTCCATACCCGGAAGATGTTAAGAATCAAAACATGGTTCGGTTTACGCCGACGCAAGTCGACGCTGTCAAATCTGGCGTTCGTGAAGGTTTGACCTTAATCGTCGGTCCTCCTGGTACCGGGAAGACTGATGTCGCGACTCAAATTTTGCACTGTTTGTACCATACGAACCCGAATCAAAGAGTCGTGCTCATCACTCACTCTAACGCGGCGTTGAACGATTTGTTTCAGAAGATTATGATTCGCGACGTTCCGGAACGGTATCTATTACGTCTCGGACGCGGTGAAGAAGATTTATCGACAGATAAAGACTTCTCCCGAACTGGTCGCGTTGATTACATGTTGCGCAGGCGCTTAGAGCTTTTGGAAATCGTCGAGAAACTTGCCATGAGTATCGATGAAACTTTGGCGAACGCCGCGGAGACGTGCGAAACGGCTGGCTTCTTTTGGAAATCAAAAGTCCTGGCCTTATGGGAGCGATTTTCCATGCTCGTTCTAAATAACAAGGAAACGCCAGTTTCTCACGAGCGCATTCGAACACAATTTCCGTTTGCAAAGTTTTTCGCGGACGTTCCGAGAGGGTACGAGAACTTGTTTGGCGACCCTTCGGAGGCTAACGTTGAATATGCCATTCGCAAAGCGAAAGGATGCTTTCGTCATTTAGTTGAAATGTTCACCGAACTCGAAGAGTGTCGCTTCTTAGAGCTTTTGAAAATGCCGAAAGACCGATCGGAATATTTGCTCACGAAACAGGCAAAAATTGTAGCCATGACGTGCACCTACGCCGCGTTGAAACGCTCGGATTTTCTCGACGTGAACTTCAAATACGATACCGTCGTCTTCGAAGAGGCCGCGCAAATCCTTGAAATTGAAAGTTTCATTCCCATGGCGCTGCAAAGAGCGAAAGATATCGATGGTCACGCGCGATTGAAGCGAGTGGTGATGATTGGCGATCACAATCAATTACCGCCGGTGGTCAAGAACCAAACGTTTTCAAAGTTTTGTCACATGGATCAAAGCTGCTTCGCCCGTTTGGTGCGTTCCGGCGTTCCAAATATCGTTTTAGACGCACAGGGTAGAACGAGAAAACAAATTTCAAAACTATACAGCTGGAGATACAAGAAGCTGGACGATTTGCCGCACGTTTCTACGGAAGAGCGGTTTCAGCTCGCCAACGCCGGCATGGCGAAAGTCGCTCAGTTTATCGACTGTTCTTCGTTCGCGCCGGAATCGTGCCCGCAACCGCATTACTTCCAAAACGTCCAAGAAGCCGAGTATTTATGCTCTTTGTACCAGTGGATGCGCTTGTGCGGCTATCCAGCGCAATCGATATCGATTTTAACAACCTATCGAGGGCAAAAACATCTCTTGCGAGATGTCTTCAAAGCGCGATGCGACTCGCACCCGCTTTTTGGACCGCCAGCCTCAATTTCCACCGTTGATAAGTATCAAGGGCAACAAAACGATATCGTTTTGTTATCGTTAGTGCGAACGAAGCATGTCGGTCATCTGAGAGACGTGCGTCGTTTGGTCGTTTCCCTATCGCGCGCCCGATTAGGGGTGTACGTCTTTGGCGCGAAGAAAATTTTCGAAAACGTGGACGAGTTGAAGCCGGCTTTGAAAACTTTGATGAATGATACTAAATTAGATGTTATCAAAGGTGAAGTGTACGGTCACATCTCGCGAAAAGTCGAGGATGCGGTATCGAATGATGTAAAAAAATCCTTCAAAGATAGCGACGAGTTCGCCACGTTCATTGATTCCTGCGCCCTGGAGTATAAAAAAGCGGCTCTAGAACATCTTAAAAACCAACAACAACAATAGACGTTATAAATATTAATACTAGTAAAAATACATTCTACTTCTTCTTCTATCTGTGCAATTTCCTAATCTCTACGCCTTTCTTTGACCACATATCTACTCACAACATCCGGAACGTTTCCGCCGCGCGCTCGAACTTTTCCTTCGTCTCTTCCCATCTGTCCACCTTTGCGCTCATCTTCAAAACGAAGTAACTGCCGTCGTTGGCGTCTGGTACCGTGACCACCGTCATCGCTCTTCTCTCGATGGTATCAATCTCATCGCCCCTAGGTCCTATACATATCTTCTTTCCGCCACCAATCTCCGTGATTTCCGCTCGGCAAACTTCGCTAATCGATTGGAACACGTAATATGCCTTCCCGTCGCGTTCGATCCTTTTCGTCGTGTTTTCATTTTCATCTCCTACGTTCACAAACTTCATCACCCCGCTCCGATTATTTTCAACGCCTACGATCACATCTTGCGCAATCTTCCCCGCCGCCGCTTCTCGTTCCTCCTTCGTAAACTCCTGCTCGATATATTTCGCGTCTTTCTTTTCCTCGGCAAGCGCGAACGCTTTTCGCACCGATTCGTCCGCGATTTCTAATCTCACCGACATCGTATCCACCGTCTTGAACTGGCCGACGACGACTTTCGTCTCTGTTTTTTTCTTCTGTTTCTCTTCCACCGGACGGTCGATGGCGATCACCCAATCCTTGGGCACTTCAAACCGAAAGACGTTCGATGCTTTCCCCGTAAAAAGTTTGTACTCATTATCGTCGTCGTCAAAAGCAAACGCCAACGGAGAGTTCGATGACATTGCATCATCACTCGATGGTGAGAAGAAAAAACTCCCCAAAACCAAAGAAAAGAAGACGCTCTCCCGTCGACTCCTCCCTCCTGCTTCTTTACCTTCTTCTTCGCGAATGCGATACTTCTTTAACTTCTTCAACTTCATCTCTGATTTTGAGGACGAACAACGACAACAAAAACGAGGAACAGTGGTAGACAGAAGAGCGTGATGATGAGAAGAGTGCATTATTTTTGTCTGTCGTCTGTGTGTCGAGAAATTCTGCAGTCGTTTTCTCAGCTGAAACGAAAACTCTCTCCAATTTTAAGGCGAGAAAACATCACTCCCAGAGAGCACGAAACAGGAGTGTACACACTTCTCTTCTTATTGAAAGAGAAAGAGAAAGGCATTCAGAAGAAGAAGAGAGCGTTCTGACGCTTCTTTCTTTATACGCTCAACGCACGTGTTATTATACGCACAGCTATCTATCGCGCGTGGTTTTGAGAAGAAGAAGAAATACTATTTAAAGAAGAAGAAGAATTGGAAGAAGAAGAATCAGCATCATGGCAGATTTAGAATTCGATTTCGAGGACAACCTCGAGCAGACGGATTTGAAAACGCAAACGCTCGCACCGACGTTAGCACCGTCGGACCAGCTGGAACCGAGAGCGCAAAAGAATTACCGACAAACGGTGTGCAGACACTGGCTGAGGAATTTATGCATGAAAGGCGACAAGTGTGGGTTTTTACACCAGTTTGATAAGGAGCGAATGCCGACGTGCCGGTACTTTGCCAAGTACGGCGAGTGTAAAGAACCGGATTGTCCGTATAAACACTCCAACGACGACGTGAAAGAGTGCAACATGTATAAGCTTGGGTTTTGTATTCACGGGCCGAACTGTAGGTATAAACACATTCGGTTGCCTGGACCGGCGCCTCCACCGAACGAAGCATGTTTGATTGGGAGACCGGGACATATTCACGGCGTGTTGCCGTTCGCGGCGAGGCAAAGACAGAAACAGATACAAGAGGAGAAAGAGAGACAATTGTTGATTGCGAGCGGGGAGCAGCCGAGGGAGGAGCCGGCGCAAGCGATCGCGGCGCCGTTGCCGCCCGGGCCGCCGCCGAAGAAGGCGAGAACGGTTGATGTAAACTTAGCGTTGCCCGAGGCGCAAAGAGTAGGCGCCGAACCGGAACAAGACTTTGATTTCGAAGCTTGATATAGAAGAGGTTTCTTTGTTAGAGGTATAGCTGCTAAAAGAATAGAGTAATTTTCATCAAATCACACGAGCGTATCACGCGATATAAACTAAAACGAATTGGCACTTATTATTCTTATTATTCTTCTTACTAAATTTTACGTGCCCCAATCGGCGTCATCGTCGTCGTCGTCAACGTTTTTATTGTTGTTGTCCCACTTCGGCTTTTGTTGTTGCGTTTGCTTCTTCGGTTGCGAGTTGGATAAAGAATTGCTCGAAATTGAGTTCATGGACGATTTTGACGCGTTATTGGAACTCATTCCTTGTTGTTGTTGTTGTTGTTTTGACGCCGGTTTCCATTCGTCCTCTTCGTCCTCTTCGTCGCCTCCGGCGTTGTCCCCCCATTCGTCGTCGTTACCAAACCCGACAAATCTCGAGTTTGGACTTTTCGGTGGGCGCAAATCGACGTACCCTTCTGGTCTCGGAAACGCGTTGCCGCTCGAATCGTCCGCCCCGAGCGTTTTCGGAATATCCGAAGCTAAGTTCGACACCCCAGTTGCTACTGAACTCAGCGCCGAGGAAAACCAACTACCCGCTTTATTCGCGGCTTGCTTGGCGCTTTCCATGGACTCTTGATCCGCCGCGCGCGAAGCCGCTTCTTTCGCTTTTTGCGCAGCCGATAACGTCGTATCCGCCAATGACTTCGTCACCGAACTCAAACCGTTCCACATGCTTCCTAACACGTCGTCGTTCGCGCTGCTCTTATTTCTCCCCGGCGGCGGTTGCGATCCGAAACCGACGAATTTCCCGCCTTGGCTCGGCGCGATACCTTCCGGTTTCGCCGCGTTTCTCGCCTGTTGCTGCGCGAAAAAAGCTTCTTTTCTCGACGCCGACGCTTCCATTTCCGCCATGGAGTACTCCGATCTATTGCTATTATTATTATTATTACTAACACCGCCGCTTCCCCCTTTTTGTAAGTTATTCTGGCTCGATCGACTTCCCATTCCCGTCGTCCCTTTCGAACTCCCCAGCGTTTGTCCGTTCTCGAACCCGGTTCGTTGATGCGCCGGCGTTTCCCCGGTATTTTGCTTCAACCCTTTCGGAATATTCGCCGGTTCCGCGTACTTCCCTCCTTCCGCTTCCACTCTGATTTTCTCTCTAAACGCCTCCGCGGCAGCCGAGTCGTATTTCAAGTGTATCGGCGCGTCTTTCGGAACGCCGTGTTTCGCCAAGAACTGATTCACTTTCGCGTTCCCTCCGAGTTGCATCTTCTTCAATTGCGTCGCGTTCCACGAGTCCATCCCGACCGAGCGAACGAACGATAAGTGCACCCCCAACGAGCGATGAACGCCGGAACATTCTAAACAAATAAACGACCCGAACGAGACTGAGGCCCACTGTGGATTTTTCGTCGAGCAGTCCACGCACGTCTGTCGTTTTGTTCGTAAGGTGTGTGTCAAAAGAGGTCTCAAAAGGTCAGAACAGGTGTGATCGCAAAAACGACTTTTACGTGAACGAGTGGTAAACAACGACGAGAGATTCGGTGACGACGAGAGAAGAAAGCAGTACAGAAGAAGCAAGAATCGTCGTCGTCGTCCTCTCGTCGTGGAAAATGTAATAATACTAAAGAGAGAGAAAGATTCGTCGCGCTTTAATAATGTTTCGGATTGGATCCACAAACACCCTCCTCTCCTCAGATAAGGAGTCACTTTGGAAAGGAATAGAATCTTTGCGCGCGCTTCTTTTAATAAGTCGCACACAAACAAACAGAGAGAAAGAAAAGAGAGAAAACACTACAAACAATTAAAAACGCACCCCGTTCCCGTTCTTCCCTTGTAACTCTCTCAAGATTGCCGCCGCTTCTGGGCTCGCCATGATGAGAGAGAAGAGAGTCTTTTCTGTGTTTTTTTCTCTCTTTTGTGTAGTGTTTGTGGTTGGCTTTTTCCCTTTCATTAAACTCTCTCTGTTCTTTCTTTCTCTTTCGTTCTCTCTCTCTTCTGCTTCTTTCTTTCCTTGTGTGTTCTCTGTGTTGGAGAATTAATTCATGGACCCCCCAACAAGACCAAGAAGACGAAAACTCACAAGAAAAAGTGCTTCTCTGTCTGTGCCAATATTGGAATATTTTCTCAACTGTTCTTGTCTCTCATTAAACGCAACAACTTGAACAACAACTTGAACAACACGCTGCGCGCTGGTGGTGCTGCGCGTGATACTAATACTATTACTACTTTAATAATAATTATAACTGCACGAAACGAGTGCATGCGCGCGAGAGAGATATAACTCAGTCACTTTGAGACGGCATTAATAAATTAAAATCACATTGGTGAAAGTTCGATTTACGATGAAATCTTCTTCTTTATCGATAAAGCAACCGACGACGAGAGCCGCCGGTACTGTCGTCTCCGATGAAAAAGAAGAGGAGGAGGAACTCGTAACAACGCCCACGCGAGGAAAAAGATTTTTCCATCGACGCTCGAGCGAAGATGGCGGTGAAAATATGAAATCATCCTTTCGCGATCGCTTCACTTCGTTGAGTCGAAAGAGCGAGGATGGTGAAAGCGAATATAGCGAATTCGGAAGAGAAAACAGAAAGCATAAGAAAGAGAACGGGAAATACGCGGAATCGAACGAGGAAGAACGAAAACGAATGGAATATTTAAAAGAGCAGTTGGTGAAACACGAGATGCAGTTGCCAAAAACGATGACGATACCGGAGTTGGGCGGCGAGGAGAGGACGCTTCTGAGATTCGTTCGAGCGAGGACGAAAGGGAAGGAGTTGGCGTGGGAAATGTTACGGAACACACTGAAATGGAGGAAAAAATGGCACGTGGACGAGTGCTTAGAGCGGTCGTTCTTAGAGAACGAGAAGCTGTACGATATAGTGTGCTCGCAAAACTCTTTTTACGTCGGTTACGGGAAGTTTGGACACCCGATTTATTTCGACAACGTGACGAATATGCCTTGGAAGCAAATACTGAGCGAATTCGACGACGTGGACACGTTTCTTCGAACTCAAATCCAAACCATGGAGTGGCAGCAAGAGTTCGTGTTTAAGCCAGCGTCAGAGAGAGTCGGATATCCCATCACGCAAGTGATTAACATTTGGAACTTGAGAGGCATGACTTTGGGCTTATTCACGAGCGAAATCAAAGCGGTGACGAAAAAAGCCATGCAGTTATCCCAGGACAACTACCCGGAAAGTCTCTACCAATCTTACATCATCAACGCTCCCACCATATTCACCGTCATCTGGTCCATTATTAAACTCTTCCTAGATGTGAAAACGAGGAATAAAGTCCACATCATGGGTCACGGCAAACACGTCTTTGACCAACTGCAGAAAAAACTCGGCCCGAACTCCTTACTCACCGCGGAGATGGTCCAATCGAAATTCAAAGACATCGGCGTCGTTGAGCGGAAGCTCGGATTTGAATCCGCGCACAAGAAGTCCCAAGATTACATCCGGAAAAAGTTACGCGAGAAAAACCAACCGTTCTATCCATCTCACTCCGTTCTCGAGAAGCGAAAAGAAGAGCTGGAACAATTCGACGAGGAGGAGTTTTTCGACGCGAGCGACGAGCACTGGTGGACGAAAAGCGAGAAGGAAATCAAGGAGAAATGTTTTAGCTGTTTTAGTTGCTTTACTAAGAAGCGAGTTAATGAGTTGCCTTAAGAAGCGAGTGTGTGGAGGAATGACCGAGATCGAGTTGGTGAATCTCGTTATATACTACTAGTTTAAATCATAAATAAAATTATCGTTGTGGTGTGTGTTGTTACATTCTTCTAGGTTTCCTTCTCTCTCTCCTCCCTCGAAACTCGCTCAATCGCGAATTCATATTTTACTACTCTTAAAACTGTTTCTCCGGTTGCTGCGTGAGAAGTAACCCGAACCGTTTTTTGCACGCGACTCTCTGTTTAGAGAACTTATCGTCCGGGGAGAATCTCGCCGGGTGCGCCGACAACGTCGGTTTCCCATCCGGACCCGTTTTCTGTCAAGCATTAGGGAAAAAAATGAGAGGGCGGCGGGGTGAATTTCGTGATGAATTCTCGATCAAAATTAATGTTATCGTGTGTTCCAACAGAGAGAAAAAAAGACGAGACAAAACCGAGCTACAAACGAGCGACATACTAACAAAGATAACGATACTATAAAGTTTTCGTACCTTGAGCGTGTACACGCGCTTCCCGTCCTCGTTCAGGTAGTACATGAGATACATGATGTAAAAAAAAGAATTTCAGCAGCAGAGTGCGAAAATTTTGTGGGAGAAAATGGGCTGTCAAATGAGACAAATTTTCTTCATATTTGTGTTGTGTGAGAAATGTTTTGAGTTGCACATGTGTCTTTAATAGTACTCCTGTAATACTTTACTACGACGACTCAGAGAATAAGAAGAACGAGAAAAGCATGATGTCTTTATTACGACCAAAAATTGTGAGACGCGAGATGCTGTTTATGCGCCGATGTTGCGTGAGTACTTCTTCAGAATCGATACCACCACACCCGGCGGAGTTCCTTCTCAACCAGCCTCTGAAACTGTACCGAGATTGTTTACGACTCGCGGATTATTTAGCGCACAAACAATCCGTCCCGAGATTTGCCCTGAGAGAACAAGTGAGACAAGTTTGGAGGAAGAATCAATTCTTACTCGATGCAGAGGAGATTCAAAAAGCACGAGAAGCCGCGCTGAGAGGTCTGAGCAACAGCATGATGCACTTCGCGACGGAGAATTTAGACCCAAACGCGAACAATCAGAGAAGCGCTTTTCTAGACGAGGAAGAAGAAGAAGAAGAAAACGAAGAGAAGAAATAGGTTATATAGTAGACTAATAATAGAAACTAATAGATGTGAATAAAAAGAATAGAGAAGAAGCGAAAGTTAGCGCATTATCATCATCATCGTCATCGGTATCGTCGTCGTCGCGTATTCGACAAACGAATACGTTTCGTAATTTGGTGGAATATATTTTAGTACAGTCAGTTTTAAAAACCCATCATAGTAATAGTGTTCTCGAAAGGGTTGTGTTATTATAATCCACCAGCCGTTTCTATCCGCGCCGCGTCTTTGAATAACTTCTCGTTCTCCTCCCCTGCTTCGTGCGTTGGACTGAACGCGACTTCGGTGTGTTTGCCTTCGATATCCGCAAACGCGTTGGCCGGGATTTGCAAGTTGCCCATCTTCTCTCTTCGGCTTTCGCTCTCTTTTTCCGCTTTTCGCAAGACTTTGGATAAGTCGTCGTAGCCTTTCTTCGCGGCAACTTTTTTTGGCGTGCGGCCTTTGTTATCGACCAAGGAGGCATCCGCACCTGCTTTGACTAAAATGGAGACGGCGTCTTCGTACCCGGCGCCGGCGGCGACGTGCAACGCGGTTTGCCCGGAACTGTCGACGAAATCAATCGCGTCGTCAAATCTCGAGCTCTGCGTATCCGCCGTGCTACTCATTTCCTCCTGTATTCTTCTAAACTGTTTCAAGATGATTTGTAAACTCTCGATTCGACCTTTCTTTGCGGCGGAGTGTAAACACGTGGCGCCTTTGCGGTTGCGCGCGAACGCGTCGATTTTGCTCTCTTTGAACAGTTTCGTCAACGCTTGCGCGTGACCGCCTCGAGCGGCGTAATGTAACGGTTTCTCGTCGTTTTCCTTGCACCCAACGTTCGGGCCGGCGTTGAACTTCAACAAAGTGCGCATGCAATCCACTCTGCCTTTACTCGAAGCCTCTAACAAAGGCGTCCATCCGAGTTGGTCGTATTCGTCCTTCACTTTGTCTTCGGTGATGACTTCGTTCGCGTCGCCCCCGAGTTCTAACAGCGCTCTCAACTCCGACGGATCGTCCACGCGCACCACGTCTAAAATCGGGTGCACATCTTTCTTCAACTTTTGGAGTCTTTTCTTGCGAAACTTATCCTTTGGTTCGCAATCCATCCCAAAGTCCTCCACCGGTTCCTTCTCCTTTTCGTCTTCGGAGGATCCCTCGTCTTCGTCGCTGGTGTCTTCTTCGCTCCCGCTCGAATCCGAATCCGAGTTGTTCTTTTTCTTCTTCTTCTTCTTCATCTCTTTCTTCTTCGGCGGAGGAGGATCGTTCCACGCGAAACTCTTCTTCTCGCCTGGATTTTCCACCCCTAAACCTTTCATCTTTGTCTCGAGCGAGGCGTCGCCATGCACCGGATCGACGTCGTACCCGCCCCCAGACTTCATGGCGCCGATAGCGGTGAGGAATTTCCCGTCTTTATCCATCGTGTTTGGATGCGTGTGACTCCCGTCTTTCTTCGCCTGGTTCCAATCCGGTGCCGGTGGTCGATGGTGTTCTTGCATTTTTTTCGCGTTTTGTATCGCCAACTCTTTCTCCGTCAGCGTTTTCACGTACTCGGTGCCGGTGATTTTCTGGTACGCCGAGGCTGCCGCGGAATTGACCGTGTCTTTGATGTCTGAAAATTTCGATTTGTTGTCCTCGTCGTTGCGGCCTGGGATCTGTTTTTAATGTGTTATTATAAAAGCCGTGAGTATTAGAACGCGATGCGTTGTGGTCGGAAGTTTTAAACAAAACAGAAGGACTACTCTGCCGCGCGCGAATCGTACACGAATGAAACAAAAAGGAACGAATCCATGAAAGAGAGAGAGAGAATTGGATGCCCCGGTTTTTACAAAACAACGACGAAGAAAGACGACAGAATATAAAAAACACGCGCGAGACACAAAAGTCTCTTCTCGCTTACCTTTGCGGAGTCCCCGACCTTTTCGTATTGGCCCATTCCAAACATTATTCTTGTTTTATTCGCAGTAAGAATAATAATAAAGAGTAGGAACAACAACAACACCAACAAATTCGTGTGCAATATTGAGTGATTTTTAGTCGAGGAGCTCTTCGAGGAATTCGGTGCACGTGAAAAAGAGCAGAAAAGAAAAAAAAAATCAGAGCAAAAGACAGAAAAGTTCGTTATAAAAGATAGTATGGATACTACTCATCATGAAGAAGGAGACCAAGATGTGATACTGTTCTTTGGACGACTAGCGACTCCGGGCAAGTGCAAGACGAGACTGGCGAAAGATTTAGTGATGATTTTGATGGTGAACGAGGAGGAGGAGGAAGAAAGAAGGAGAAAGGGTGAAACGGTGGCGGCGAGATTGTACGAGTTTTGCACGGAGAGAGTTTTGAGAGGATTTTTCTTGGGGAGAGAAGAGATTCGTGGTAAAAATGTGTGTGCTCCTACTCCTCGTCGTTATCGTAACGGGGAGATGAAGAAGGTTCTCCGATTGGTGTTTTACGTCGCCGAAAAGGAGGAGGTTGAAAAAGTGCGAGAGTGGTTGGAGAAGAAAAATCTTCTTTTCTTTGGAGACGACGACAAAGACGACAAAGAAGAAGAAGTAGGAGTCTCCATCAGGAGGAGGAGGACAGAAATCGAAGTCAAAGCGCAGGATGAGAGAACGAACGATTTAGGATTGAGAATGATACGCGCCATAAACGACGAGATCTCTTCTTATGCGAGTAGGAGTCCAGAAGATTTAGGTGAAAGGAGTCGCCGCGTCTTTCACGTGGTCGGGACGGATTATCCGGACGCCTCGTGGGAACGGTTAGAAGAGAGCACGAAGAGGATGCGAGCATCGAAACCTCTGAAGAATGACGCTCCGAAAATTGGTTTCGGGAAAGCCGAGGATGGCGGGTTTTGGCACCTGTCGACGACGTGTAGACTTAGCGAGAGTTTGTTCGGGAGCGAGGAGGAGAAATTGGTTCGGTGGAGCACGAATCACACGTTAGTAGACGCCAAAAATGCGGCAAGGAAAGTTGGGATGGTCCCACACGTGGAAGATTCGTGCGATCCTTTGTACGATATAGATACTTTAGAAGATGTTAGAAATTGGATGATTGCGACGACGACGAAGAGGAAGGAGGAGAAGTCGAGCGAAGTAGAAGAAGACGAGTTTACGAAACTTGTCGGGGAAGTTGTTTGCATGCGTTGATATGAATTCAAAGTTCGGTACATAGAATGGCAGCATAATAATATACAATCTACTACTGAGTCTAATTCGCTTTCCCTCGCAAATCTAAAAGTGATTTCACGCCAAATACTTTTTCAATACCCTTCTCGAACGCGTCCACGGAAATTTTCGGCGGCTTTGGAAACCATTTTTTATTCACGAGACGTTTGACTCTCGGAAACTGGTCTTGTCGTCGCGCCATGACGCTCAAAGCGACCAAGGAAAGCGCGCCTAGCAAGCAAAAGAACGCAAAGTTAATCACGCCTGATACCGCGTGTAAAGGGAAATATAAAAGATACCTCCAAAAGTCTAAATCTTCGCGCTCGCCACCGATGGGAACAGTCACCATCATTTTCGGTTCCGAACGCCATCCGCCGTGGACGTTCGCGCCGTTCCCGGGCGAAAGCTTCATGATTTTGGAAGTCAAACCAATTTCGACTTTCTTGTGAGGCTCGTGCGCTTTCAACGTGATGCTATAAGTTGGCCCGCACTTGATGTTATCGTTGTGAAAACTAACGTCGCGGTCTAAATCGTCGTCGTCGACGAAACAATCCTCCGACGTTGGTTCTTGGTTGACTCGCATGACGAACGCGTTACTGGTTCGAATGGCTGTTCGGATATCAAACCCAGACTCCTCGGTTATTTCTTGATCGAATTCGCACAAGACGGTGAAATATCTAGACGGATAGATCGGATACGCCGACGACGATCCTTTTGCCGGTTTCTTCAATCGCAACCACCCGACAACTTGGCCCTTGGGATATCTCAAAGGATCCGCATCTTCCTTTTCTCTCCGTTTAATGCGATCCGCGAGGTGTTTCTCTCGAGGCGTCAACGCCGATACTCGTCTCACGCGCGATGCGAAGGAATCCACGACGAATAACGAGCCGCCTAAAGGCGCTAAGGCAATGTCGTTCGGCGCACCGAGACACGCTCGGAATCCGTACCCGTCCGGGAAAGTATTTTTGATGCCAAAACCCATGGATGTGGACGCTAACTGACTGGCTATCTTACATCCATCGTTGGTGACAAGCGTGGAGACTCGTGTTGCTTCGATGCGGTAATGCGCGGAATGATCCGTCCCTTTCGTGGTGGTGGTAGAGGCGGCGGATGAAGCGCTTTCCTCTTGCACTTTAGATAAACTCACGACCCGAATAGTTTGTCCGTGTAACTCTGAAACGAATAGATACAACCCGTCCAGGTGGACAGAAATCCCTACCGGGTGGTCAAACGCGCACTCGTCTAATTCTAAGCTCTTCGTACTCCATTGGTTCTTTCCGTTGCCGCTGTATCGTCGATTACTGTTCCCGTACCCGATGTTCGCGCTACTTCCGGATCGATGACAATCGATCGTTTTCGATTTCCCGTTACCGGCAATCGTGTACGTTTCCCCGGTAGCTATGACTACGGCACGAATGCGATTGTTCCTCGTATCCGCGACGTACAAAATCTTTCCGTCCGGCGAAGGCGCGATCCCGCTCGGTTCGTTAAATAAAACTTTCGATTTGTCTTCGCTGTCTTGAAATCCACCTTTGGAGTAACTGTTCACGTTCCCTTTGTGTGGAAAGTTCTCGTCGTTGGTGTCGTCCCCGCCTTCCCCGGTGATCCATTCCTCGGTCAACTCGTACTCGGAGGATCCTTTGTTGTGGTTGCTCACCAACGCGAAAACTGCGTTTCGCTTTTTACACGCAAAGTATACGCCCTTTAATTTATGCGTCGACACGTCAGCGTGGACCGCGATGCCGCTCACGTCTCTCACACCTAACCCGTTCTGGAGCACTTTAGTTGTCTCTAACGTTGCCGCCACGTATTCATTGTTACTACTACTACCACCGCTATCACTACCACTACCGTCGCTATTCTTTCTAGTCCCGAAATAATTCCTCTCTCGATTGTTCCGAGCGATTTGCTCCTCGGATAAATCTCTCGTGTTTGCTTCGTACAACGTGCCTCGGTGTCCCGCTACGCGGTAGATGCTCTCGTCGAGTTTATCCACGATAAATATCGTCTGCCCATCCGAAGTCGCGGTAATCGGTCCCGGAATTCGAATGATTTCGTTATTATATCTACTGTTTTTCTTCCCATTCTTCTTCTTTTGCGTTTCTTCTCCTTCTTCTTCGTCTCTCTCCCCGACAAACTTGAATTCTATCGTCCTCACCGCGTGTTTCGTCATTTTCGCGATATCAATCGCTCTCACTTTCCTATTCTTCCCATCAATCACGAAAACCTTATCCTCCGTCGCCGTAACGTACAACGGACCTGAAAATCTCGACACTGCGCCGTAACCGTCCGCGTATCCCGCGTGACACGACCCACCGATCGTCGTCACGTCTCCCGGCACCTCGTCCTCTATCTTCGCCGCTCGATTCCAAGCGTACGGTTTCACTTTCCCGTTACACGTTATCCCACCGTGTATCAGCGCGTTTTGCGCCGTCGCGGACGATTTTAACGACGCGTCCGACTCGAAATCCAAATCGAACCGTTCCTCCCGCCTGTTCAAATACTTATACCTGTCCGGCGGCGGAGGAGACGAAGGAGGAGTTTGAGGCCTTTTGGAGGAAACAGACGAAGATCCGAAATGTTGTTTTCTCGCTCCTCTCGTCGTACTCGCCGCTGTTTCTTTTCCTCCTCGTTCCGCATTCGCGAACAACAACATTGCGCAACTACTCCTGCCGCTCGTCGTCCAAGAAGACGTCATCACCATCATCGAGAAGAGGAATACAAAGACAAAGAAACTCGTCCTCCTCTTCGTCGTAAAACTCAACATTGTTGCACTCATCATCATCATCATCGTCTCATCAACAAGCGTCGTCGTCGCAAAAGCGCTTTTTCTGCTGAAACTCTCTCCCTCTCTCGCTCTCTCGCTCTTTGTGGTCTTCGTCTTCTTCTCGGGAGGAGGATTTAAAGGAAAAGGAGCAGAGACAAAAGGTCGTTTAAAGTAGTGTATTCATCGTATCTCTGAGTGCGTTTTGGGTGTCTTTTTAGTGTGAAGAAATCTCAAGAGTTTTCTCCATAAAAAGAACAGAACTTAAGACAAGCAAGAAGGAAACGATGAACAACTGCTCGTAACGCTCTTTCGCTCTCTCTCTCTAAAATGGGCGGTGGGAGCAACAAGAAGAATGACAAAAGTCGCGCATCGAGTCGCACACACGTTGCTTCGAAAAAGGATTTGGACACATTTCGGGAGATTTGTCAACTCGCGAGAATAGATTTCGAGAGGAACCGAGAGACGTTTTCCACCTCCCTGTTGAAGAAATCGAGACGAGAGAAATTGCTGAACATTTACGCGGACGTGGAAAATTTATTGAACGCGAAACGAGTCAGAGAGGCGGAGAAACCGAAGAATTTGTTGAGGAAGAAGTGTTTGCAATATTTCTACGGCGGGTTGGAAGAGGAAGGAAGGGGTGGAGGCGAAGAAGAGGAAAAGGAAAAGGAGGAGGAGAAAAATAGGAATGAGGAAACGTTTAAAGACAGAGAGAAGAAAGTGTCGATGGAGTTGAAAAGAGCGAGAGTGAAGAAACCGAGCCGGTTTGATCAAAGCGAAATGGGCGCTTTGGTTGAAGCGGCTCGGGGCGGGACGACGAAGGTCGCGCCGCCGCCGCCGCCGGCCTTGGTTGGAGTTCCGCATGGACTACCTTCTTTTCACATGCAACAACAACAACAGCAACAACAACAACAGCATCAAATGATGATGATGATGCCACCGTATCAGATGCAGCAGCAGCAGCAACTTCTTTATGGTCAACATCTGCAGCAACAACAACAATATCAGCATCAGGCGTATCCGATTGGAATGAGCGGGTATCAAATGCCGCCGCCGGTTCTCACGAGGCAACCGCTCGGAATGCCACCGATGAGCGTTATAAGCGGACAAGCGCAGTACCCGTCACCACCACCGCCGTTGCAGCAGTTTCAGGAACAACAGCCGTTGCGGTTTGGCGTGCCCTCTGCGTTAGAAAGTAGATTGACGCCCGGTGATAGTAATAGAAAGAGAGACCGCGGAGGTATAGCGATGGATGACGATTTGTACTCGAAACAAAACAAGAAGAAACGCGAGCAGAGATTTAGTAATAACGAGCATTACGGGGAAGAGATTGAGCGACCGAAGTCGGTCACGCGGACAGATTCACCTCGAGGAGAAGTGACCATGGCTGAATTGAAAACCGGGAACAAACGCGCGGTGGGAACGAATCAGTCCCTGACAAAAGCGTACATGCGCCTGACCTCAGATCCAAAAGCTTCGGATATTCGCCCTCCGGCGGTTTTAAAAAAAGCCTTGGCGTTAGTAGAAGAAAAGTGGAAGAGTCGAGAATGGACGTACGATCAGTTAAAAGAGCAATTAAAGTCGATCAGACAGGATTTAACCGTGCAGCACGCGAAGGGCCCTTTGGCGGTTTCCGCGTACGAGACGCACGCGAGAGTTGCTCTAGAGCACGACGATTTAGCCGAGTATAACCAGTGTCAAACGGTTCTTAAAACGTTGCACGAACGGTACATCAATGAAGAGAAGTTTAAAGACTCTCGAGGTGAGTTTGCGGCATATAGATTACTCTACGCGTTGATTGCGGACGAAACGGCCAAGAATGGTCGCCAACTTTTCACGGAGATGATTGATTTGACCGAAGAGAACATCGAGCACAACTTTGTGAAACATGCTTTAGAAGCTATTGTTTCAGTGAAAGGTTCAGATATTGTCAAATTTTTCAAGCTTCGGAAAACAGCACCGAATTATAATTGGAACTTGATGCAAAAGCACGCGAATCGATTGCGCGGGCACGCGTTGTTGGCGTTGTGTTCCAGTCACCGCCCAACGATTCCGGTTTCATTCTTTACGACGACGTTAGGTTTTGAGAACGAAGAAGAAGCGATGGAGTACTTGAAGAGCGACGAAATCAAAGCCGTACTTATCGAGAAAAAAGGCGAAACTCCGCTGGTGGATTGTAAAAACACGCAGACGGCTCTGTTGTGACATGTATATGGTTACGCACGCATACACACAAACAAACACAAACAATCTCTCTTTCACTTAGGCATCGCTGGTGATGAACACAGTCGCACCAGCGATGACGAGCGCGATGATGAGAAAAGGTAAACAAAAGCTCAAACCGCGCCTCGCTCGCTTACTTAATTGGAATTTTCCTCTTCTCTTCTTTTCTTCTTCTTCTTCTCCTCTTCCTCCTCCCTTTCCTATTTCGTCGTCTTTTGAATTCCCGGTAACCCATTTTTCGACGGTGTGACACTCGCGCCAACTCAGCGCCGTCACCGCGATGGCTAAAAACATGTCCACGCCGTAGTGCGTTTGATCCAGCGCTTCTTTACACGACGAATGTAATACGGCTAAAAATACGACGAAACTACCCAGAGATATACCGTGCGTTGCTAAGCACAAGAAGCCAGACATGTATATGACACCGTGTCCGGAGAAGATCAAATCGTTGCACCCACCAGTTCCACGAATTCGACTCGATCCGTATTCAATTAAATGCCAACCGTCTTCGTATTGCATCGGCGCGTCCGAAAATTGACGGTTGTAACACCCGGGCTTTGGATTTGGTACCACGGTGAGCATGAATGACACCACGCGAATGGCGCGCGCTAACGCAATCGTCGCGCACGTTCGAGCTGCAATCCCAAAAACACTTCTTTCGCGACCTGTTGAGCTACTACTACTATTAATACTACTACTAATATTGATGCCGCTTGCAATTTGCTCTTCCGCCGGCGAGAAAGCTGCGTTAGGTGATTTGTCCTCAAACCTTCCCGCGCGTCTTTCTCCGCGATCTTCGTCTCTACTGTTACTACGACTATTTTCACCACCGCTTAACGGTCGCTCGTCCCTCGAGAGCGTTTTTTGATGATCGGTGTTCTTCTTAAAAAGCATCCTACCCAAACCTTCGCCTTCTCCGCCGAGCGTCGGTCCCAACACGCCTAAAATTACCCACGCGCCAAAATGCAAAGTCGTCCATCCGGGAAACGTACCACAAAACAATTCCGACAAAGCTCTCGACGTCTCGCACCCGCGACGCAACCACTGATACAAGTTATCTTGCAACGACGTGTACACAAACTTATTCTCGTCCAAATGCGTAATCAACGCCACGCACACGTTTTCCGCCAACAATTGCGCGACGACCAACGCCGCGAACAAAAGCATCTTCATCGCCGGATACACCTCCCGTTCCCAGTTATACAAAGACATGGATAACAAAACCACTAAACTTACGATCGTTGTCACCATATAATCTAAAATCCTCGTCCCGGAAACTTCCACGGACGCTCTCAGTATCGGCGGAAACGCGGTCAATAAAGTCAACGCGGTCAAAGTCCGTCTCCTCTCCGCGCGAAAGTACCTCACGATTTTTTTCGGCACTGAATGCGAGAACGATTCTTCCCTTGAGTTCTTCCCTCTTCCGTCCTCCTCCTTTTCCTCCTCCTCCTCTTCCGATGCGCTTCTCGCCGTTCCTCCTCCGCTCTTGAAATGTCTCATTAACGACCACGAATTTCTCGCCGTCGTTTGGACAATCTTATTCAACCTGTCTCTGAAAGAGTTTCGACCTCTTCCTCCTCTATCCTCCAAATCCTCCTCCTGTTTCAGAACAACAACTTCTTCATCATCATCGTTGGTGTCGAAAGACGACAGCTCTCCTCCTCTTCCTCCTGCCATCATCATCTCTTTATCAACAGTTTTATTATGGAGCAAAAAGCGCTTAAAATTTTGTATCTAAAAAGTCTTTTAGATACAAAATTTGACCGAAGACTCCAGTCTCTTTTCTTCACTCGCAGGGAAAAGCAAAAATAATAAAAATGTTTACATCCACGACTACGATCAATTCAGTATCATCATCGGCAGCAGCGTCAACGAGCAAAGCCTCCTCCTCCTCTTCCTTCTCTTCCAAAAACAGAGCAGTGTTAAAATTCTCCACGAACAAGGAGAGAAGGAGAGGAGAGGTTTTCAAAGTTCGCGCGGAACCGGCGAAACCGAAATTGAAGAAAGCGGTACGTTTTACAGTTGTTGTTGTGTCCAATTATTATAGAGTACTCACGCGTTTATTTATGTATATAGGAGGAATTCACGGCTGGCGGCGGCGGCGCGAGAGGCTACTGCGACGTCGAAGAGATTAAGAACGCGATTAAAGAGTGCGAAGGTACGTTTTGATAATACACACCCAGAAGAGAGAAACAAGAATATGCGATCTTCATTTCATTTCATAATCTTTACAAGCAGCATCCGAGTCACCATTATTTTCCTCTTTTTGCGAGACTGACGACAGAACTTCTGACATTTTTAATACTATAATAAATAAACAGGATTGGAAGGCAAAAAGTTAGAAGCCTGTTACGCGCAGTACGGGTGCGATATTAACATCGTGACCGATCACTACGCGAAAGTTGCCGGGGTGGAGAAGAAAAGCCAAGACGAGAAGTAGACATCCGTTTTGACGAAGCGCTACCGAAACGCGTCGTTGTACGTTGTGAAATCGAATTTAAAATAAGAATGTATATACTGCACGACCGTGATGAAAATATTATATATAGTAATGTGTGTCTAATGGTAGTTATTTTTCTCTCTCTCTTTCGCGCCGCCGTCGTCTCTTCACCCGAGAGAGAGTTTGCTGCTTCCCTCGTTTACTTGAAGAAGCACATTTTCCCTTGATCCATCACCACTCTATAAGCGTACCTCTCTTGGACGAGCGTTTTGGCTAATTTTTTATCCTCTTCGCTATCTCCCGGAATGGCGGTGATGTGACCGTATCCTTGCGAGCGGAACCAATCGAGAGGGATGGACGGTTGACCGTAAACATCCAATCGAGCACACAAACCAGAACGCAAGAGCATTAAAGTGGTGATAAAGTTGTGCGTCGGCTCGCCTTCGTAGCCCCAGTTGGAAATACCTCGTCCTAAACCTTCGTCGTTGGCCAAGATGGAGTGGATGGTTTTACCCGCCGCTTTGGCCATCAAATACGAAGCCGCGTCCAATCGAACGGTCGTTTCCGTGATCGGTTCGGTGAGTTTCGTGAATTTGCAAAACTTAGAATCAGGCGCGCAGTACACCAACGTGTCGTGGACGTCAATGACCGAGGCAAATCGAGAAACAGTCGCGTCAAATCGTTGCTCGCTTGGGTCATACTCCGCGTCGCTGGTCAACGCACACGAACCGAGTTCGCCAGATTTGCCCATCGCCGGTAACTTGGACGAGTTCAACATCGTTCTCGGGTTGCTGTGCAACGTGGAGAGTCTCGCGGAGACTTCCGTGAGTTCTTCTGGGGACACGTCCGGATTGATAACGGCTTCGGCGTCCGCTCTTAAGGCGGCAGCCAACTGTAAAGCCGCTGCATCCGCGCACTCGGCGTTGGCAAACTGACACGCGATATCGAAGAGCGACAGCTTTGCGACTTCAAACATGACTCTTTGTTCCGTGTCCGCTTGGTCGATATCGTCGGCGTTTTCAGACATACCCTCGACGAGTAACGGGTTCGTTTCCGGCCCAGCGTATCGTTCGCGACCGAACGAGGCTGACGCTAACGGAACGTTTTGCACCGAAGTCGCCGTTAAGGGCGTGCCAGTGATTCTCCCTCCTGCTTTCTTTTGCTTCCCAAGCAAGCTTCGCGCGCGTCTCTTTTCGCCTTCGTCGGAAGACGCGCCCGCAACCGTCTCGGCGTCTTCTTGCCCAACTTCCAACTTGGTCTCGTCTTCCGTTTGTTCTTCGTCGGAAATCGTAACGCCTTCTTCGGCAGCCAATTCTGCCTCTTCCTCTTTCTCCTCGATAATCTCTTCCTTCAACTCCTCCACGGCGTCTTTCAAATCTTCCTTCGCGTCTTGCAACTCTTCCTTCGCGTCTTCGTGTTCCGCTTGCTGCTCTTCCGTGTGTTGCACTTTATCCGTGTGCGCGGCAGTTGTTCCGGCCGGTTTCGTGTAAAAAGCGTCGACGTATCGATCGTGAAGCTCTAATCCTGGAATCACGCCGCTCGGCGCGACGCCCGGTCTAATGCACACCTCGGGCACGCCCAACGCCGCCCATCTGGCCATAGAATCCATATTCGATCTCGATGGCACCGCTTCAGCCGCATCGTTATTCAAACCCATTTCTGCTGCTTCCTCTGCCGCCTCCTCTTGCGCTTCTTCCGCTTCTTCCGCCGCAATCTCTTCTCGATCCTCCTCGGACATCGTCTCCGACGGCGCCAACTCTTCCGAAACGTCCACCGCGTCGCCGCCGCTACTATCAACATCGAAATCACCGCCATTGCTACTCCGTCCACCTAATCCAAACTTCCTCGACGCTTGGTTCGACAATTTTTGCCCGGACGGATGGCCAATCGCAAACACCGCGATGGCGACGAGCACTAATATCGAAAAGATTATCGCCCCCGGAGAGGCAGATCCGCTCGAGCGAGAGGATTTTTGCTATAAAAGAAAAGAAAAGTGTCGTCGCGTCAGTTGATGTGCGAATGGTAAAATACAGAAAGGCTTTCAGATCATCGATCCATGATGCTTTAAGTGCGGAAAAGGTACGTGAGAGAGAGAGAAAGAAACTCTGGAATTCGTCACCCGATCGTATCCGAAAAGGCAATCAATCAATCAAAAAGCTTAACAAAAAGTGATGAAGAGAGAGTTTAGAGAAAAAAAGAAATCAAACGACAACGTACCATTCGCTTCTCTCTTAATCGCTCCTCGTTCGCCTGCCTCACTTTCTCGCTCTCGGCGCGAATCGTATCCGCGTTGGAAGAGCGATGCTGCATGGTTTTTGTTTGTTTTTTCTTTCCCCAAAGAGGTGTTTCGAAACAACCAAAAAGTAACGAAGAAAGGAAGGAAAATCGATGGATGGCTGAAAATGAGCAATTGAAGAAGACCGGTCGTTTTAGGGTGCGTTTCGAATGAAAAAAATACGCGAGGAAGAATAGCAGCGAGTCTTCTTCTTTTATGACATATAACGCGCCCGCCCGGGGAAGCGTTGCGTCGTAATAATATGAATATGTATAATAAATAAATAACTGAATAAATACGGATTCTTTTCGGTGTTCTCGATCGACTTTCGTATGTATATGTGTGAAGGAGAATGCACCAGGTCATGAGAGTCGAAGACGAAGTGAACGCCGCCGCTTTAGGCGGCTTCGGCCGCGAGAGGCTTCAAAGAAGAAGCTTTCTCGTCGTTGTCTTCGGTGGTTGACGTGCCTTTTTGCGTCGTTTGCACATCAGCTCTTTTGAACGATTTCAAAAACATCGATTGGGATTTCCAAAACGACGGTTCGTCCGGGTCTTTTTTCTCGCGAGCGAAAGGCTTTTCTCCGGCTTTGGCCGACGCAGATATGGCGTAGGCTAAAGTGACGAGAGAAAAGATGACCAAACCGGCACCGACACCGCTGGATTCAGTGTTCGTGAACGCTTGTGGGTTAGCAAAGACGGCAGTCGTAACAGCCAACCAGGAGATGACGGTACCTATGGCCAACGAGAATTGGCGGTTATGCAACGGTTGAGCGTACGGTTTGACGTATAATGCCAAACAGAAAGCGACGCCGCAGAGCATTTGCGCCATGGCGATTTGACACGCCGATGCGAATTCAGAAGAGACGTCGTAGCCAGAATTCGGATCGCCGCGCAAGTTTCTTTCAGTAGCAAACACTGGAATGGCGGCTAAAAAGAACTTGGTCGCCAACAAAACGAGCTCCCATCCTTCGCATCCCGGGCGATTGGATTTGTACATGAAACCGTACGTCGAACGCAAGGAATCGGATTCCGATAATTTCCCGGTCGGACGTCGTTTCAATAACTTCCATGCAAGAAACAACGGTAGACCGAACGGATAAATAATCATCGCGAGATACGCGGACGATCGGTAGGCGTTGAACGTCGCACCTTCGGCTTCGATTTTATAATCCACGCGTAAGAACGTTCCAACGTCCAGAGTTCTCGAGTTGAAGAGCTGCAAGACGGTTTTGGTGACGCCAGCGTAGGTTAAAACGAGCATCCAAACGCAGTTACGCTTACATTTACCTTGAAATTCGATTAATTTCTCATCGTTGATGTTCAAACCGAGGAATGTATTCCTATTCATCTTCCTAATTACACCGGTGGTGTTAAAGGCGACGAAAGTAAGCATCAAGATGATCGGCGGCACGGTCAAAGCTCCAATGTACGACACGTAAAACGTGTTTGAGGCGTTCGAACATCCCGGCGCTAACGCATCCAAGTTTAAGTTGGTCACGTCGAGTATTCCCAACGTTCTCTTCATAGGCGAAGGCCATTTGACGTCGTAGGAGTACAACAAACCGAGCGTTTGAAAGACGTAAATGACGCACGTGGCGAGTACCGTTCCGGCTGCTTCCTGGAGCGGTTTCTTGAAAATGTAAATTATAAACCCGATCAAGGCTAAAACTCCGATAACTGGAATAGCATCTGTAATGGGTTTTGATTGGCACTTCAAACACTTGCCGCCTAACTTTCGGAAACCATCTTTGCACAACGCGCACACCGGCCCTTCGTAGGCGTCCTCGCATGCGACCTTGCCAGTCGAGTTAGTCGCTTTACACGCTTCGGCACCCATGGGGCACTGGAAGATGTACTCGGACAAGTCATTTGAGCGCCACCAACCTTCAAGTGAGGAGATATCGCTCCCACCGCGGCAATCGCCGCCTTCAGGACACGGCTTGCATTGTACTCCATCCAGATTGAACGTTCGATCTTCGCAAAAACTGCATATTCTCGCAGATTTTTCGCCGTTCTCTAAGTTCATCCAATTAGGCTGGTACCCGGGAAGACAGTTTAAGATTTGCGCGTTCAATATCAACTCGTCGCCGATTTGATCATCGTTCTCGCGTTTGCATAAAAATGATACGCGGTATACGTCACCGAGCTCGCCCCGAAATGTCACCTTGTCAAAGGTTGAAACGCCTTTCTGAGAATTTTCAGAGAGTTCGCCGGAAACTACCAAAGGAGAGTGATTTTTCAAAAACTCGAGCCTTCCAAGGTCTCCAGCGTAATCCGTGATAGCGATGTCGTCCAACTCGTGCGAAGCAGTAGATATTGTGCACGTTGATGACGCTGGTTCAGAAACCGCGATATGCCCGTAATAGTCCACGAGTTCAACCGAGAACGATTTGGCAACTTCACCCGATCCGACGCCTTTTGAGAGCTCGGCTAAGACATGCGCCGGTGCTTGAACTTTCAACGCCTCCGTTGCGTAATCTTCTGGATGGAAGGTTGGCAAGTTGCTGCAGCTTTCGCACGTAAACTCGACGTTCGGCGAAGACGCTCGCGTCCAGTAGACGCTCGGGCCAGATTCCGCCACGTTCGAACGAAAAATCAACTGTGATAAAGTATTCATCGTAGTTGGTGTTGTCGAAGCTTTCGCGAAGTTGGCGTCGAAATAAACGCCGCCACCTACTTTGGAGGCTACGTTACTGTCGAGAGTCAGAGACGCGAGCTCGAAATCGAGTGCCGAGTTAGCACCGCTTTCTTCCGACGGCGGCGCGATGGAAATCGCACCACCATTAGTAGCTTCGTTTTCCGACATGACACTTCCGTTTTCGACTCGAAACGCGATTGCAGAGCTCGCAATGGCACCTCCAAATCCATCACTGGCGACGTTTTCAGCCATGGTCGTTGCGTCGAGCTTCAAAGATGCCACGTTGTCTACGGCGCGAATACCTCCACCGTGTGTAGCGGCGACGTTTTTAGAGAAGATGGCATCCTTAGCTGTGATGATACCAACGATCGCGTAAATGCCGCCTCCAGCGCCGCGCATTTCGCCAGGACCGTGACATCCAAAGGCTGTATTTTCGAGAAGTGTCGCGCCTTCTCGAACGGTAACGATCGCGCCTTCGGAATACAAATACACAGATGGGGTGGAACCAGAAGCAGAGCTCGTCGTCGCGGCATCACTGGAAGACAACACAAAGATTGCACCGCCGTCGATGGCCGCATTCTTCGTCATAACGGTGTTTTGGGAGATTTCCAAGTTGGTCGCGCCTTGAGATACGGAAGAGACGTCGTATACTCCGACGACGGCGAACGCGCCCCCACCAGCGCCGCGAACTCTCGGGCATACCGTTTCGTTGCTTCCGCCAGCAGTGTTCCCGGAAAATACCGCGGCGGTGACAGTAGTCTTACACGATGACTCGAGGTAAACACCGCCGCCATATGAAGAAGCGACATTTTCAACAAATTTCGAAGCCGAATTAATGGTGATGTCCGCGCCGACGCACGACACGCCACCACCATTTTTGGCGGTATTTTTATAGACGGTCGTTTCAGACGAAAGCGTTACCGACGCTGACGGTTCAGCATGAATGGCACCACCGAGATTTTGGGCAACGTTTCCGGCCAAAGTTGTCTGTGCGGACGTGACAATTGTTGACGCCGTCTTGGCGTTGATGGCGCCTCCGTTGACTTTCGCGACGTTTTTCGTAAACATGCAGGAATCAAACGTGAGTAAAATTGCTTGTGGCCACGCCATGACTCCCGCACCGTAATCGGCTTCGTTTTCAGTAAAGGTAACGCCGGTAAACGTTCCTTTAGCGCCTGAATAAACGAGAAGACCACCACCGTAACTTTCGGCATTTGCCGTTGGCGTATTCTTGGAAATCGTGCCATCCACAAACTCGGCGTCACCACCGTTAAAGATACCAATGCCGGATCCGTAACTCGCCGAATTCCCGGAAACTTTCGCGTTTATAAACTTTGGCTTGCAATTGTTCCCGATGAAAGTGCCAGCTGCGAAAAATGCTGAATTGTTTTCAATGACGGCGTTGGTGAAAACGCCGCTGGAAGATTTGTCGACGTTCAAACCACCACCTTTTCCAGAAACATCCAGAGAGCAACCCTTCACGGTCAAATCGTTCGCGATGACATTCGAGTTCGTCTCGATGTAAATACCACCGCCTCGATTGGCGTTCCCGGTTCGGTCGTTACCTCCCGAACAGTTTTGCACGACGACGTTATCAAACTTGGGAGAGGCGCTCACAACGTGAATACCACCACCCAAATTCTCTGCCAAGGAGTCTTTCACGACAACATCAGAGAGCTGAACGCGCTCAGAAGTCGCCGAGTTTGCGATTTTTAATCCGCCACCGGTTTCGCTGCGACCGTTTTGAATAGTCACGCCAGAAATGGTGACTGCATCGTCGTCGCCGGAAATTGTGGCAAAATGGTTCTCGTATCCGCAGTCGATTGTAGTTGAATCGGGCAAACCAGTGAGAGAAGAAATCTCTACTGGTCCAAGAGACGTTATCGAAAGACCGCACGAACTCGAAGCGAACGTTCCGGGAAGCAACGACACTTTCTTGCTCACAGCGTTTCTGAACAAGGTCGACGCCAACGTTGCCGTCAACGACGCGCACGGAGACGTGAACGTACCGCACGACGTAGAAACATCAGATGAAGTCGCCGAGGCAAACATCTCAACAATCGTATTTCCGGTGAGAACCGGGACGTATTTAGCCGACGCAAAATTCGGAGAGACTGTTTTTGTACCAGTACCATCGATCACGACGGCGTTTACTAGAAAAACAATGACACTTCCCAAACTGGACGCGGTTTGCTCCATATCCGACAAATCGATTGAGGTAGATAAAGCGCCGCCAAAAGCGACACTACTCTTTAACGTCGACGAGATGCCATAATATGGCCACGTGTATCGAATTGGCATCTTATCAGCACCAGGAATGAAAGGCGTGACCGAATATATGGAAACGGTCTCGTCCTTGTACTTCTCGCTCGCCGCCCAATGTACGGAATACGACGTCGAAGACGTTTTCACCGCGTACGCGTACGCTGGAGCTTTCAAAACATCTTGCGCACCAAGTGACGATTGCTCTGCCAGCGCTTGCACGCAAACAGAATCCGTCGACGCGTCGTGCTTCGCGATGCCGTTCGCTAACATCGCGCCTTCCAAAGCGCTCGCGTACGCCGAAATATCCACCGTCTCCACGCCATCGCAGAAACACCCGGCGTCGTTCCAGGTGTTCAACAAAGCTTTACACGTGATTGACGTCGGACTGGCACACGCGCTCACGTCTGGCATCGTCAAACACGTCGAGACGCTCGGAACGTTATTCGTCGTTTCTTCGGCGCGCGCAAAGGCACCCCAAAAAGTAACAACGAGCAAGGAAAAGAAAAACATTCTTCTTTTCGAAAGGATCATCATCGTCTTTATCCGCGCGCACGAACACCCAACGACCCACGAGAAGAAAATAAGAAGATAAAACAGGAAACAAACTTAAACTCTTTCGATCGATAAACCGTACGCGAACGCGCTTAACCTTACCACCGATCGAGTCAATTCAATAACAATCGCCAACGAGATCAGGATTAAATACGCCGAGACGAACAAAAATAAATACAAAGAGCGCGCTTGGAGAGAAAACAAATCTCTCGAAAATAAAAACACTCTTTGGTCTCGCTTGGTATTCGTTGTTGTTATTCTCTGTGTCGTCGCGACTACTCCTGCGCTTTTCCGCGAAGAGTAGGAGTTCGTGATGATACTTGTTGTTAACAAAAAGAAATCGTTTTTTTTTGTTTTTCAGAAAATTTTAGCGTTTTTTTGATTTCTGTTTTCTTTCGAACGAAAAGAGCAGCAAGAGAGGAAAAGTGGAGCACGCGAGGAGAGTATTTGATGATGTAACATATTGTTGTGCACAAATGAGTATTGATTTTGACTACTTATATAAAGGTTCTAGGCGCAGAGCACGACGCGCTCCTCCTCGCTTTTCGCTCTCATAATATTCTTAAAGCAAAGAGAAGGAACCGACGGCCAACGCGGCGAAGCCCAACGCGTGCCCGAGAGACCCCCACGCCATGACGTCAATCAACGTAAAGCCGCTCGGGTCGTTCGTCGTGTTCAAAAACGAAGCCTCTTCTGCTTTCACGTCGCCGGCGGCGTAGTGCGTCTCGCCGTTTTGCGTCGGCAAACCCGCTTTCGCGATTTCAGCTCTTTGGTACGGCATGAAGACGAATCGTCCGAGCGAGAGCATCAACGCGTTCGCGCCGGAGATGGCCAAGTTCACGTCCGAGAAGGCTCTGGTTTGGACTTTCGCCCCTCGAGAGGTGGATCGCGTTTGCGATTTGACTTTGCTGTTTATATTTTTTAAAGGCACATAGAAGATACCCATTCAAGACGGTGGAGAGAAAGATGAAGAGACAAGAGGAGGAAGAAGACAAGCGTTGTGAAGTTGTGAGTAACAAGCGCAAATTTATTCGCGGATGGGATGTTTGGGGAGGACCGTATCCCCACCTTTTCCCCGAGAATCGGACGGAGATCGCGCGCTTTAAATAATATATTTTAAACTCAGAAGAAGAGAATAAAGAGACAGAGAACACGCGCGAGTTAACAACGAACAAAGGAACAAAGTAAAACGAACCTGGAGAAAGTCGCGGTGGTGCGCATCGGCAAGGCGGTTTGCAAAGCGAACGACATGATGTGACTTTACAAAGGTTTTCTGTGTGTTGATATGAGGGAAGCAGTTGCGGGGTGAAGAAGATACGGTTTGAACAGAGCTGTTTAGGGTTAATTTGGCATCGCGATTTTGGTCTTTCTTTATTGATGTTCCTTTGGCCTCCTCTTCTATATCGCTTTTGCGGCGTGGTCGGCTACATTTTTTTCGCCACTTACTGCTCCTAGTCTTCTTCGTCTTCTTTTTCTTCTTCGGTGGTGCCTTTTTGGTGATGATGACAGGTGAACGCGAAAAAGTTTGGTCTCGCTCCGTATTTCGTCTCGTCGTATTTCTCGAACTTCTTCAACGCCTCTCGATTGATTTCGCACCCGGCTTTTACGAACGCCTTCTCCCATTTTTCGCGAGGCCAGACGGTGAGGTGCACAATCGCCGGTTTCTTCGGATCTTTAGGGTCTAGACCACTCCTTCGTACACTGATGGTGACAAACACGTCTTTTTTCGCGATTCGTACCAACTCTTTGACGCTTTGTTCGGCTAAATGCGTCGGCACGTGCTCTAAGACTTCGCTCGAGAAGACGACGTCGAACCGCTTGTCCTCGAAGCGACTCAAATCATTCAAAACGCCCGTTTCTACCACCCCTTCTTTCGCTAATTCCTTGCACGACGTCTTCGTTACGTCGGATATTTCAATCCCTCTGACTATTTTCCCCGCGCTTCTCAACGCTTTCATCGTCCCGCACGTGCCCGCGCCGCCGTCGAACCACGTTCGCGACTCCGGATACGCCTCCAAAACCGTTCTCAGAAAGCCTTTCAAGAGAGGATAGGCTGGTTTATTCTCGATCGCGTTTTTCAAGTACACGTCGTAAAACTTCTTATCCGGTTTATTATTATTGCTATTGCTACTACTACTACTCGAAGCAACCCATCCTCTCCGGTGCGCGCTTTGCGTTCGTCCTCCTCCACCTTTTTTCCCGTGCCCGTCGATGTACTTCATCGCGTCTTCTTCGCCGGCTAAGAACTTTGGTAATACTTTCTTGTTGTTTCCATCTCTCGCATGGTCGTCGTGGCCTGAGAGTTGTTGCAAGTGCTGTTCCATGTCGTTGCTGGAATGATGATGAATTTGCACTCTGTGTCGACTCGTATCATCATCTGCGGAATAGTAATGCGATTTAATCTCCACGATTAAAGGTATCGACAGGAATAAAAGACAGAGAAGTCTCAGTTTTTGCCTGCGCTGCTGCTTGAACAACGAGTGCGAAGGCGGAGGCATTTCACAAACAAATGAGGAAAAGAGAGTGAGAGGAGGATTTTTCAATAGTTGTTGTACACGCTCGTCTAGCGAGAGCTCAATCGGACAATCTGTTGTAAACAAAAGCTATGCAAGGATACCGCGATCATCGTTCTCTTTCTTTCTTTCTTTCTAAAGTATGTAGTATTAGTTTAGTAGTACACTTTGTTTTTTCTTCTTAACGTCTTCTTCTTCTTAAACGTCGTCCATGCTTTTCTCCGTCGCTTCTTTCAAGACTTTCTTGACGACTTTTTTGTTCTTCAACGAGTTGATGTGAATCAACCCTTGAACGGCGGTTTCGTTCACCGCTCCGGGTAAATAGTCTCTTCCAAATAACGTTTTTAATCCTGGGACTTTCTTGGTTTCGCCCGTCGGGAGCTGGTCGTACGTCGCGGCTAAAGGACCGATGTATTGCACCAACACCGAATACAAAGGTTGCAAAACGCGTTCCGAGAGTTCAATCATATCCGTCACGTCCCGTCGTTTGTCGATGTATTCGTCCTGGTCGGTGTTTTCAATCATGGTCATCAGTCTATCGAAACCTCTCGATAACTCCGCGCTCGGCCATAATCCGTATTTGTCCGATCTGTGTAACCAAAAAAAGTATCCCCACTGAAACTCGAAGAACAAACGTTCCTCCAACGACTTGCCTCTTTTGAGAACGCCAAACTTCCTCACGAATCCCCCCAACGAGCGAAAGACGTCGTTACGAAACGACGACAACTCGAAATTCTCCGGCAAATCCTTCAAATCTATTCTCTTGTAACTCTCGTCTCTGCAAAACGACCACCCTTTCCCTTCCATGATTCCCCAAAACGCCTCCTCGCTCAAGTCGTCCTCGAACTCGTAAATCTCCTCCAAAGTCACATCCACGTCCCACCCGGCTAACTCTAACGCCGCCAACGTGTGATGATGATCGACGACGTAATAATACCCCCGGTACTTCACCGCCGGTACCGGTTTAATCGCCATGTATTCTCTCGCGTTCTCCTCGCTCGAGAAGTTCGACAACTTATAAAACGTCCAGTCCCATCCGCACGCGGTTTGCGACGGTTTCGCAATCTTCTTAATCTCCGACCACGGTTTCGTTTTCGTCGGGCATAATTCCTCGTCGATGTTCCCGATGGAGTCTTTGTTTGAGGACTTTTTTTGTTCGTCTTTGTTTAAAACCGCGTTCAGTTTGGAGACTATTTTATCCGTATGAATTATTTGTTGTACAGAAGAAGATCCCGTCTTCTTTTTCCCACTTTGCGAGGAGGAGGTCTTCTTCCCTTTCGCCGTTCTGCTCTTTGTCGATCTCGCTTCGTCCACCGAAGAAGAAGAACGAGGAGGAGCCAAACATCCTTTTCGAGGACCTCTGTTACTATTAGTATTATTCGTCGACGAAACAACTCGTCGCGTCAAAGACAGCCACGACGCCAAAAGGGTGGTGGTCGTGCTCGAGGTAAAACTCATCTTTATTTAAACCAACGACAACCAACAACGGGTAAGATTTTGAATGTAGTTTAAATCTTTCTCTCTCTCTCGGTCGTAAAGTCTCTGCGTTTAATAAACCACCAAACCAGAAAGAAAGAAGAGAGAGCACACGCGCGCGCACTTCTGAAACGCTTTAAGTAAACCCGCCCCACGAAACAAGAAACGAGAGAGAAGAGATCAGACGAGACGGTTACGTCACAAGAGAGATACGAATATTCTTCTCTCTTTTCATCTGAGGAATTTGAGAGAAAAAGTTCTTCAAAAAGAAGAGAAATCTGTTGTTTGTTTTCCAATAGAGACTACTACTAAAACGAATATTAAAACTCTACTGACGGCAAACGAAATACCTTCCGAAAGCGAAAGAAAGTACACAAGAAAGTACATATAAAATGGCGCAAAGAAGAGTGGTCGTCGTTGGCGGCGGGAATTCCGCGGGCTACCTCGTTCGAGCTTTAGTTGGCGCACCATCGTCGTCGTCGTCGTTGTCGTCACCATCGTTAACAATCGTGTCGGAGGAAAACGTCCTGCCGTACGAACGCCCGGCGCTCTCGAAGGCGTTTTTGAACGAACAGTCACCGGCGAGATTACCTGGGTTTCATACCTGCGTCGGGGGCGGTGGTGAGAGGCAAACGGAGGAGTGGTATAAAGAGAAAGAGGTGGAGACGAAATTGGGAACCAAGATCACGAAGTGCGATTACGAGAAGAAACGGGTGGAAACCGCGAGCGGGGAAATATTCGAGTACGATGCGTTGGTGATTGCGACGGGCGTGAGCGCACACAAAGGGTCGTTTATTGAAGGGTTTGACGGAAAGATGTGTAAAGTTTTAAGAAGTCACGAGGACGCGGTGGAAGTGGTGAAAGCGATGGACGCCAAGCCGAAACATCCGGTGGTGGTCGGCGGCGGGTACATAGGTTTAGAAGTAGCCGCGGGGATGTGTGCGAGAGGTTTGAAACCAACGGTCGTTTTGTTAGAATCGAATATCATGGCGAGGTTGTTTACGAAAGAAATCGCCGCGCACTACGAACAGTTGTACGAATCGAAAGGCGCGACGTTTATTAAAAACGCCTCGGTGAAGAAAATCAACGACGGGAAATCGGTCATTTTGAACGACGGGAGAGAGTTGGACGCCGATTTAGTCGTCCTTGGTGTCGGTTCGGACGTTCGACCAAACGTGGAACCATTTTGTGACTCTTCTTCTGGCGGGCTGTTGGAGAAAGGAAAGGATGGCGGGATTAAAGTAAACGGCAAATTTGAAACGTCCCAAAAAGACGTCTACGCCATCGGCGACGTGTGTTCGTTTCCGGTTCGTTTGACTGGACCAAATGAGAACGAAGAACATTACAGAATGGAACACGTGAAACACGCCAGAGCATCTGCCGCGCACTGCGCGCGAACTCTCATCGGTGAAAAAGACGTCCCGGATTACAAATACGAACCGTTCTTCTACTCCAGAGTATTTGAGCAACCGAATTCGGACCGCCCAGTCTCTTGGCAATTCTACGGTTTCGGAGGCCACGCTGCGATGGAAACCGGGAAAGTCTCCGCCATCGGGCCAATCGGTGATTTCAAGCCGCAACTGGTCTCGTTTTGGATCGAAACGTCGACGAAAAAATGCATCGGGTGCTTCCTCGAATCCGGCGGTTCCATCGAAACGCAAATCGCCAAAGACTTGGGGGAGAAAAATCCAGTCGTCGACGTCGACGCGTTAGCGAAAAGTGCGACAGTCGCGGAAGCCATGAGCGTTTGCGCGGAAGCGTTGAAGAAAAACTAGCGTGTGTATTATGTAGTTCAAATTGTCATCTTCTTAAAGTTAGTTGTCCAGTAATAAAGGTGTTGTCATTTTTTGATTTTTTGTTTTGTTTTTTTATGTCGACGTGGCAAAGGACATCTTCCAGTTTGTGGGACTTCTCCTTGTGCGGAAATGCTTCATTGTACTCCCTCACATATCTTTACCACAGATAAAGTAACGATCATATATATCATCGAAAGAGAGAGAGAGAGAGACGACCGACCCAATACTACTCTCGTCATGTTGAGCTCGACGTCGTCGAGGACGGGTGTCGCGAGCTCTTCTCCTTCGGGTGAAAAGAATGTAATGAGAAAAACGACGTGTCAATTCTCCACCGGCATCTCGACCTCCCAACACCGCGCGAAGAAGAAGAAGAAGAGCTGCTCTGAGAAAAGGAACGCGACGACGGAAGCGAGATCATCATCGTTTGTTGTTGCTCGCGCGACTACGAACGACGAACGCAATGGGTGTTCGTCTTTCACGAAAGACAGACGGAAGACGAGCAACGAAAACAAGACGCACACATTATTATCCTCTTCTTACTCGAGGAAGAAGGACAAAAACAACAATTTGGTCGCACACGCGTTGGATGCGACCATGGACGAGAATAAAGAAGATAATAACAGCGAGACTGAGGAAATCAAAATAGTAAAACCTAGATTTGGCATGGCTATAGATCCGGAAGTGTTACCTCGCAACGACGAGACGGATAAGTTAATCATGAAACTGTTCATACCGGCGGTGTTAAATTTTCTTATCATTCCTTTGGTCGGCATCGTTGACGTATTTTGGGTGGGAAGAATGGGCGATGCGGTCGCGTTGGCAGCGCAAGGCGCGGCGAATCAAGTCTTTCAGTCAGCATTTTGGATCATATCGTTCATTCCTTCCGTAGTGGCGCCGATGGTGGCGAGAGCGGCTGCGGGTGGGGATAAAGCCGAGTTGCAGAATAAAATCGGCGAAGGGATATTTTGCGCGTTTATAGTCGGTTTGTTCGGGATGACTGTGATGGGATGTTTGAGGAATCCTGCGTTAGGTTTAGTTGGTCTAGATCCGGTTTCAGCGACTGGGATACAAGCGGCGCCATATATCGGGATTCGAGCGTTGACGTTTATTCCGGCGATTGTCAGTACGGTTGGATTCGCGGCGTTTCGAGGTACGTTGGACGTGACGACGCCAATGAAGATTACGTTGGCGTCACAGTTAATGAACGTTATTTTAGATCCGATATTTATTTTTGGTTTTGGGACGATTAAAGCTTTAGGAGTGGCTGGTGCCGCGTTGGCGACGTCGATGAGTGAGTTAGTCGCCGCTGGGTTGTACATCGGGACTTTATTGAAACGAAATTTGGTTACGGTGAGGTCGATGTTGAAACCGCCAGATGCGAAAGCGATTGGTGCTTTACTCGTTGGTGGCGCCGGAGTGCAGTTGCGATCGCTTGCGCAAAATATTACGTTTTTAGCGGTGACGAGAACGATTTTGACGATGGATAGTACGGGCACCGCGGCGGCGGCACATACGGTTAGCTCGCAAGTTTTTCAGCTCGGCGCGATTGCTATCTTGGCGTTGTCGACGATTGCGACGATTTTGATCCCGCAACGAATGCACTCGAAAGAGTTGGGCGGCCCGTTGGCGGCAAAAGCTGTCGCGGATAGATTGTTAGCTTGGGGCATTCTAATCGGAGTTTTCTTGTTCTTCATGCAATCGGCGGCAATTTTTGCCCTTCCGTTTTTCACGCCGATCAAAGACGTGCAGACATTTGCTGTTTTACCGACCTTGATTGGAGCGGCGTTGCAGCCATTAAACGGCATCGTATTTGTTGCGGAAGGGTTGATGCAAGGTCACCAAGCCTTTTTGCGACTTGCGGGCGGTATGTTTGTGAGCACCGGGGTGATGTTGACTGCGTTGAGATTTGAAGGATCGACGTTACCAGGCGTGTGGATGTGCTTCGCAGCGTTCAACACGTGTCGACTTTTGTTTGCTTTGAGACATCACTTCGTAGATGGGCCGTTAGGGTGGAAGCACTTGAACGCGAATCAGATGAAATGGGAAGAGACAAATAAATCGGCGTAAAAGCAGATGAGAGCATCGAAACGAAACGAAAAGAACCACAAACAACAACAACTAATATACTAATATTGTCATCATTCCTTTAATATTATATCAACACGTGTTGCTTTTATTATTCTGCTATATGTACTCTGAACGCCGCTATTCGCTTATTCTTTTCAGCTCGAAGACGTTAAAAATTACCACTTTCCTCCTCGTTCCCAATCGTAGCAGTCGCCGGTTGCTTTGGTCGTGGAGGACAAAACTTCGTCGATTTTACTTTTATCTTCCGCGTCGAGCGTAAATTGGAACAACTTTTGATGATCTTCGACGTGAAAATCGTTTCGCGCGCCTAAAATAACCGCCAAAACGCTTTCTTTCTCCAAAACCCATCGAGTGGCGACGTTTGCGATGCTCTGGTCGTGTTTTTTCCCAATCGAGTCGAGAACTTTCAACAATTTTTGCAAATTACCCCAACCGCCGAAGTTTCTTATCACCGACGAATACTTCCTCTTCGAGCCGGTATCTAAAACGACGTCTTTTACGTCCGTCTCTAAGAACTTGCTCGATAAAAAACCGCCGGCTAAAACGCCGTACGGTAACAATTTCACTCCGCTCGCCTTGCAAAACTCGTTCATCTTCAAATCCGGTCGTCGATCTAACAACGAATACTGAATTTGGTTCGAAGAAATCTCCGCGCCTTTGTTAATCATCTCTTCCATTTTTTTCGTGTTGAAATTCGTCAACGCGACGGAGCCAATCAAACCTTTCGCTTTTAAATCAGTCAAATGCAACGCGCAATCAATATATTGCGAACTCCCGTAATCGTTCCAATACATTTGCACCATATTGATCTTCTTCAACCCGCCTAAGCGTTTGCTCGGAACATCAAACGCGTTCTCTTTCACCCACTTCTCAGTCATCGCAACTTGTTCTCTCCCGACGCAACACAGCTTCGTGTGCACTCGACACTGTTCACTGTTTCGATTGCGCTTTAAAAAATCTCCAATCACTAATTCGCTGTCGCCGTATCCGCACGCCGGCGGCCCGGTGTCGAATGTCGTAATTCCCGCATTTACAAACGTCTCAAAATCTTCCACCGCGCCTTTATCTTTCGACGTCCTGTCATCCGCCGGGTCACCTTTGTGTCCACCCGATAACTGCCAGCATCCTTTAATCACCGCGGAAGGGTACTCTTGGGTAAACTTCAACGGAACCTCAGTTCTCGGTATTTTAGGGAGAGCAACAGAAGCAGAAGAAGCTTCTTCTCCCGCAGCGGCAAACGCGCTGCTTGGTACCAGCCCAGGTAAAATCAAACCAGACGACGACGACAACATCACGGACGCTCCTCCGGCGACTCGTTTCATCAAATCTCTTTTCGAGAGCAACCCCGACAACGAGTCGCGCCTAAACGCATCATCATCACCCTTACTACCACCACCATCATCAGAAGAGCAAAAGAATACTTTTCCCCGACCACTACGAGAGGAGGAAGGTTTGGAAGTTGTTGAAATCATCGAAATCGAGGAGGAGGAGAGCGAAAACATGTTGTTGTTGTTGTTGTTGTTGTTGTTTCTCTTCTTCTTTGTCTTCTTCTTTGTTTTCTTCTTCTCTCAACCGGTTATATGTGCGTTTGTTTTGTTGTATGTAGTAGGTCAAATGTGTGCCAAAAACCTGAGGAGGAAGGAAAAACTCACACTGCCACATAAAAAAAGTTTTTCTCTCACTCATCATAAGCAAAAACATCATCACAGAAAAAGACAACACGTCATCATCATCATGGGACTCTCGACGATAATAAAGAAGGTAAAACTAAATAGTATTATTTTATATAAAGCATGATGCCGCGATATATATGTAAACGAAATATTGTCTTCGTCTCTTTAAGCGCGTCATTTGATTTCTGATTTTTTGAAAATTTCCCAAGCTCGAAACAACTCTTTCGCCTCTTCTGGGCGTTGACTTTCTCGGGAAGATTTCTTCTACCCTGCTAACTAATATCTTCTGTTTCTTCTCTCTCTCAAACGACATTTTCAACAGGTGAAGCGCAAAGAGCGAGAAATCCGAGTCTTGGTCGTGGGCTTGGATAACGCCGGGAAGACGACGATCGTGAAAAAAATAAACGGCGAAGACATTTCGAAAATTTCACCAACGCTCGGGTTCAACATTTCCAGCTTGCACTTGAACGACTATCGATTGAACGTTTGGGACGTCGGAGGTCAGAAAACGTTGAGGACGTTTTGGAGGAACTATTTCGAAAAAACAGACGCGTTGGTGTGGGTGGTAGATTCCACCGATGTCGCTCGATTACAAGACTGTAAGAACGAACTGGATGTGATATTGAAGGAGGAGAAACTCGTCGACGCGAGTTTGTTGGTGTTGGCGAATAAGCAAGACGTGGAAGGGGCGATGAGTGGAAGGGATATTGCGGAGGCTTTAGGATTGGTTAGTATTGGTAGTAGTAATAGTGTTAGTGTTAGCAGTAGCGAGGTGTTGAGTGGAATGACGTCGAATAGTAGCAAACGACGATGGCGAGTGCAAAAATGTTCGGCGACAACCGGGGATGGGATTTTAGACGGGTTCGAGTTCATCACCGAGGACGTCGGGAGTCGCATGTTCACCTTAGATTAACGATAATAAATAATATTGGTACAATGCCATTTACTTAGACCTTCATCCCTAACTTCTCTCGTATGCTAATAAACGCCTTCTTCAACACCTGCGCCGGCACCAGGTTCACGTTTCGAAACAACGGCACCACCTTCTCTCCTCCTCCTCCTCCTCCTCCTTCTTTCACTATCAACGCTACGTAATAAAACGCATCCGTCGTCGTCACCGTTTCGTTTATAATCACGTTCTCTATCTTTTCTATATCGTAAAAGCGGTCTCCGCTTATATCGACCCCGAGATTAGGTATCACCCGCACTATTTCGCTCTGTCGCTTTCGCAGAAGATACGAGGACAGAAGCCACATGAAGCTTAAATACAAAACAGTTACCGGTTTGAAGAACACCTCTTTTTGCCTCTCTATCGAAGCGGACGTGTTCACTAAACCAACCGCAACGGCCATTACGATCAACGCGCAGGATACGAAGACTTCTATTTTGCTCTTTTTGAGAAAGACTTGTACCGATATCGACTCGTCCGTGAATTGTTTTTCCTGCAAGACGTGTTCCCGAACTCGGAAATTGGTCGAGGAGACCGTCGCTTGAATGGATTTTGGGTTTTGCTCTCGTTTAACCGAACGCCACGCTCCTTTCTTGTGATGGTGGTGATGATGAGGATGATGACGATTGGACATTTTCTGTAATCTGGGTGCTGTTACTGTCGACCTTATGTATGTAATATGTGTTTAGTATTGTTTGGGGAAAGGTGCAGCGAATTTTTGTGTTGTATCGGTAGGTGTTTTTTCTTTGTTGTTCTTGTTTCGCGTACAGCCTACTACACATCATCTCTCGGAATGAAAAACGCTCTCGCCGTGTTCGAGCCACTCATCTCGAGTGACGACGATACCCGCTGACGGTGATGATGACGACAAAGACGATAAACCTTTCCAAGCGTCAAAAATGCCGTCTTTGCTACCGTTTTTACTCAACGTTACCGTCGGCGCCATGCCTGGGTATGAGTTTGAAATCACGTAGTCCTGTAAACGGGTCTGCAAACCAGGGAGGCGCGAGAGTCCGCCGGTTAAAACGATCGAAGCGTCTTTGCCTTTCTCTCGCAAGATCTCGCGCTCGACGTCTTTGCCGCATCTTTTGAAAGCTTCTTTTAAAGCGTCTTGTACGCCGCCTTGCGGGATGATGAACTCGTCAACAATGGCGGCTAAACCTCCACGAGTGTCTTTCACTTGTCGAACGATACCTTTGGACGCTAAAATCTCAGGATGAAACAAAGATTCTGGCGCGCGAATGCGTTCGGCTCTCACTTTCAATTGTCGAGCTTCCATACCGGACAATTTTCGGATTTCGTATTGCGGGTCCACCGCTAAGACCTCTGCTCTCGCTTTTTCCCACAGCGATTCGCACGCGGATACTTTTTGCGCGCCCGGGTCTTTTATTTCGCCATCGATGGCTTTATCCGCACCTCGCGCCATTTGTGAATACATGGACCAATCGTCTTCGCCGTCGCCGAACCCTTTGTCGGTCGCGTTTTGTTTTTCTTCCGCTTCTACTTCGTCTAACGTTTCTTTATTGCCGGCATGCATCGCCATTAACTTCGCGCGTTTTCTCGCCGCGGTAGTTTGCCGCCTGACGCCTTTTCTACCACCGCCTCCTCGCTCGCGTTCCTCGTTCGCTTCTTCCTCCGTGACACCTCGAACTTCTAAACTTCGAGCGTATCGCGCGTCCTTCAAATTCTTCTCCGCAGTCTCCAACGCGTTCAACAAACCTTCGTAAAATGCTCTCGGGTCTTTCTCTATGGCTGCAAATTCTCTCGCATACTTCTCCGTGTTGTTTCGAACAGTGTCTCCTTGTGCAAACCGTTTCACCATGGCTATTTTTTTATCGAAGTTGTGTTTCGCTTTCGCGACGACGTCGTTCAAATCCAACTCTTTGATGCCGTATTGAGGTGTAAATTGTAAGATTTTCGTTTTTGCGTACTCTTTTCCGTTCAAACAATCTCTCCATGCCTTTGTTTCTTCGTCGTAATTTGTCGATACGAAAGCCATCTCTCGAAACAACTGTCCTTGCAACGCCATCGACGCGCGACCGCTCCCGATTTTCCCAGTCTCCACGAACATTTGGTTCAAAAAATTCGCCTTGTGCACGCTCTCTGCGCGTTGCGAATCCAACGCCATCTTTCCAAAGCAGTCGATTAACTTTTCTCCGCCAACGTCTACCCTCGTCGCGCCTTGCATTTGCGCTTTGCCGTTCAAAAAAGGCACGATTGAACAGTTCGAGTGACCTAAATTAATAACCGCGCCGGAACCAATCTTCTCTAAAGCGCCAACGGATTCGCACTCGCTGACTAATTGTAACTCCTTAAACCCAATTTTCTCCAAAACAATCTCGCACGCGTCCGATTTCAACCGCACGGGATTCCCGAGCGGTTCCGTCGCGATCATTTTCCGTTCTCGCACAGATTCTCCATCTTCTCCGTTCGCCGACGTCGCCAAACGCGAGTCTCGACAACATCTCGCCACCACGGCCTCGAACAACTCCTGATCGCAAAACAACCCGTTATCTTTCGCACTCACAGTCGCGCTCGTCCTCCCGCATTCAAATCGACCTAATGTGGATTTCTTATTGCACTCCTCGGACATTTGAAAGATTGGATTGTACTCGCCGACGAAGACGCCTTTCGTCTTCTCTCCTTTCTTGGCAAGCAAATCTTTAGGTGAAAAGTACCCGCGAGTGGTCACCGACCGAAAGAACAGAGACGGTTCGTTCGTCGTCGACGACGAAGATGATACAAACCCAGACCGAGCGTGGTACCCGCCCGCGTCCACTAAAAACGAATCCACCGTCGACGCTGACTCGAAACTCTTCTTTTTATTTCCATCTTCTTCGTTGTCTCTGAATGTGTTCCAATCCAAAAACGGTTCCAAGTACACGAACGGAAGTTGTTCTTGTTGTCGTTTTTCATCGTGCCCCGTCGGCTTTAAAGCCCCGTCGTCGTTCGCTGGAATCGTCGTCGACATGTTGTCGTTGATGTTGTTGTTGTGGTGGTGGTAATGGTGGTGGTGCTGCCCTGACAAGACAGAGGGAAAGAAGGGGAAAATTCTGGGGAACATTAAGAAGGAATAACTCTTCATTAATAATCACCACGCGAAAGCGCACAACAAAGGAAGAGACAGACGGACAGACACACACACACAACAGAGAGAGCGAGAGAGAAACGCGACAGTTTCATCTCGTCTCGTTAAAATAAATGTCCAATAACAACAACAACACCAACGAGGACAAGAACAAAGCAGCGCTGAATGCGAAACAGCGAGGCATCGACCATTACGTCGCGGCGCGATACCAGGAAGCCGAGCAAGCGTTTACGGAAGCCATATCCATAGCCACGAAGGATGATCCGAGTTTGCACTTGTATTACAGCAATCGATGCGCTTCGAGGATGAATTTGGAGAAAATAGAAGAGGCGTTGGTAGATGCGAAGAAAACGACGGAACTGAAACGAGATTTCGCGAAAGGATGGTCGCGGTTGGGACAATGTTTGCACAGACTCGCGGCATCGAGCGGCGGGGATATGAAAAAGCTAGAGGAGGCGAAAAAGGCTTTGGAGAAGTGTTTGGGTTTGGCGAGCGAGAACGAGGAGGCAAGAAGGACTTTGCGCGCGGTCGAGGAGAAGCTGACGCGAGAGAAGGAGAGGAGAAGAGCGGAGAGAGGAGGGAATACTAGAAGTAATAGCGACACTGCGAGTGAGAGTGGGGGTATCCTCTCTCGCCTGGGAGATTTCTTAGGCGCGGTCAGGTATCAATATTCGTACGGGTTGTCGGATAACGGAAGAATTGCGGCGAACTGCGTCATCGCGGCGTTTTTGTTCTTCATCCTGAGACGATGGATTGGTTTAGGCGCCCGGAGCATGGGGCGGAGCACGTATGGAGATCGATTCGATCACGATTACGGTGATTACATCGACAATAACGCGTTCACGTTTGGAACGTTTCTCTCTTGGATGGTTTTGTACGTCGCCTATAAGAACGGCGCGTCTCCGTTTACTTTGTACATGTTGGCGAACAATCTCGGTTTAATTGGAAACGGGAGAGGGAGACGCGGCTACGGAGGTGGATACGGCGGATACGGAGGTGGTTACGGTGGTTACGGTCGGCGCAGAGGCATGTTCTTCTAAGTCTACTACTTTTGTTGTTGTTGTTGCAACAACGTTTCTCTTTCTAATAATTTATCTATGACTAATTCTATTTCTTCTTCCTCCGGCGGCTTCGGTTCATCTTCTCTTCGCACGCGGGACACACGACCACCTTCACCAGCGCGTTCTTCACTTCCCCTTTACCCCCTTCTTTATACCGAAAATTCAACTCGAACGTTCCTAAATTCTTCCTCTCCGAACATCTCTTCTCGCCGCAAATATCCACGCCTTTGCCTCTCGCGACTTCTTTCTCTGTTCTCCATCGCAAACCGACGCCTTGGGTGTCCCATCGGGACAAATCCGGAATCGCGTACTCTTTGAACAGTTTTCCCTCGTATTTTTTCGCCACGCGTTCGCCTTCGTTTAATAATAACGACATCGCTTCTTCCTCTTCTCCTCTTCGTCTGCGAGTCCCTGTTTCCTCCTCCTTTTTGTCATCATCATCCTCTCGTAAAAATCTGTGTTGTTTCTTCAACTCGTCCAAATCCGTCCTCGTATACGTCTCTCCGCCACTGCTTCTCTCTTCTCTCCGCGACAAAAACGCCGCCTGATGACCTTCCTTCCTCGCACGAGTAGTAGGGTCTCGCATGTGTTACTCTTACTCTTACTCTTACGCTATTATTATTAGTATTCTTAGTATTAGTATTAGTATTCGTCTGCTTTTTTTTGTCGTCTCTTCTGTGTTTTTTAACTGAAAAATTTGACTTTGATTTTCAGATGAAAAATTGACGTCATCTCGGTTTTATTCTCTCACGCATCACATTTTGAACTCATAATCTTTAAAACCCGACGAGAGGAGACACTTTGAAGGAAAGGGACACGCACGCTTTCGCGTGGATAATAAGAAGAAAAACAAGAAGAATATAAAATAATGTTAGAAGTACCGACAATCATCGGCCTGGGTTTAGGATTCGACGGCTCCGCGAACTGGGTGAACAAATTTATCGTTGACCCGTATCTCTTGGGCATCAAATCGGAAGATTTCAACCCGGAAACGCACACTTTACTTCGGAAGTTTCTCGTCATCTGGGCATTTCTTTTGGTGATGACGTACGTGTTTTATTTCGCGTTTTGCCCCTTGACGTATTATTTCCTATTTAAACGGAAAGATAAAAAGACGGGAGAGAATAAAGCCAAATGGTTCCAACGGGAAGGGAAGGACCAGGTGAAGAACGAGATCAAGACGAGTCTGTGGTCCATAGCGGTGATGACGGCGATGACGGCGCCGTTCGAGTTGTTGGTGGAGAGCGGGAAGACGAAGATATATTGGGATTTGAACGAGCACGGCGGGAAGTTGTACGCGTTTGTGATCGCGCCGATTATGTTCGTAGCGTTTTCGGATACTTGTATTTATTGGATACATCGAGGATTGCACCATAAGAAGTTGTATAAACCGTTGCATAAGTTGCATCACAGGTATAAAGAGACGACTCCGTTCAGCGCGTACGCGTTTCACCCGATCGATGGGTGGTTGCAAGGGTGCCCGTACCACATTTTTGTGTTTTTATTCCCGATGCACCACGTGGCGTATTTTATATCTTTAGCGTGCGTCGGTATGTGGACGATAAACATTCACGATCGCGTGACGTGGAATTTACCGTTCGTGAACGGGGCAGCGCATCATACCGTCCACCACACGGGATTTAATTATAACTACGGGCAATATTTTGTGTTTTGGGACAAGTTAGGTGGGAGTTATAGGGATCCGTTTGTCACGGCGCCGTATAACGGGACGCCGCTCGATAAAGAGAAGAGGTTCAAGACGAGTTGAATAGTCAAACTACGTATTAGAGAAATTTTTGGACAATAACATAACGCACGTTACTACTATATTTATAATTCATTATTATCTTCTTCACTCTCTTACTCTCTCTCTTTATATTTATTATTACAAAACGGAAAATTATTTGCGAATTATTGTAAACTCTTCTCGTTCTCCTTCTTCGCGTCTACAACAACGACAACAATGTCTCGTCCATATCCAGTCTTCCATTCTCGCCTGCCAAACACTTACTCTCTCTCTCTCTCTCACTTACTCTCTAATATATTTAATTGTACTCTCTTATTATATAATTTGACTCGCGCTTCTTCTCTCTCTCACTTTTTCTCTCCTTCCCTTTTCAAAGCGCTTCCGTCCTCCTCTCTTTTATATACGCTTCACAACACATTATAAATACTTCTCGATAGTCCCGGTCAACGTACTCTTCGGCACCGCTCCAATCACCGTATCCATCTTCTTCCCGTCCTTAAAAATCATAACCGTCGGGATCGATCGGATCCCGTATTCCGTCGCGATCGAAGGCGACTCGTCCGTGTTCAACTTCACCGCTTTCAACTTCCCGGCGTATTCCTCCGCCAACTGATCGATCAGAGGGGCTATCATTCGGCACGGGCCACACCACGGCGCCCAGAAATCAACGAGAACGGGGACGTCCGATTTTAACACGTCTTGTTCGAACGTTTGGTCGTTCACGACTGAAGTCACGCCTTTAATGAGAGAAGAGAGAAGAAGATTAAGGTGGTGAGTATTTATTACGAGAATAGTCATTTTTCCCAAGAAAACCGTATCCAGTATCCACGTCTCTCGCTCGCTCTGACGAAGCAAATTCTTTCTAACGAAATTTATCTTTTTATGTCGTAAACGGAGACGAACGAGGTCGGATCTGGATGTAAACGAGAGAAAGGAATCGAAATCTATATTCAAACGTACCGGAAGTGCTCGTTTCTTCAGCTTTCACGCGCAACTGGTTCCCGCGCTGACCTTTTGAGGAAGATCTTCGGGTGTTGATTTTCGCGGCATTTTTTACCGAGAATGTGCTCGATGATGATGATGATGATTGGAGCGCGAAGGATTGGCTCATTTTTTTTATTGATTGTGTGTCGCGCGTGCGGTTTATGCGTGTATTCGCGAAATAAAACTTAACTCCTAAAGGTTAAATTCGTACAGTTCGTATCTTCAAATGAAACCGCGATGTGTCGTTGGACGATTACAGCGCTGTTGTTTGTGACGCAGTACGTAAAACAGATATGCGCGTAAACTTTACCTCGCCTCCTCGTTGGAAAAACAACGAAAAAAAGCAGACCAAAAACAGCAAGAAAACGGCAAAACTTTGTTGGGAGAACTAAAGAATAGTTAACATGGTAATAGAAGAAGACATTAAAGAAGAAGACAAAGAGGTAGATTTACTGGGCGAAATCGCAGTTTCTGCGAACAACCAAGGCAAATCCATCCCGAGGAAACGAGACTACCGACAGAGAGCGCACTGTAACCCTTTATCGAACGGAAAGTGGGAGGATTTACCGACGGCGCCGGATTCGTTTCGAGAGGATGTGCACTTTGAGAGGGCGTTTTTAGACAAGTTGAGAATGGAAAAGAAAGAAGAAAAGGAGGCGAAAATAACGTTCGCGGATATCGGGTGCGGGTTTGGCGGTTTGCTCGTTCGCTTAAGCCCGTTGTTTCCGAAAGAGTTGATTATTGGGATGGAAATTCGGGCGCAAGTGTCCGAGTACGTTCGCGAACGCGCTTTGGCGCTGAGGAAAGAACATCCGGGTGAGTATCAAAACATTTCAGGTTTGAGGACAAACTCGATGAAGTTTTTACCGAACTATTTCCAGAGAGGTCAGCTGAAGAAGTTGTTCTTTCTGTTCCCGGATCCGCACTTTAAACGGTCGAAACGACGTCGACGGATAATACAAACGGCGTTGATTGCGGAGTACGCGTTTTGTTTGCGCGAGGGCGGGATTTTATACACGCAAACGGACGTGGAAGACGTCGGGGATTGGATGAAAGAGAAGTTAGACATGCATCCGTTGTTCCGACCGATGACGGAAGAGGAGTTAAACTCAGACGTGTGCGTGGAGTTGTTGAGACGAGGGACGCCGACGGAAGAGGGACAAAAAGTAAAACGCAATAGCGGATCGACGTGGTTACATTGTTACGTCAGAGTACACGGAAATCCGAGATATTAGAAACAACACGCGCGTATTTTTGGTTAGTTCTTGGCCATTATTGGTCATGCTCTGTCAGTTTGTAATCGTAGTTTTAGTTTGTAGTAGTGTGATTATACTGATATGTAAAGCAGCTTTTGAACGAATGCGAGTACTTACGAGCGCTTTTGCCCCGTTTTGATTCAAACCGTGTCTCGTTATCTGACGCATCACTCACATTTTTCGCGGTACAAGATGTTATCGTTATGTGTAATGTTACAAGTTCTTCTTCTAAATCTATCTACGTCTCTCATCGAGTTATGTCTGCTCTCCGCCGCCGCCGCCGCCGCCGCCGCTCTGTTCCATTATCTTCCTCATCTCTCTATCGTACTCGTACCGTCTATATAACTGATACAATCCCGTCACTGCCATCGCCGCGTTCACCGCCATCAAGTTATAGTTTTTCGGCGTAATATCCAAGGAATATTTCATCCAAATCAACCCGGTCAAGGCGACCGCGCTTTGTTGCGGCACCGAAAGTAACTCCGGCGGTCTTTGGAAATCTTTCACGTTGGCGATGGTTATCGCCCACTTCATGGTTGGCGCCCAGAAGAAGATGGTTTTCGGCCCCGCCGGGTGGTTCAAAAACGCTCGGAACGATGACGTCGCGGCCATTCTTTCTTTCTTGCGCGTCTGATTCTTATGTGTTCTTACTCACTTACTTTCTTTCTTCAGCGAGTAGTTGCGCGCTAAAAAGTGAAGATAAAGCAGCTTCGTTTGTTCCTCTTTAATAGTGGGACTTTCGCAGGCCGACAGGCGCGAGAGCAAAAGAGAGAGAGAGAGAGAGAGAGAGACAGACGTTATCGAAGGTAAGGGTTTTTCGCGTTGTTATCATAATTTATATACATGCATACAGGTTTTCAACGAGGATCTCTATGAGAGTTACTTTTATATTCGCGGCCTCGCCACCCGTTGCTTGCGCTTCTTTTTCCCGCTCGCCCTTCTATTAAGACTGCAAATCACACTCCTCGCACTCCTCGTCTTCTCCGCCCTCTCCTTCATCCTTGGCATCGTCCATGCCCCTCCCGTCTAAATCAATACCGCCTTTACCTTCCTCGGCAAACGAGACTGAATTCATCATGTGTTCTCGCAACAAACTCAAGTTCTCTCGGTTCATCTTCACGCCGCAGTCCAACCCGCCAGTATCCGCGAAGCGTTTTATCCATCTTTGAAGCAAATCCTCCCTCTGCTTGATCAATCGTTCCGCGTGATCTCTTCTTCCTTCCGCGAATAACGCTCGTATGAATTTCTGTCCGTCGTTTTTATAGTTCTCGCTGGTAAAATTATACAGCCATTTATACTCGCCTTTTCCCGGGCTCAAATCCGTCTCTTGCATCTGCGCTAAGGAGGACTTCAACGCTTTGAAGGTGAAATAATTGACCAGTAAGTTGTCCACGTCCGCGAAGGAGTCGCCGTAATTGCCGCCTAAATCGCCGTTTCGCACGATCAAAGTGCCTCTTCTTCTGTTGTTAATGTTGTTCTTAGTATTATTCTCTGTTGTTGTTGTTGTTCGTCTTCTTCTTCTTGTGTTGGTCGTTACGTGGCCGAAGGCAGACGAAGCGTTCGGGACCGTCGTTTTCTTGGAAAAGGAATTATGATGACGCACGACGACGGGGGAAAAATACGGCGCATGCATCATCAACACCATCATAATATCAACCTCGAAGAGTATTCAAAGAGATAGAAAACAGAGAGAAAGTTCGGGTTTCGTCCGAAAAGAGAGACAGAGCGCGCGCAAATGCACCACCACCAAAGAGGAGTAATGGAATGACGATGAGAAAAAAAAATTCAAAAAGATCCAAAGATTTCGGATTTGTGGCTGTCAAACAAACACCTTGAAAGCGACTAAAGAGAGCGAAGGGTCACATCGCATCGAAGGGGCACACGCGGCGAAAACACTTTCACGCGTAAACGAGGACGACGGGAGCGTTATTTCACCCGGGGTACTTACTGTATATATCTTCTATTTATTCATTGTATTTAAACATTCAGAAACTTAAAAACGCTTTGTCTACTCCTCCGAAGAAGGAGACGGAGCGGCGGGAGGAGTAGCGGCGGGGACGACAGAAGGAGCGGATTTTAACTCTGGTTTATCGCTGGCTGGCATGCGTCTGGACGATCGTTTCGTCGCCGCCGGCGGTTCCGAAGTGAGCTTTTGTACGGTTAAATACGCGCCGCCTAACACCGCCGCGCCGAACAACAACGTCACCAATAAACCGATACCGGGTCCGTCTTCGGCGACTTCAAAATCTTCGCCGCGGACGGTCGCCTCGTCCACGTTGCCGACTCGAACCGTCGTCGGTCGTTTATATCTGCCTTCTGTCAACGTCTTCGATTCCGGTCGGTTACCGTAGGAGTCCGGAGCGTCTTCTTTGCGCAACGTCGGGAGGTTGGAGACCAAGTTCCCGAGCAAACCGGACGGTTTCTCGTCGTCTTCGTCGTCGTCCCCGATTGGTTTTTGGCGAAACCGCGAGGAGTCTTGCGCGGGGACGAAATCGTCGTCCTCGCTTCCAGCCGCCGCCGTAACTTTATACCCCGACGTCGACGCTCTTTTCGAGGACGACGAGCGTTGTCTAAAGGTGGTGGCGCTCGCGGACTTCAACTCTTTCCTCTTCTGACCACCAAGATTTCGAGTCTGTGTGTTTAGAATATATTATATAATAAGAAGAGAGAGAGAGAATGTGAGTCATCGCATATTATAAACAAGAGCAACAACAACGGAATAAAGAGCGAGTTTTGTGGAAGAGACCGACGCAAAGGTGTTGGTGTTCTCGCGCGCGTTACGTGAGAAAAAGGAGCCCGCGTAAAATCTCTCTCTTATCAAAATGGGGAATAATACTCCCACTCCTATTACTTTCGATGATGACGAGGAGAGACGATAAAGAGACACACGCGCAGCAAAGGGACGATAATAAAAGAGAAAGAGACGTACCGAAGCTACGACGAACGCGCCGTGATGATGCGCGGCAACAAACATGACTTATGTGTGTGTGTGTGTATATGTGATGCTTTTTTCTTGCAAAAATATCCACGTCATCAGTACGTTTGTGGCTCAGATAAAGTATGGCAGTTTTTAGTATTTAGGTACCTTAATGGATATATACGACGAGGTCTCTCTCTCTACGGTTACGTTTTATTGTCATCATTAGTGTTATTGCGGCTTACTCGTGGTGGCTTCGCTCAACACGTCCTCGTCGGTGACTTTTCTCGGACCGCTCATCGGGTTGAAGTTCCTTTTTAACGCGTCGCGATTCCCGAGGAGGAACCTTCCCAACGAGAGCAACTCTTCTTTGACTAACCAGGAGCGAACGGCGCCTCGTTCGGCGACGACGGAGCCGATGTTTTTCTCCGGGACCGTGAATGGAGAATTCAAAGCTTTCATGGTAGCTAAGACTCTCGTTTTGACCGGGGATCGGCCGTAGACGGTGGAGTGTTTGCCCCAACCGGTGACGACGGAGATTTCATCGGGAAGGTCTCGGATGGAGATGGGGAGCGTTTCTTTACTCGTACCGGTGAGGAGGGTGCGAGTGCCTTTACCAGCGGATTGTATATCCATCGGAGCTAACGCACGTTGGCGCATGCGTCGCAGCCACCAACGCAAGACACATTGGGCGGTGCCCGCGGAGCGGACTCGGTGCAAATCGAGAACGCCTAATTCATCTTCGCAGCCGAGGTAGCCGTATTTGTTTTGAGCGTCTTCGAGGTATTGCGTCGCGCGGTCCCATTGTCCCATCTCTTCGCACACATCGATTAACGCGTCAAAGGTCAACGCATCCGGGAAAATTTCTGGCGTTTCTTTCTTCATCAAGGTCATCGCGTTTTCAGCCTCGCGCCATTTGCAGGAGGCTTCGAAGGAGATCAACAAAGAGTTGTACGTGTGGACAGTTCGCGGAACTTTTTCGGAAATCATTCGGGAGAAGGCATCCGAGACCTCATCGAAACGGCCGTCGGCGTAACACACGCGCAGGTACGCGTCGTACGCGGCGGTTTGAACGCCTTTGTTATTCTTCAACTTGGCGTTCAACGCTTCGTCGCGAATAATGTCCAAGAGTAAGTCTGGAAGTTCGCCCATTGGGTTGGATCTCGATAACAAGTCTTCGTCTTCGTCTTCGTCGTCTTCGTCGTCGGAATTTAAATGCGCGTTATCTCTTTTCGCGACATCCTTCGCGGCCATCGTGGACGGATCGTCCTCCAAAGCCTCAATCTTCAAGCCTTTCCAATCTTCTTCTTCGAGCGCCAAAGCTTCCATGCGTTCTCTCGCCAACACGAGCTTCTCTATGCCACACAAACAATCAAAAGTTATGGAATCCGGTAACAAACCGTCTAAGAGTAGCTCTTTATACGCTCTCGCGGCTTCTCGCCAGTCTCTTCTCGCCGTCGATTCCATCAATCTCGTATTGTACGTGATCAAAGTCGGAACGATGCCTTCTTCTCGCATCATTTTCAAAACCAAATTGAAAGATTCGTGGTCGGATTGTTTCGCGCACGCGCCGAGAGCGGAGTTAAAAACAACCGCGGAACACCGTAACTTTGGATTCCTCGCACATCGAGTGAGTAAATCCAGCGCGCGTTTACAGTCTTTATCACCGGTAGAGGTATTGTTCCCGTGCGCGGCAATCATAACCGCGTGCGTTGTTTCATTCGCGAACACACCATTCCTCGCCATTTGGGCAAAAATTGATTCCATGTCGCCAATTTTGCGCTGCTTTCCGTAACTCGTGATTAACGAGTTGTATGTGGTGACATTTCGTCTCACGCGCGGATTTTTCGCCATAGAAGTGAACAATTGAGCAGCTTCCGGATACTTCGCCGCGCTCACCGCGGCGGATAACAACGCGTTGTGCGAGCCCGTATCGCAAAAGCACCCCCGCGTGTTCTCTAATTCTTGAAAGGCCGCCAACGCTTTTTCCCACTGACCACCTTTCCCGTACGCGCTGATGAGGGATGTGTACACTCTCACGATATCGTTGGACGGACCTTTGCGATCTCTCGCCACGAACGGTCTTCGTTCGCCGTATCCGCCGCCGCCATATCGTCCGCCGCCACCACTCCTCGAGTATCTGCTATTGTTATAACTATCTTCATCGTCTTCTCTGTCGTCGTCATCTTTATTGGTTTTATTCTCGTATTCCGCGGCGATTTTATCTAAAGTTTCATGCCACCCAACGTTTGGATCTCTTTTCATTTCCTCAAACGTTCTCTCCGCTAACCGCCACTCGTGCGCTCGAGCGTACGCCGCGATAACTTCGTGGTACGTTCTTTGGTTCGGTTTCACGTCTGACTTCTCTTGTATTCTCATGCGTTGTAACAAAGTCGTCGCCGATCGATACGCCGGTGGCCGAGCTCGTTTACACGCTCTCAGCGCCGAGTTATACGCCCTCAACGGCTGCGCGCACTCCATCTCCAACAGCGCCTCCAACGCCTCCAAAGCTTTCGGCGCGTTCCCGGTATCCGCGGCTAACTCTAACTTGGCCCAACTCTGACCGACGCCCGGCGCGACAATCGCCAACGCGTCGTACTCATCGCTTCCATCGTCGCCAAACTTGTCCACGTTGGCGGCTTTCAAAGCGTCGTTCTCGTCCGCGTCGTCGTCTTCGTCCTCCCGACTAACCGAATCAAACGCTCGCAACACTTGATCGTAACTCTCCACGTTCGCGCTTCGAAAACTATTTCTGTTCGAATTCGACGACGAAGAACTGCGTCCGCCTCGATTGTACGAATCCCCCCTTCGTCCGCCGCCTTCGTGATCGTCGTACGAAGAATGACTACTATTACTACTGCTCATCATCAGCTCTTCGTCGATGCTGTTCGCTCGTTCGTATTTCCTGGGAGGCGAAGACCCATCACTTCTACCGAAACCCGCCTGCATCGTGCCTTGGTATCTCGACGCGAACGTCGCCGTGCGTTCGCGCATGCCCGCCGCCGCCGACTTCAAAGACTCCGACGTTGAAGAGAGTTGTTTTTTATCTTTCGTCGGTGTCGTTCGAGAAGACAGAGAAGACGAAGAGGAGGAAGAATTCTCTCTTTCGGGAGAACTCCCCGGAGGGTTATCCTTTAGTGCGTTCTTCATCTTCGTCTTTGCTTTCGGTTTACGCGCGGGTCGCGAGACTTTCTTCGTCGTCTTGTTCGTGGTCATCATCATCATTTCGTCGTCGTCGTACTCCTCCGATTGTGCGTTGGATGAGGAAGAACTGTTGTCGTTCGTGTCCCGAATCGCGTCCAATCGTAGGTGGTCCCCTCGGGGGTGATGTCCGCCTCCATTCACTTCTCCGGGGAGGCATCGCAAGCGAAAGTCCAATTTTGCTTGCGACGACGACGACGATGTTTTTCTTCGTCTCTCTGCCGCGCGCGCGGCAGAGACGACGACGGGCGTTGACGCGGCCGCCAAGGCCACTCTCATCGCCGTGTGTGTGAGTGTAAATCTGTCTGTCTGTGCGCGCAAGCGTGTGTCTAAAACTGTGTGGTGTGTGTGCACGAATTAAGGCGTGGCGAACGCTTCGAGTACTCGTCCACTCTTCTAAAATTTCTTGCAGTTCCTTTGTTGCATGGGGAGAAAGGTTTTGGTAATTTTTGGCGGTTTGTGGGGGCTCTCTTAGTGGTATTACAAAAGGGTACGGCGGCTTTAGGACGAGCGTAATTATTCTGATTCTGATTCTGATTCTGGCACGTGTAACTCTCCATCTTCGTATCGCCAACCAGGTGGTAATGGACAGTCGTTGTAGAGGAGGTATTGTACACAGTCGGGATGTTTGTTCTCGTGCGCCCAGCGTACCGCCCGAGAGGTCCAAGGCGTTTTGGCGGTTTCGTGTAAGTACTTCAAACAGTCAAAGTGGCCGTTCATGGCCGTCCACTCACACGCCGATACGCTATATTCATCATACTTACGTTCAACAAGATATTCAAGTATGTGGAGATGACCACTTTGAGCCGGCAAATTGGCAGTTTCTGGACCCCAAGGCACTTTGGCTTCTTCGTGTAAGTATTTGAGGCACTCGAGATGACCTTCTGAGGCAGCCTGTGCACACGCTCCCGTACCGATAGGACACTGATTTGCCACGCAATATTTTACCATTTCCAGATTACCTTGTCTTGCGGCCGAATTAATCGTCCATTTATCCCACTTACACTTTTTCTCCTCTCGCGCCCACTTGAGTAACTCGAGTTTATTCGTTTTAGCAACTTCGTAGTAGAAATCGTCTTCGTCTTCCAACCAACCCCGCCACAACCATCGATTCTCCCACGCTACTTCTAAAGTCGATATCGACGACATCTCTTTCACTTTAAACCCCTTTTTCAAATCACCCGCGCGAGACGATCTCTTCACCAACTTTCTCGTTTCACTATTCACTTCGTACAAGAATTTCACATCCGTTCCATTCAATCTCGGAAGAATGTGTTTGAAACTCACATCGTCGTTATTATTCACGAGCAAATCCCACAACAAAACGGAAGTCCCTCTCCTCTCCTCGTCGTCCTTCTCCTTCTCGTCCTCTCCGAAGCAGTTTTGGCGCATTTTTCTTTTCCTCGTGATGATATTCATAGTACGCGTTCGTATCTCTTTTTTTTCTGTAGTTTTTCCCCAGAAACAACAGACAACAGACACGCGCGCTTGGAGTTAAAGAGAGAGAGACACGATGGAAGCTTCAAAACCACCACTTCTCCATCATCGAGGAGGAGGACGAGTGCATCGGTATCATCATCATCGTCGGAACAACAACAACAACTTTAACCGTGGTCGTTATTACCAAAACCAAGAGTCGTCGTTTACATTCGCAAAAGCCTTCCCGGGAAAGTTGGATGATGTTTCCCCGTCGTCGTTTACGTCTGTTACGGATGAAGAAGAAGACAAAGAAGAAGACAAAAGAAGAAGACAACGCGGTAGTAATAATGATAATAACAACAACAGTAGTGATGTTTGCACGACGACGACGAGTTCTGTTGCCGTCGGAAAACGACAGACGATGATGGTGGTTTTGACCACGACACTTTTGAGTGGTTTTGCAACTGTTCAGAGTCCAGCGGGAGCGCTCGCGAGAGAGAATAATGTTGTCGTAGAAGCCTCGACGAGTGCAACATCGGGGACGATAAAAGGTTCGGTGATCTTACCGAGCGGGTACCACATGACGAGAGGCGCACGAAGTCGAATTCAGACGACGAGTTCAAGGCCGGATGTCGTGAAGATTACGAACGGGGAAAAGGATTTAGGGAACGCGTTACAGTTCGAGGTGGGATACGCGAACGCGAAAGCGGAAGACGAGGTGACGGTGAACGCGCTGGTGTATTTTTGCCAAGACGACGACGTGTGTTTGTCGCGCACCGTATCGTTTCGGGCGAAGGTGGTGGACGAAGGAGGAGATTCGTCTTCTTCTTCTTCGGCGGTTGATTTGACGTACTCGATTCCAACGCCTGAACCAGAAATCTCGTTCGCCGTGCCGCAGTTTGAATAACAGAACGCGTGCGCGATGCGCGTGACAGTATGTATTTATTATTACAATTTTGTATACTAGTACTAGTAGTTTTATAAAACGCCTTCAATTCTATCTTCCGCATCCCCGTACATTTTCTTCAAGTTTTCAATCGTATCGGCGTCCGCGTTCCACATCCCGCGTCCGTGCGCTTCCAACATTCTTTTCACGACGTTTCGAAACGCCTCCGGGTTATTCTTTTGTAAAAGCTTCCGCATGTCCGCGTCTTCGACGTACGTTTCGTTGGCGCCGTCGTAGACCCAGTCTTCGGTGAAGCCGGTGGTCGCGCCCCAACCTACCAGAGCGGTCATGCGTTGCGAAATTTCGAAAGCGCCTCCGCTGCCAGATTCAGCCATAGCCTTCGCCCATCTCGGATTTAAGAGTTTCGTGCGGTACTCCAATCGAAGGGTCTCGTCGAGATCTTTCACCGAACCTTTCGCATCTTTACCAAACGTTTCCACCACCGAACACTGGACTTTTTTAAACGCCGGCTTGGGTTTCGTGCCGTCACCTTCTTTCTCCGCGGCGTCTTCTTTCGCCGCGTTGGCGGCGGCGACAATCGCGCCAGTGTTGGCGTAATACTCTTGAATATCAGTCAACCCGTATTCAACGGAGTCGATTTCTTGGACAACTCTTTCCGTGGTTCGTAAAAGTTCGTTCAAGACTTCAGGCCTCGCGACGCCTTTCTCATCGGACGATTTTCCATACGAATACGCGTTTCTAGAGGCCCACGTATCGCCCAACTCTCGAGTATCATTCCACGACGCGTTCCCGACGCGTTCATTTACCATAGACCCGTAATCTCCGGGAGGGTTCGAGAACAATCTTGACGACGTCGCGTCTAAACCTTTCGCTTGCATCTCCAACGCGTGTTTGCGAACAAAGTTCATCTCAATCGGTTCTTCTTCGGCTTCCGCGCACCTAGCAAAGCAGTCGTCCAGTAACCCGACGACGTTGGCAAACGCGTCTCGAAAAATACCAGACATGTTGCACAAAACGTCGATGCGTGGACGTCCGAGCTCTTCGAGAGGGATCAACTCGTATCGCGCGACGCGCCCAGTTTTTTCTTTGACGGATCGCGCGCCAAGCAAAGCTAAAACGATGGCCACGGATTCGCCTTTGGTTTTAATGGCGTCCAGACCCCAGAGGTTGACGGAAACCGTCTCCGGGAATTGCCCGTCGTTTTCTTGTCGATGCCTGGCGATGATTTCGTTGGCAACATCGCTCCCTCTGATGAACGCGGCGTTAGATGGCATGCGATACGGATCTAACGCGTGTATGTTCCTTCCCGTCGGTAAAACGCCCGGTCCGTCTCGGAGCAAATCGCCCCCGGCAGCCGGTTGGACCCAATCGCCGTTCAACGCGCTCACCAAACCGACATCCAACTCTTCGTTGTTGCGTTGTAAAAGACTTTTAATCGTGATCGCTTCGGAGAGTTTTTCGGAATACGCGGTCGGGATATCGAACTGCTTATCGAGTTGTTTCTTAATCGCAGCGAACTCGGGAGAATCGCTTTGTTCTTCCACGTCGTCTTCGGCTTGTCCCGCCGCGCGAGATATATCCTCCGCGTGTTCAAACGTCGTCGAGGCGACAACTCGCTTCTCTAATGCGGTCAACTCGTCGCCAAAGTACGCGTCTAAATATCGTTCAGATTGTTCCGCGTCCGGTTGTCTTCCTAAAACGTGTAAACCCTCGCTAAACAACCGATTCTCCAAAACGAACAAATACTCGTTCAACTGGTTTGCCCACTTTTCAAACGTTTCGTCCGACCAGACGTTCTCGGCATCGTTTGCGTTTACGCTGAGTAGCTCGTTCGTCTCCACGGAGTAACACGGAACGTCGTTATCCAACTGCGCCATCGAAGCTAGGTTAGCGACGATGCCGCGAAGCTTTCGATCGCCAAATTTCCGCGACTGTTGCGATTCGCGGTATTCGTTCAAAAGCTCGCGCAACTCCTCCGTTTGTTTATACAAACCAGCCCGGCCGTACGGAGGAACATTATGCGATACCATGACGCCGTATCCACGTCGCTTTGCAACGATAGATTCTGAAGGGTTGTTTGCCGCGTACACGTACACATTCGGCATCGCGCCTAACAATTGCTCCGACCACGACAACCCGGTATTACCCAACGGCGATCCCGGAAGCCATTCCACGGTGCCGTGCATACCAAAGTGCAACACGGCATCAGCTTGGAACTTGTACTGCAAGTACTTGTAGTACGCGGCGTACTGCGGGTGCGGGGTTAAATCGCGTTCGAATAGCAATCGCATTGGATCACCTTCGACACCCAACGCTGGTTGGATGCCAATAAAGACGTTACCAAGTTGGAATCCGGCAACGTTGAATCCCGATGCGTTCGTGTTTAATCCGCGATATTGTTCGAGGTTTCCCCACGCTTTCTCCATTCGACGAATTAAAATATCGTTTGGCGGTAACTGCGGGCAAGGGCCCCACTCATTCGGTCCCCATTCGGCTGGGAACGAGAGCCACTTGCGAAGCGTCGACGGTGAAACGTCCATCCCGGCTGGTTGGAGCGTGTTTTCTGGAAGACTCAAAGCGTTGCGTTTGGATGACGAGTCCTCGCTTCCGCCTTCTTTTTCCTCCTCTCTTTTGAGCTTTTCAATATCTCTCTTTGTCTTCAAAAGAGCCTGTTCGCCGCCTTTTTCCGCGCCTAACATGATTGCAGAAACCTCCTCGAGGTTGCGCAAAGCCGATACGATCGCCTCGCCCGTCGGTAACGGTTCGCCCTCTTTCACGCCTAAATCGTACCCTTCTTTGCGCAACGTCGCTAACGTTTCATCGATCGATTTTGGAACGTTCAACAACGCCGCCGTACCAGTTGCACCGACACCAGGCGGGAAACCGTATAACGTCATTGCGATTTTCTTATCTTTATTTTCTTTCTGTTTCAAAGCGTGCCATTTCTTTATTCGATTGGACAAAGCATAGACGCGTTCTTTGACCAAGAAAATATCGTCCCCGCACAAACCGCCCAAAGACACGGCATCAATGGCACCATCTAATTCCGGTAACGCGTATAAAATTGTCGATTGCAAACCGCCAACTCCGGATTCCCACCAACTGGCAATATCTTGAATCAACAGTGGCGCCGCGACAAAGTACGGCACGTTCTTGGCTTTTAAAATCTTATTCGCAATTTCGCTTTGCCTTCCGGCTTCCATCGACCCTGCTGGCCCACCGACGAGCGGGAACCCAACCGTGGAAACGACCGCGTCTACCTTACACGCGTCTGGTTTTAATGAGTCCACATCGATTATGCCTAAATTGTTCCTATTGAACTGCTCGTGAGAGGACGTCAGCTTATCGCGGACAATCGTGTGCGCCTCGACGCCGTTGATGAAGCACGGGATCGGGACGACCCCGGATTGTTCTAAACCTCGAATGAGTTCAGCTAAGTACGGTTGTTTCGTAATGACGTGTTTACGATAGAGTAACACCGCGACGACTGGTTTCGTTGGATCTGCATCGGCGGTTGGAAGATTATTCAACGCTGCCCATCGTTTATATTCGTCGATAGTTTCCGGGTAGGGGAGATTTTGCTCCTCGAGCAGCGGGTGGTAGCACCCAAACGCGGGAGTTTCTACGAGCGGCTTCATTCCACCTCTTAAAAGTGGAACAGACTCGCGCAAAGGTTTCAGAAGCAAATCCTTCACAAAGTCTCCCGGTGAAGCGCCGGTTATTTTCTCCTCTCCTTTTTCTTCAACTTCTCGCGCACCTAGGTATTCGCGCGCGATGTACGAAAACGCCTCTTCCACGTTTTTCTCGCCGCCTTGGTTCCAATACGCATACACGGTCAGCCAATTCTTCAAGTCTTTTGCTTTTTCGCCCGGAATGAAGCGCAACAATTGCGGGCCGATTTTCAAAAAGGACAAATATCCAACCAGTTTATCTTCCTCTTTGCCGCTGCCAAACTTCTTGAGAATTTTCTGCACCGCCGGCGGTGGGCCAGCTTTGGCGCCATCTTTCCCAGGTTTCATTTCAAACGTCCCGACGTTCGTTTCTGACATCAGTTCTAACGCGGACTCGAAGACAAACTTCGTTTTGATCCTTTCCAACTTTTCTCGCAGCCATTCCACTTGGTCGTAATCGAAGAGCAAAGAGCCGAAGAAGGCGTCGGCGTCGTCCAAAGCGCGTTCGAGTTCAATTCGGCGTTTACCAACAATGTCGCGGTCGGAGAAGACGCACAAAGAGACCGACGGATATCGCTTCTTTAAACTCTTGGACACTTTTTTATACAACCGCACGTTGAACGATTCGAATCCGGAAATCAACACAATCTTCTTCGTTTTCTTTGAGGAAAGATACAGCGCCTCATCGTCCATTGATATTCCTTCCGCATCTTCATCGTCTCGTCTTTCATCTTCATCTTCCTCTTCTTCAGGTCTGGACAGAAACCCTCTTCCACCTCTCGCAGCTGTCGATAACGCCAATTCGTTCGCTTCCAACTCGTTCGACACTCTCGCCAACGTGCCTTTGCTCGCGTGAATGGCTTTCTGAAACTGCAAATACTTCTTCCCATCTTTTCCACTCGCAATTTTCAAGAGCCTCTCGCCAACTTCCGGGTCGATCTCGCACACGTTCTTAAACTTCTTCTCCGTCGTGACTGGAAAATCTTCGATGAACGCGTCCGAGACGTTCGCCGCGAGTTCCTCCTCCTCCTTCTCCGTCGCCGCCTCCGCGTCCGCCATCGATACGCCTTCGAATAACAACTCGTACGCGCTATCAATCGCTCCTTGCATATCCAAAACTTTCTTTTCAAGCTCTTCTTTCTTCCTCGTCAGGCGGGCGACTTTCTCTTCGTCGATTTTGCTTTTCGTCGTCTTCGTCGTCGTCCTCGCCTCATCCTCTTCTAAGAAAACGTTTTCGCTAAATTTCTCCGCTTCGCTCTTCGTCTTTGACGACGACAGCGCCGAAGCGATCACTCTTTTCCGCTTTTCTGCTGCTGCTGCTGCCTCTGCTGCTTTCTCGTTCAAAACGTCGTCGTCTGCCGAAGCACTTAAAACGCGAAAAGCTCGTCGTCTTCTTCCTCGAACGAGCGCAACAGTCGATGACGTCTTTTCCTTCTCCGTCGTAAAATCATCTCTTCTTTTGGTTATCGTCGTCCTCGCTTTAAGAAGAAGCGAGGAGGAGGAGAAAGAAGAAGAATACATCTCAAACCCCCGTTCTCTTTCCTTCCTCTTCTTATTCCTTCTCTTCTTTCTCGGTGGTTTATGCGCGCAAATGTGTATTCATGTATCTGTTTTTGACGTTATTTGTCACCAGAGAGAGAGAAAATGTGAGAGTGAGAGACTCTTTAGAAAGGAGAACATGTCGCGCACGGTACAGTCTTCGATTATTACAAATAATTTCAAACGCTTTTGTAAAAGTTCTCGTTCCCTTCGCAGTCCTCTTGGTACGGGTCGCAATCGTCGCCAAACTCGTCTTCGTAATCGTCGTCGTCCGAAGCAGAGCAGTCGTCCGCGTCGAGGTCGAATCCGGCGGCGGAGCCGAAGAGGACGGGTTCGCCCCACTCTTTTCTGGTGATGCCGTCGAGGTCGTTGAAGTCGTTTACATCGTTCCCGGCGGCGTCGGTGTTAGTGTTGGTTGGTATCGTGACTTTCGGGTGGAAGACGAGTTTTAGAACGAGCGAATATCGCGGGACACCGGCGGCCTTGGACGGCGCGGAGACTCGATGGACGACGTCTTGATCCATGAGAACGAGGCGACCCGGCTGAGGGCGGACAAACACGCCAGTACCGGTACCGGGATCTAAAAACATGGTTTCAGCGTCGTACGAAGCTGGCCAGACATTTGGGTTCAAATACACCAAAGCAGAGACGAAGAGCGGTTTGTTCCGTTCTCGGTTGACGTATAACCCAAACCGTTCGGCCCAAGGTGAGGTCGGATCTACACTGCTTGGATCCATGTCTAAATGCCACGAAAAATCCTCGCCGTTCACAGCTGCGTTTCCCACGGCTGTTTTTATTCGTAACCCACCCCAAGATCCGGGGATACCCTCCGGCTCGAGAGAATCGGCTGACATCGGCAGCACTTCGTACTCTGGGTATAAGCGTTGAATTCTCGCGCGAAGCGTTTTCACGGCAGACGAGCGCGCAACTTTTGCCAACTGGTCTTCCGTTAATCCCCAAGAGGAAGTATTTTTCGCCTCTGCGCTTTCTAATGAAGATCCCGACGTCGACGGCGAACCGGTATCCAATGTATCGTACGTATCTCTCGACCATAATCCCTCTGGAGGTTCGCTGTCATTCCAAGCGTCAAAACCGTTCGTCTCATGATTGCCGCACATTTCCTTTAACAAGTCTCTCCTCAAAGGATCACACACCACGTTGTCCAAAACGACAATCTTCGACGCGTCGCTTCGGATCCCTCCCACACTCATGGACGACCCGACATCGGCTTGGTCCAACGCTAACGACATCGCGATACTGACAGATCCGGGATTAAATATAGATATACCATCCTCCCCATCCGGCCAAGAGGTACTTATTAAATCATCCGTCGAATCATCATCGCTCCCAACGATCAAATCATCCTCCGTCCCTCTCAACTTCCAATATCTCTCGTGCGCGGAGATGACTTGCCGCGCGCAGTTCGCGATCGATTTATCGTTGTTCTTCTCCGTAAACGTACCGAAAATCGACGGCTGAAAGCCCATATCAATCATCGCTTCTTTCAACTCCGGCATTAAGCGTTTCGCGTTGTCTCCGTTCAGTAACACGCACCTGCAACTTTCTGGGTACGGCGGTTTTACCGTCGTCGTCGTCGACGTCGCTTCGTTCGTTTCCACCCCGTCGACGGTTAAAAACCAGTTGCTCTCGTCCACTAGAACTGCATTCACATCTCTTTCTAAACCGTACTCCTCCTTCATCTCTTTCAGCAAGTCTTGCAAGTGCATCAACTCTTCCTCGTCAAAGTTGACCAGGAACACGTCGCTTTTAACGTTATTATTGTTGTTGTTGTTCGCGTTCCCGCCCGCCATTATCATCATCGCGGACGATGGTTTCTTTTTTCGGCGGCGGTGGTTAAAATTGGATTCTGGATTGTGTTGTTTCGAAGAACACGGCGCCGCCGGCGCCGACGCCGCGCGACGACTACCCCTCGTCCTCCTCCTTCTGAGAGACTTCTCAGAGCAAACGCGCGAACGATTAAAGGAACAACGCGTCGTCGTCTGAATTGCTGTTGTCATGATACTTATTATTATTATTAGGGGAAGCAGTTTGAGTGCAGAAAATTTGAAGAGAAAATTTGGGCAGTTTACACGAAAATATTGGCAACTACTAACTACGGCTTTTGTCGTCCATCGAACAAGACGGCAAACCGTCCTCGAGAAACCTTACCGTCTTCGTTGGAGTCAGCTCTGACGAATTGTGCTTCGTATTGGCAAGAACGAACTACTTTTGCTTTTGTTCTTGTCCATCTAACAAGACGGCAAACCGCCCTCGAGAAACCTTACCGTCTCTGTTAGAGTCCGCTCTGACGAATTGCGCTTCGACGCGTTCGACTCTTTCGATTTCGTCGTCTTTTGCGCCCGGTCGCGTGGAGTAATACAGCGTTTCCCACTCGTCAAAATCGATGAAACCGTCTCGGTTAGCGTCGAATTGAGAAAACGCCTGGTCTAAAGCGAATTCTTCTTCACGCGATTTGCGAGGGGCGGGTTGTTCCACGCTTTCCGGGCCGCATCGTTTACAGCTTTTGGCGCAGTAATTACCACTGACGATCCATTCGTCGTTGCATTGGTTCCAGTTAGCGCGGTCGATGCAGTTGCATTGGTCGCGCGGCTCGATGTCGAAACAGTCCATCATGACGCGCAATAAGTTGCGGTTCAGAAATGGACGACTCGTGTCGCTCTCGTCCGGGGCGGCGCTGGAGGAGACACCTTTATCTTTCGGGCGTTTACCGGCAATTAAGGTAAACTTATCGACTGGATTTCGGTTGCGAGCAGCGGCTTGGAATTCGGCGTCCGAAGCGCCTTGACGAGGCGTCGTCGCCAACCAGCACGTCGCTCGAGCGTTTGGACCAAACTCAGGGAAATCGCAAATGAGCGTGCCGAACTTGTTCGCCGACCGAGCGGTTTCGCATCGAGAACAGTCGTCGCACCTGGTAGAATATATTTTGCTCCAAAAGTTGCCACCGTTCAAACACGCTTCGTTTTTATACCCGCCGATGCCGACGATGGCGACGCCCGTGGTCCCGTTTTCGCCGCTCGAGAGATAAATTCTGTCGTCGTCCGGAGCATCCCACCACCTCAAATCTTCGCGAGTGAACCCGTAATTTTTCGTTCCGAACCTGGACATTTCGCGCGTTCTCGAATACACGTGCGCGTGACCACCGACGATGAACGCGCCGTATTTTCTGCAAATTTCGTACGCGCCCCATCCAGTCGAGTCGCCTTTATACGACACCTGCATCTTCTCCATCGTCATGTGCCACACGCAAATCTTCCATCGAGCGTTGGAATTTTTCAAGCTGTTTTCCAAGTGCCATTAATGATCTTGGTTAATTTGGTTACTTTCCCCGGCTCTTTCCACGCCAACCGAAGAAAGAACGAACAAAATTCCCTTGTATTCGCAACTCATGTCCACTCCGTATTGGCCTTTACACTTTGCGCCTCTCGGCACGCCGTAATCTTCGAGGAGCTTTTGGTACCCTTCGCTTCCGCTCCAAAGGTACCTCACGCCGTCCCAACCATCTGCATCGTGGTTTCCTTTTGCTGCTATGTACTCAACTTTATCACGCACGGTTTCTTTCAGAAATTCAACCCACATTTTCGGCGCAGACTCGTACTCCAAGTCGCCCGCGTGTACAATCTGTATGTAGAACAAGAGAGAGAAAGAGACACGTCAACCCAAGAGAGAGAAAGAGACACGTCAACCTTTCGTAAAATCCAAGAAAAAAAACACTCACCAAATCTGCGCCGGATTCTTTCGCCAACCTCACGACATCGCGCGCTCGCGAGTACAGTTTACACGGCTGTCCGGCGTGATCGTAACAGTTTCGGCCGTTGATTTTATAGGGCGAGCCCTGTAAGTTCCTATTATCAGTATCATGAAGCGGGGAAAGAGAAGAGTTTTTTTTTCGTCAGATGTCAAAAATACACGTTTTATTTAAAATTAGGTATATCACGCACCCGCGATAGTCCACCCACGAGCTCGAAGGGTTATCGTTTCCGATGCCAGTGTCGGCTATAAAAGCGACGCGCACGGCAGATGCTGCGGAGATGCACGCGAGAAAGATAAACAAACGTCGAAGAAGCATCATAGTTGTTGCGTGTTCTTGTTGATGTGAGGATTTTTTTTCTTTTGTTTTTTTTTCCCACTTTCATCGGTCTTGTTTCCCTCGTTAAAATTGGTGTTAAGCAAACGCGGTGGTGTATGTGTGTGTGTTTGTTATTACAATAATAATGACATAAAATTCTCTCTCATATAATTCCGATACATTTGTTAGCGAGCGCGCGCGCGTGCATAATACTCACTTGTTTCCATTCTGTTCTTTATTATACCGTGTGTTCGCGAATGTAGCTCGCTCTTCGTTCTTTTGCGACGGCGGATAAATCCGTCGGTTGGGACTCGGTAAAGCTCGCTACTTTTTTCGCGCCGTGATAAATGAAGCTTCCAGTAACGCGTAACGGCGAAGCGTTTGGTTTCTTCTTCTGTTTCTTCTCGTCCACTTCGTCTTCTATTTCCCAACCTCTGAACGCGTTGTCCGAGTGTAAGTCTTTCACTACCCACGGGCCACACTCGCTCAACTTTCGTTCGCACGTGCCGCCGAGAAACGTTGGGGTTCGATCGATGCCACCAAAAACGTCAACGATTTCCTCGAACGCGGCTTTCGATCTTTTTTCACCAGTGATACGTCCGAACATGGTGACTTTCTTGCTCATTTGACTGTCTAAGAAACCGCTGACGGCGTGCCAAAAGACTCTGACGTTCAAACTCGCGTTGACGACGTAGAACTTATAAATCAAATCTGGGTACTGTTGTCGGAATATAAACATCATGTTTTTGAACATTTCCACGCGTTGTTTCGCTTTTAACTGTTTCCCATCTCGGGATTTCAGCGCGATGTCTTTCGAGGCGTCGATGACAACCACGCACTTGTCGTGGACAATCACCGCCTCTCGGGTTTTCAAGCTCGGAAACACGATGTTCGTTAAATACGTAAAAAACATCCCATAATTGGCTTCAACGATTGTTCGAGCATCGATAAAAGAGTGTTCGCTACCAGAACTTTTGCTGCTGATATTGTTACTTCCTCCACTTTCCTTGTTATACTCCGCGGCGGACATCGTCCTCATGTTCTTCGACGCGTCCCCGACGCGCATGCAGCACACCGGAATCCCTAACGGCGTGTGCGTCGTGTAGACACTCATGCACGGATGCGCCTTGTGTACCTTCTTCTCTAACTCGCTCATCCCCCCGTCCTCCTCCTTCATCGTCCACCTTCTCAAATACTCTCGCGGCTTCATCCTCTCTCTCCAGTCCATGGAGTTTACGATCATCCTCTTCGCCGCGTACACGTCCGAGCTGTTTTTCGTGCTCGACAAGTACCTCCTCAAACAATTCTCTCTATCGCCACCTACCATCATATCTTCCGGAAACTTTACGTCTTCGACCTCCGTTTCCAATTTCTTCACGTTCTCCTCGTACCCGTTGACCACCTCTCTCGACCGACGCCAAATAACCAGCGACCGTCTCGCATTTTTATGCTTCTGTTTCGACCACATTCCCATGTTCTTCCCGTCGAACGCTTTCGCTTCGAACGACCTCATCTCAGACTCTAACTCCCTCTCTATCGCCAGTTTCCTCTGTCGGTACAACACCCACGGCATATTTCCGTGCACTTTCCGAAACACGTACCAAAACTTCATCGCTTGCAACGCGATGAACACTTTGACTTTTGATATCTGCGTTTTGTTCTTTCCGTTTTCGTCTTCGTCGACCATCTTTCTCCGTCGTTGTTCAAACGCGTTCAATCGTTCGTTGAAGACGACGGCAATCGGTGCCAGGAGCGCAAAAAACGTAAACGTGACGTCTCGAGCGTAGTCCTCTGGGAGAGACAAAGAGACGAACATCTTATTCAACCGGAACGGTTTATATTCGTTCCAAACGAATGCGCAGAGCGGAAGCATCAACCACGACCACGAGAAGAGGAATGGTTTCATCATTATTTATGTTTATGAAAATATCGATGACGATGATGATGTTTTTCGCGCTCTTCGTCCAAAATTCTCCTTCTTTTTACTGCGTCTTCTCTGTCCTCGTTGTTATTGTTCTTGCTTTTGCTCTTACTACGCGCGTGAGTTTGCGAATAGGTACGTTTTTGTGCCGTTAATAAAGATTCCAAAAGAGAGTAAAAGGAGAGCAAAAGGTCAACACTCAGCTTATTAAATTTTTAAATTTTTATTAATAAATGAAAAACGCTTGTTTTGAAAGATCTCAAAAATAATACGAACTAAATAATACACGATGATATGCGCAAACGGCGACGACCGCCTTCTTCTTCCTTTTCAACGAGAACAACAACAAAGCGCGACGTGGAAGAAGACAAGGAGGAAAAGGAATAAAAAGTTCTTCTCACTTTTCGCGGTCGTCTCGTTCGTGGTCTTTCTTTCCATCTCCTTTTGGTTCACCGAGGAAACCGAAAATATGGAAAAAGTTTTTGAACGGGAAGACTTTAAAGGTTTCGTGAAGGAAGTGAGAAATGCGAACGCACAGATGCGAGCGCACGAGGAGAGAATGAATAATGGCAACAGTAAAGATTCATCGTCGTCGTTGCGAAGAAGAACGCTGAAAGATTACGCGGCGATACTGTTCACGCAAAATTTGTGTTTCGATTATTTTGTTCCGCAAGGAGGGCCGTATTTTTGCTTGTATCCAGTGCTTTGTTTCGGATCGGATTTTTATAGCTGCATGACGAACGCCGGAGTGGTACAAGAAGCGTACGGCATTGACTCACAGAGCGCGTACAGTGTCGGAAATTCGCTCTTGAATAGCTTTTGAGTCGCATTAAAAATGATTATTAATCATCTCCTCGGATAATCGATGAATGGCGTTGACGAAATAATCAACCTTCGCGCAATCCTCTTTCCCGCCTAAACCTGCACCTAAATTCGCGATGTATTTTTGTGGTCCAAAGTCCTGTAACATTTGCTTCGCTTCCCTTTCGATCTCCTCGAACGACCCGTCGACTAAGAGTTTCGGGTCAAAGTTGCCTTGGACGCTGGACATGTTCGCTTCGCCGCCCGCCGCGCCCGCCAACGTGTTTCTCGCGTACTTTCTATCCATAACCGTATCTAAGGTGATGCAATCGTACCCGATTCTTTGCAAATCGGAAATCGCGTACGGTGCATCTCTCGCAAAACCAAGCAACGGGACGTTCGGATGTCTTTTTTTCAACTCTTTTGCAATCTTCTCCATCTCCGGCAACGCGAACTCGTAAAACTCCTTCTCCTCGATGTGTTCGCACATCGCCTCGAAAACTTGCACCATGTGTGCGCCGTTTTGAATTTGCAAATCTAAATAGTCGATAACCACCGTCGTCAATCGTCCCAACAACTCCCTCGAAGCCTCCGGGTGGTTCTTCAACCAGTTCATCCCGGAATCCGTGTTCTTTCTCGAACTCCCGCCGACCATGTAATACATCAACGTCCACGGCGCCGCGCTAAACCCAATCAACGGAATTTGTAAGTTTTCTTTCTCAATCTGCTCGTTAATTCGTCGGACTGATTTCAACACGTGCGATAATCTCTCCTCGACGTCAATCGTTTTCGGTACTTTCGTCTCCAAATCCTCCGGCGTTTGCAACGGCCTCGGAACGACGATACCTTTACCTCCCGGCATCTCCACGTCCACGTTCATCGCCTCCGCGATGACTAAAATATCCGAGAACAAAATAGCCGCGTCTAACTTATACCGTCTCACCGGTTGCATCGTCACCTCGCACACGTCCTCCGGATCGTCCAACAGTTGCAAAAAATTCTTCCCGGTATCTTTCTTATACTGATTATATTCCGGTAAATGTCTCCCGGCTTGACGAAACAACCAAATCGGCGTCTTTGACACCTTCTCCCCTTTCGCCGCTTTAATCATGGAATCGTTCGCTGGATTTCGGTTCTTCAAAGTCGCCGGGTCTGTTTTCGATTTCAACGGACTATTATGAGCTGCAGAGGCAAATCCGTGTCTATATCTCCTCCTCCTCGTCCTCATCACCGCTCGGGATGTTTTTGTTGATGATGATGAAAATGATAATGCATTCGCATCATCGCGCGAGGATGAGGTGCTCCTAAACCTACACGAGCGAGAACCACCACCAACCACACTAACAGCACCGCTCGAACAAGAAGACGAAAGTGTTACTAAACTCATCATCGTCGTAATAATACTTCGAGAGAAGAGAAAAAGAATACACCTTTATTCGTATTAATTTGTGAGAGATTTTTTATCCAAAAAAAATGGAAGATCTTGTCTGTTTTGTGAGAGAGCAGTCCATTCTTATGTCCTCCATTTTTAACGTCAAAAACAGATCTCATCGATATACGGCTTCCTTCTGTGGCCTTTAAAATAACGCGTAAAAAGCATTCAAGAACACGAATAATACTTTGAGGAATATATCTGCGTACTCTTTTTTGAAATTCATGACGTCATTGGATCTTCACGTATCACTAAGCGCGATCATTGAACATTTATAGGCGGGAAAGCTTTCTTTTGCATCGGAAAACGACCATACTTCGTTCTCGGATGGTTGCGGGAATGTGAACGCGATAAAAACGCAAGCAGCGCGTAGAATGTCGATAATAATGATGTTTGGACGTAACTTTGCCTTTTTTAAAGAAAAATCTGGAGCGTGATATCCGAAAGGATCATTTTCATCGTTCCAGTGGAACCAAACGGAGTTAAAGTGGCATTTTGATCGAATATGCCCGGGCTGGAGCGCGCAGCTACAACGTTTCTCCTGCGATTCAGCCTCGCTAAGCATCATGAAGAAGATGATGAGCCCGGCCTTCAAGTAGAGGCGAAAGCCGGTGAGGAAGTTGGAGATGAGCCCGGCGTTCAAATGGAGGCGAACGCCGGCGGGGAGATTGCCGAGGAGGGCACCGCCGCCGTGAACGTGGATTCGGTCGTGGAAGCGCCCTCCGGTTACGAGGCCCAAAGAGATGTTTCAAGCGAACGGCGCGAACAATGGCGAACGAGCGGTGTGCAGAACTTGCTTCTCGTTCGCCATGAAACGCTTCGCGGGAGAGCTCGGCGCGACGACTATTTTTGTCCCGCACTAATAACGTCGTCGGTGCGATGCACCTGCTGAATTACTATACTATACTATACTATACTATACGATACTATACGATACGATACGATATAAAATACGAGTTTGAAGTTACTTACTGTTATTACTTTACCCCTCCTGTTATTACCCTTTCCACCAAATCGCGCTTTTCCTCGTTGATTGTGGGCACTCACTATGAGTTGGGATTTGTGGAAAACCGGGTGGGAACCCACGCCTCGGACCAAATTTTTGTTCGGGAGTACGTTTTTCGACAAAACGTATTTTTCGTTCGCGGAAACCAAACGTGTGTACGAACCAAAGTTTCGTTCGAGACCAAAACCAAACGTGCGTGGGAACGAAAATTTCGTTCCAAAAATTCCGCCGCCAACTCTCTTTCTTTCCCTCTTTCTTTGCTTTAAAACTACTACTGTGTTTTATTACGCGCGCAGAGGCACATATATACATATATAAACGAATAAGAGCTACTAACATATATATATATTTAAAATGCCGGGCCCGTCGAACCACGGGCAGCGGAACAAAGCGCACAACCACGGGAAACACCAATCGAAACACACGTCGAAATTGCACAAAACGGGAACTCATGGTGGCGTCTTGAAAAAAATTGGAAAGGCGAATTTAGGCGTCGGGAATAAGCGAGAGCGGTTGATAAGAGCGAAGCAGGCGAGAGACGCGAATAAGAGGATGGTTTCTTTTGAGAAGAAGTTGGAGAAGATGGCGCCGAAAGTGGTGGCGGTGATGACGTGTGATGGTGGGGATTACGACGCCTCGGATTTGAGAGATTTCTTGGGGAAGTTTGTGAACAGTTGCGAGAGGAGGAAAGAGCTCGCAAACGAGGGGTTCGTGGTGGCGGAGAAGTTGTTTCACGCGCCGAATTTGCCGCAGACGGTAAGAGTGGAATTGCACGACCACAGGATCCAAATTATACTCGTCGATCACGGGCATAAATTGGCGGCGTTGGAGGCGATCAAGTCGGCGGACGTTTTGGTGTGCGTGGCGTCGGCGCACTCGAAAAAAGAGGAAAAGTACGATCCGCCGAACGAGCAGTTGGTGGAATCGACGATGCCGACTTTACGCGCGCAAGGGTTGCCACCAACGGTGGTGGCGTTGAGGAACTCGATGAAAGTCAGTCCGTCGGAACGAAACGCGGCGAGAAAACTCGGGATGCGGATAGCGACGGAGGAGATTTTGAGCGTGCCGAAAGATCGGGTAAAGTCGCAATCGGTCGATACCGAGCAAGAGATGAAGATGTTGGTGAGAATGGTATGCGAACAAAGAGCCCAAGCGCCGGCGTGGAGAACGCAAAGGCCGTATATCATTTCCGAACTATCTACGATTGAACCGCTCAGTGAACACTTGTCCAATTTAGTCGTCGAAGGGTACGTTCGAGGGTGCGGCGTGAGCGCGAACCAGTTGTTTCACGTGCCCGGACTTGGAGATTTTCCTCTGGAGAAAGTGGAACTGATCGAAGAGCGAGTGACGAAAAGGCATAACACGAAGAATAAGAGTAGTAATAGTAAGAGTATTAGCGATTTAGAAATGGGGAAAGTGAGACAAGAGGCTTTAGAAACCTTCGTTCCGGACCCGGAAAAGAGAGAGCTGGTCGTGCGAGAGAACAAACCGCCAAACGACGTGGAATACGACGAAGACGCGCACGACGCGAGATTAGAACACTTGAAATGGGAAGACGAGGAGAAGAAGAAAGTGATGATGCGATTGAAACCGAAAGGATGGTCAGATTACCAGGCATCTTGGCTTCCCCGAGACGAAAGCGACGACGAAGGGTCGCTCTTCGAAGAAGAAGACGAAGAAGATGCCGACCAAGGCGATTTTATTCGAGAAGAGGATGCTAAAATGGATGATGATGATGATGATGATGGTGGTGGTGGTGGTGGTGGTGGCAATGAAAGAACAAAAATGACAACAGCAATGTCGATATCCACCGCAAAAGGAACGACGAACCAAAACGAGAACAACGGTGACGAGGAAATGATGACGATGGATGACCACGAAGAAGGCGACATCGAATACGATTCCGACGAAGAAGAACAAGAACATTGGGACGGTGATTTACAAGGCGATATATCTTCCGACGACGACGAAGAGACGCTAAAAAACTTGCTCGAAGCATCGAAAGATAGCGCGAAACGCGCGAGATTACGCGCGTTGGAGGATGAAAATTTCCAGTACCCGGACGAAGTTGAATTCCCGGAAGACGTCGAAGCGCGCCGACGGTTCGCGAAATACAAAGGGTTGAAATCGTTTCGAACGTCCCCGTGGGATCCGAAAGAAAATTTACCGAGAGATTACGCGCGAGCATTCGCTTTGGCGAGTTATAAGCGACTCGGTAAACGCTCGAAAGAGTATTTGGAAACGACCATGGATTTAGACGTCGGTTCGTACGTTCGATTGACGATTAAGGGCATCCCGACGGTGTGCTTGGAGAACTTGTTAGATCCGCAATCGTCCACGTTTTACTCCTCAAAAATTCCTTCGTTGGTGCAACTGCAAGTTGGCGATGCCGGTGGACTCGGGGGAGGTGTTGGCCAACCGTGGCGAGGGTGGACGGGAGGCGCTGGCGCTTTAGTCGTTTCTGGTTTACTCCGCCACGAATCGCGCATGACGGTCATGCACTTTGGCGTTCAAAAACGAAAAGAGTACACGGACCCGGTCCCATCGAAACACTCGATGTGGTGGCACGTCGGTTTTAGACGCGAGAAAGCGAAAGCTATATTCAGTCACGACGGTTTAAACGCGGACAAGTTTAAATTCGAACGATTCTTACCGCCTCGCGTCCCGGCTATGGCTTCTTTGTTCATGCCCATCACGTTTGGTCCCGCGCCGGTGTTGGGATTTAGCGAAAAAATCGGTGCCGGCGGCGCCATTCAAACCGCTTTAGTGTGTTCTGGTAACGTTCGCGCGGCAAACCCTGACCGCATCGCTTTGAAACGCGTCGTGCTCACGGGATTCCCGTTTCGCACGCACAAGCACAAAGGCGTCATTCGGTACATGTTTTTCAACGCCGAAGACGTCAAGTTTTTCTCACCACTCGAGTTATGGACGAAATACGGTCGACGCGGTAAAATAACCGACGCGTTAGGTACACACGGTCACATGAAATGCCTCTTCAACGGCGTCATCTTGCAACACGATACCGTTTGCGTGACCATGTACAAGCGCATGTTCCCGAAGCTCGAGCGGCACCAACACAACGCGACGAACCAGAACAGCGAAATCGAATTAGAAAATAGAATGCACGATAGGAGAGAGTTTGAACAGACGGGGGATAAAATGCAAATGTATTAAAGAATATTGCGCAACGATACCTAGAATTAGGAAAACTGTGTGGATAACTGAGGTGGTACCGATAGCGATGAAAATGTGACGCTCCTCCTTTGTGTTGTTGTATTAAAATGTTAAAAATGACAGTACATTCTCTTCCTCTTCCTCTCTTCCTCTCTCTCGATTCTTTCATAAACGAGCATTCTCGCCCGACATCATCGAAAGAACACTTCGATATCGATGATTAATCGTCATCTTTAAATTCTCGTCTGTCCAAGTATCGATTCGGTCGTAACTCCTTAATCTCCTCCTCGCTCATCTGTTCCCCAGTCGCTTTCAACGTCGCTCGGTTCAACTCTCGAATCTCCTCGATTCTCTCCTTATCTCTCGCTTCTTGCGTGACGAAGAAAATCGGTATCCCTAACCCGGCGCCGATGCCCAACACCGCCGCGATAACCGTCGTTATCGTCTCTTCGTCCCAATCCGCGAGTTGCGCGATCTCTTGTCCTCCGGTGACGTTTCTGTGCACATTTTCCCCACGTCGATGTCGATGAAGACCACCACTTTTCAAGGACACGCGGCAACTGTTGCTCGTCTTTGTCTGAAATCTTGAAGTTGTTTTCGAAGAAGACGTCGTCGCCGTCGTTGGCGTGCACGCTCTCGACATCATCGTCGCACTCGTCACGGTAAACATAATATATTATTTTTTCTTTTGTTGTGTGTTATCCAAAACTGTACTTTGCGTCTGTCTCTCAAAAAAGAAGCAAAAAAAACAAGCGAAAAAACAAGCGAAAAAACGAAAGAAGCAAACACGTGACACAGAGGATTTGATTTGCCAAACACAAAAAAACACAAAAAGCGCGAGACCAGAGAGACCACCTTTAGGATTTAAAGGTTTAATCGTCTGAAAAAGGGAGAGAGGGGTATCATCTCATCTCAGTGGTGGTTGGTATTTCGAACAACGCGCAACCTGTTTGTAACCGCGAAGAGAAAGCAGAAGAGAAAAAGAAGAAGATGTTGATGTACGAGATTCAAAATTTGAAACTCTTTTTGGAAAAGAAAAAAGCGAAATGCGCGCAACATCTGCGCGAGTTGAAAAGAAGAGACCGGACGAACTTGTACAAAGAAAAAGATAACGTGTTGGACCTCGCGGCGTACGCGAAAATTCTCGCCGGTTTTGTTTTTGGTATTTGTTTTGCAAAGATAAAAACGACTGGGTTTTCGCACGTTCTCATGGGCGTCGTTATTATTGGCACGGTACCTCTGTTCTTGATGCAGAACTGGTTAAAATACCCGGCGGAAAAGTCGATCGAGTGGGGTGGGCCGATCTCGTTAGCGACCGATGGTTTAGGCCCTGGATTGGCGAGTTTAATTTTGACCTGGTCGGTCTGTCATTCCATGTGGAACGTTTAGATGATGATGACGCCTATTCTTTTGTTTGGATTTCGCATTCGCGCTCTCGCGAACACATCAATCACAGAGTAAGAGAGACCAGCTTAAACGTACATACTAATAGTAGCGAATAATAATAATAATAACAACAATAATAATAATACTGGCATTGATAATATACAAGAATACAAGAAAACGAAAGCCGCCGCTTCTTTATGCACACGTGCGTATGTATGGACACTTGGAAAAAGGTCCAGGTAAATTGTAATCCATTTTTACCCAATCTCAACCGAAGAAGACTTTTACTTACGAGTACCGCGAGCTATTTACGATTACCGCGCCGAGCGCGACGGCCGTCGCGCCTAACGCAAACACGTACGTGAAATACCTACAGAAAACAACGGCCAAAGCGGCACAAAACACGTATCAATACAACAAAAAGAGATTAAATAGAAAAAATGAATTCACCTCCAAAGTTTGCTGTACCACGGTTCGACGTACACCAATCGTCTCGCGTCCAACACCTCTGCTTCCTCTCGTCCACTTTCTCTCGCGCGACGATCGGGGTCGTAGTCCAAGTTTCTCGTGCTCATTTTCTGACCCCCCCCTGTCACTTATCTCTTCTGTTATATATGAGACACACAACAAAGAAGATTGATTTAAATTGGACGCGCTTTTCGCGGGGTGAAAATGGCGGATTGAACGCGAAAGACTATCAACCACTTTTGGACGCAAATGAGAGAAATCTGACTGATGTAAATTTGGACGATTTCTGGCTTCAAATTTTTTGAAAGCTGCCGAGAGAGCACCGGACGAGAGAGAACGAGAGATATTTGTTTATTTAACTGAATTTCCCTATTATTAAAGAGTACCTCGTTTAGAGACTTAATATATACACACACATCGCAAAATGCAGACGAACGCGATGACGATGACGACGACGACGAGCACTTTTGCTCGGCGCGGTGCGTCGTCGTCTTTGTACTCCTCCTCATCATCTTCTTCGAATAATAAAGTGGTAAGTTTATTTTTTTTTCGATCGTTTAACTCTCTTACATTTCTGTTTGGATTATTATGCTCTTTTATGTGTGCACGTGTGTATATACGCGCCGCGGGTGTCCGTGCGCTCGTCGCGCGCGTATAGGATTTCCACGCGCTGCTTTTTCTGCGCGTTTCAGGAAATAACTCATCTCTTTTTCTTTCTTTTCGTTCTTCTTTTGTGCGCGATCTCCATCATCCCCTGACCGGTTGAATTTGATCTCTTCTCTTTGTGTAGAACAAGAAGAATAGAAGAAGTTCCCAACAAAAGTGCAAAGCTTTGAAGAAGACAAATTCGAATTTTACGAAGAAGGAGATCCAGGAAAGCGAGGGGGAGTTACCGGTGGGCGTCCAAATGCTCACCGCAGCGTCTATTCCGGCGATGTTGATGGGGACGTTAGTTGTTGGCATAGAACAGTTATCCACGGAACCGGCGTCGGCGGGAGACGATGGAAACGGGAGCGTCGTACGTACGACGACGACGTCCTCATCGACGGTGGTAGCGCCACCGGCAGCGGCGAGATCGATGAAGCCAGGGGAGGCGGTCGCACAAGTTGCCGATGCTTTTTCCCCTTCCATGGATTTTGATTTGAAGCAAGTGCTCATCGAGGCGAGTCAATCGGCTCCGGCGACGGAATCGAGCGAGGCGAAAGAGAAGGCGGCGAGAGATAAGAAACAGAAAGCGGCAGACGCAAAAGCCGTCGCGGAGAAGAAGAGGGCGGAAGCGAAGGTGGTTGCCGAAGCGAAGAAACGTGAAGCGGCGCAGAGGAAAGCGGCAGTGATGCCGAAACAAAACAGCGAAAGCGCGAAAGAGAGAGCGCAAAGAGCTCGAGAGATTACACAAGCGAAGATTGAGGCGGATAAAGCGGCCAAGGCGAAAGTGCAGGCGGCGAATCAAGCGAAAGCGGAGGCGAGGAAACAAGCGCAGTCGAGCTCAATTGGGCAACCGCGCGAATCGGAAAAGGATAAGATTGCTCGAGTCAACGCGCAATTGAAGAAGAAGCCGGAGGCGGCAAAACCAAAGCCAGTGACCACGGAAACGCCTGCTCCCGTGGCTCCGGCACCATCTCCTGCCGTTGAAGCCAAGAAACCGGCGGCCGCGGCGTTCAAAATGCCGTCCATACCAAAAATATCGACGCCGTCGGCGCCGAAACCGACTTTTGATGCCTCTGCGGCCAAGGCAAAGAGAGACGCGGAGAACGCCAAGAAAGCCGAGGACGCTAAGAAGAAAGCATCGACCCCGGTCGTCGTCGCTGCTCCTGCGCCAGCAACTCCCTCTACCGGTGGTTTGTCCGCGCCAGTGCTCGGAAACAAGAAAGCCACGAAGTCCCCGCCGCCTCCGCCGGCTTCCACCACGGATATTGAAAAGGCGAAAGAGGCTGAAAAGAAGCAACTCGAAGACGCGCTCGAGGCGAAATTACAAGCTGTGCGTGCGCAAAAAGGTAAGAAGGTTGAAACTACCACCACTACTCCGGCGATCGTGAAGAGAGCATCACTTGCTGCTCCGGCTCCGGTCAAACCCGCCACACCGACGAAATCCGTTCCTGCACCCGCACCCAAGGTTGTGGAAAAGAAAATTGAAACGCCAAAACCGGTTGTAGCGCCTTCTTCGTCGACCAGCGGAGACGACTTTAGCATCGATTTCGGTTCCTTCTTCTCGGAGTACATGCAATCCACGCCAGCTCCGATGAAGAAAGTCGAAGCGCCGAAGCCAGTCGTCGTTGAGACGCCGAAACCAGTTCTCGTTGAGACGCCGAAACCAGTCGTCGTTGAGACGCCGAAGCCGGTGGTTATTGAAGCGCCGAAACCTGTGGTTGCTGCTCCTTCTTCGTCCTCCTCTGATGACCTCTCCATCGACTTTGGCTCGTTCTTTTCTCAATACATGGAATCATCGCCGGCACCAGTAAAGAAGGAAAAGAAGGAAAAGGCTCCGGCTCCGTCCAAGAAAGTCTCGGCGAAACCTTCTTCTTCTGCGGAGAAGCGCAAGCTCGGTCTCGGCAAGGCAAACTTTTCAAACATGCCGAGATCCGCACCGAAACCGAAAAAGGAAAGAACAGTCGTCGAGAAAGTAAAACCAACGTATACGTTTCAACGAACGGGCCCAGCTGATAAGGAAGGATTCAAATCCGCAGACAGACCGTACTTGAAATCCACCGCACCGACGAAGAAGCAAAGTTTAATCACGGCCATCGCCGGTGGCGTCGGAGTTTTGATCACCTTCGTCGCGATGAGAGATCCGAAATACAAAAGCGGCCAAATTGATATCTCGAAGACTTCGGACGGTAAGGTCGATTTCCCGGAACGAACGTTTGAAAAGAAGAAATGGGGCGGCGACGGCGTAACAAAGACGCCGGCGCCGAGGAAGAAGCTTTTCGCCAAGAAAGAAACGACGACAACCGCGCCAAAAAAAACCACATCGGTCTCCGTCGTCGATAACGCCGCAGATGCCGGAAAATGGATCGACGCGTGGAAGAAAAACAGCACCACCGGTGGTGGCGGCGACAGTTCCTCTGCCGCCTCCGAGGCCTCCAAATGGATCGAAGGTTGGTCGCAGTGGAGTAAAGACCAAGTCGGCGGCGACGCGACTGCGCCGACGGAAGCGACTGCGGACGGACGAGACTCCGCGGAAAAATGGATCGCGCAGTGGAAAGCGGACGGGTCCCCGACCGACGAATCGCGCAAAGGCGACGCTAAGAAGTGGATCGACGATTGGAAGAACAAAACAAACTAAGAAGAAGAAGATGAACAACACTAAACTAAATATATAATCGAACGAATACACATCACAACGCAATCTACGCAAATCTACGCATAAACTCTCACTCACTCACTCACTCCTTCATTCCGTCGTGCTATACACGACGTCTTCCTTCTCATCGTCTTTCGGCGGACAACAAAAGTTATGCCACGATCGCATCGGTTTCCTACACGTCGGACACTTCCTCGCGTCTCTCACAAACTCTACCCTCTTGAACTGATTTCGACGTTTTTTCCTCGACGGCGTCACTTTCGCTTTCGGTACCGCCATGAGCATGACATCAACTCCAGGAGGCGCGTACCCGGGGAGTCCTTCGAACGGGTCGTTCGTTTCTTCTTCTACTTCTACTTCGTTCTTTATCTTCTCCATCTCGAGGAATATGACGGGAATATTGCTCCCGATTCCGTTTCCGTTCTCCCCCAACAACGACGACACAAAACCTCTTCTCGACAAAGAAGAAGTCAAACACGGCGCGCAAAACAACGAGCCTTTTCCTCCTCTAAAGACACCATCGCCACCAAAACCACTCCTACAAGCGCTGGTGGTGGTGTTTGTGGTCGTACAAATCGTCCTCGCTCTTGCGAACCCTCGTCTCCACATCGTTTCTTGTTTCTTTGTCAAAGTCTCTCTCTTCTCTCTTTCCTGTGACGAATGACGAACGAAAAAGAGTCTAGAAAAAACATTTTTCATGTTTAGGGTGTGCAACCCTAATAGAAACAAAACCTCCTTCTTTCTCTTCTTTTTTTTTGGATAAATTTCACACAGAAATTGGCACTTTGAACACGCTACTACTATTGCCATCATCATGATGAGCAGCGTTGGTATTTTGACGACCAAGAGCTTTAGTCGCTGCGCATCTTCTTCGTCCGCTTCTGCGTGTTGTGCTCATAATAATAATAAAACTTTGTCGTTGCGGAGTTTTAAGAATTCCTCATCGTGGAGACAACAAAGAAGGAAATTGAGAAAAGGCGACGAGGATGATGATGATGTTGGTGTTCATAATGAAAAGAGGAACAGAGTGAGAACGCGGGCGATTTTTGGAGGGGATGCGATGATAATACCTCTACCAGACGCTGGCGGTGGTGTTGGTACGAATAATGCTCCTGAAATTGAACGCGTCGAGATGCTGAAACAAAGAAACAGAAGCAATGTGTTCGATATCGCGGATGCGTCTTCTTTGTCTTTAGCAGCTCCTCCTACGGTTTTGATGAGTGAAACTCCTCCGGAAATTGAAAGCGTCGCGCCGAATTTGATGGAGGAGGATTCTCTCGACACGACGACCGCTCCGGACGTGGTCGTGCAAAGTTCCATTAAAGACGCGATGGCGCTCATCCAAGCCGAAGAGAGAGAGGCGAAAATAGCGAGCGGGGAGATTGTCGGTACGTTGTTTCGTCCTTTTTCCTTTCCTTTCGTCGCGTTCTTGTTTCTCTTCTCGCTCGCGTTTGTTTTTTTGCGTTTGCTGCACAGACGGTCGACTGTGATTTGGGCTATACACTCGGTGCCTCTCAGTCAACATTTTTATTGTGCAGCTACATCGACTCTCGGACCGCGAGCGAGGCGTTTGACGATTGGATATTTGTTTCGATGGATTGGCGTCCGGAGAAACGTTTGAATTGTCGCCGCGGCGTTTCGGCCTACATTTGTTTTCCTCTTTCTTTGGTGGTATCTATTCCGTCGCATTATATTAACGCCCACTTTCTTTTTCTCCTCTTCATATACGCGCAGAGCCGCAAAGAACCGAGGGCGGCGTTTTCGGTCTCCTGGCGGATTCTTTCGAAAAGCTGTTGTTACAAATCCAAGACGTGGAAAAAGCGCTTGGGATCCCGTATCCAGTCGGGAACTCGATCATTATTTTGACCGCGTTAGTGAAATTAGTCACGTTCCCGTTGACGAAATCTCAAGTCGTCTCCTCGCTCAACATGAAAAACTTACAGCCGCAAGTTGCCGCGATTAAAGAAAAGTACGAGGACGATCCCGAACGAATGAACTCAGAAATCAATCGCATTTACGAAGAGAACGAAGTCAATCCATTAGCTGGGTGCGGCCCTTTGATTTTAACTTTACCCGTGTTCATTGGTCTCTATCGAGCCTTCAAGAACGCCGGTATCGACGGCGTCTTTGACGAACCGTGGTTGTTTATTCCGAATTTAAGCGGTCCGTCAGACACGCAAGATATCTCTTGGCTTTGGCCCTTAGACG
>Ga0257106_1000004_pt1 | contig 149467 bp, 101 predicted proteins | sample LP_taG_3_FD_190177 | JGI IMG/M metagenome (GOLD analysis project Ga0257106, IMG submission 190177) | Marine microbial communities from Northeast Subartic Pacific Ocean, Canada - LP_J_2011_P26_10m | ecosystem: Environmental > Aquatic > Marine > Oceanic | place: Canada: Northeast Subartic...
ATATCTAGGCAACACGCCAAAAGCCACGGAGTTTGGCTTAGAGTTGGTGAAGCAAAAACGAGCGGATCCGAGTTTGAAAGACGGCATCGCGCGCTTGTGAGCTCATTATGGAATAAGAGAGAAAGTAAAACAAATAAAAAGTGGTAATAAAAAGAATAAGCGAATATATCAATCAGTGAATAAATAAATACAACAGCAGCGAGCGCGCTAACATATAAAACAACGACAACACCATCCGGACGTTTTAAAAGTCAATACCAGGACACGGTAACCCAAACAATATTCCTCCTATGCACGATTGCAACGGCTTCCCGTATATAATCGGTAACAAGAACGCCGCGCCGATGTTCCCTAAACTTAAAAACGACGCCAAGAACGCGCAAAAAATAGCCACCGCTTTCAGTTGTTCTGGATCTTTGAAAAAATCTGACCCTTCTTCGGAGACGTACGTTCCGTCTCGATCGTACACTCTCTGCTTCATCTCCAGCTCTTTCTTTCGTTCCTTGTTCAACCTTTTTTCTTTCTCGTTGATGGATTCCTCCTTTTCTGTGAAGAACGATTCGAAGGTTTCCGTGAATGTTTTTTCCTTCTTATCTTCACTCTCTGTCTCTGCATCATCGGAAGAGGCTTTCGTTCGCGTCGTCGAACGGGAGAAGGTAAAATTTGTCTCGTGATGATGGTTTCTTTTGTGTTGTTGCTGATGATAATAATGCTTCTTTGCGAAGTTACCGCCGTTGCGGTAAAGAAGAGTCTCAGCGTTCTTCGCGTTTGATGAAATGATTTTGATGATCATCGTCGTCGTTTACGCCGTCTGAATCGTGCTTTTAAATGATGATGTAAATGGATGATTTTCGATCCAAAATGGTAAAAAGATATTTCTCAGATATTTCTCTAAATTTTACAAAAACAGCTGCTTCGTTCGTTATTACTTTTGTTGCACGACGCACCCTTTCAACCCGTTCCCGATCGTTCTGGAATCGTCGTCCAACTTTTCCGGGGGAAACCCGCTCAGTTGTAACTGCCTCGTCGCAGACGCTTCTCCATTCGCCTGTCGAATAAAGTCTCGAATGTGCGCGACGGTGTGTGAGAGATTGAACTTGGCGACGAGGCGAGACCCGTCGCGTAAACGAATTTGAATCGACGTCGTCGGTTCTTTCTCGTCCACCGACCACGGTTTCATTTCTTCGAGCGCTTTTCCTCCTCCTCCTCCGCCACCACGAACACCCTCGTCGTTTCCTTCTCCCTCTGCTCCTTCCAACTTATTCCCGCTCCCGCTAAACGCCTTCACGCCTTTCGGAGGCGTCCAATCCCTTCTCTCTCGTTTCAAATCAATCTTCACCGGATTCCTCGCCGAGGCCCCGGGGTGCATCAATTCCGGTGGACACATCCCTCGACCAATCATTTCGATGAACTCTTGATTTTCCGATGGATCGCGCAACGGTCCGTCGTCCACCGTGAACCCGTTGTCGTAAAACGTAATCACGCGTTCAATCTGCATCTCTTCTTTTTTGTCTTCTTCTTCTGTTTCTTCTTCTTTCAAGTCGCCGTCCAATGCGTCTTCTTCCTTTTCCTCCTCGGTCATCTTCCTCCCTCTTCCGCTGAAAAAGACGCTTTGGCTTCTGGTCGTCGTAGTATTATCTTCAGTATCGTCGTGTCGATGTCTCGCCCCGTGTCTCAATGCCTCTCGGAACATGTTTCCGTATCGACTGTCCGTTAACTCGTCGCCGTTTTCTGGTTGTTCTTTCTGTGATTGTTTGGAAGGATCGATGACGTTTTGCCCGGACGACGCACCTCCCGTGTACCACTCCTGCGGTTTGTCCTCTGCACCTTCTTCGTTTTCCTCGGCGTCTTTTATGTCTTTCAGCGTGCGGGGCGTGTTGTTGGTGTTATCGCCGCCCATCTTTTGTGTTTTGTTTGTGTGCGTTTTATTGACGAGATCTGAAACGTAAAATGTTGGACTTTTTACTAAAAATTGATTCGTATTATTAAGCGCTACTTTAATGAACGACGAGGCTTTGAAATTGCTTGGACGGTCGATTCAGAGCGCCTCTGTGCTGCTCTTCTTCTTTAACTTCTTTCTTCTTTTGTTTCATCAAAGCTTTGGCGATGCTCGCGATGACTTTCTTTTCCTCGTCGCCGAAGACGTTGAGCGAGTACAAGTCTCGCTCGAGCAAAGCGTTCAAGAAGAGGAGGATTTGTTTATCTTCTCCGTTCTCGTCGCAGAGTTTACTCAGCGCGATGGCGACGCATTCGCACGCTTCTTTCTTCGCGTTCGGTGATGGTGGAGAGGAAGAGACGCCGGCTTTTTCGTAGACGTAACTGCCGACTAAATCGAGTATTTTTTCTACACTTTCCTTTCTCGTAACTTTTTCGAGGAGGAGTTTCAAACAGCGCAAACTCGTTTGGGTCGTTTGATCGACAAAGATAGGGACGAGAGAGGTGACGGCATCGACGATTGCGGATTCCTCGTTTTCGATTTTGTCGTCGCAGTCGGTTGCTCTTTCAAATGCTCGGAACAAGACGCGTCGGGCGTAGAATCGGCAGACGCCGTCGAGATCTGTCTCGGCGACTTTGACCAACGTCGGCGCGAGTAAAGTGACGAAAGGTTTGAACGCCGAATATTCCAATTGGACCATTTCAAGGAGAGAGCGCAACACGTTTCGACGATCATCGATGGTGCTCACATCCTCTTCTCTTTTTAAGCAGTCCAACGCGCGCATCACGCGCGCGCCAACGCCGAGCGATTGCGTTTGCGGCTTCCCCGTTACTCGAGCAATCGTCGGAGCAGCGTTAGGTGTTGTGCGCGCAGAAACGGGACCAGGCGTCGGAGCAGCGGATTTGACTACGGACGAGTGTTGACCGCTCATTTTCGTCAGCAATAAGTTCTTTTTCACCGTCGTCGGCGGCATTAAGTTGTTCATTTGCGAAACGTCTAAACCAAACGAGGCTTCGTTGTTGTTGTTGTTGTTGTCGTTCACGTTCATCCTCGTCGAGGCATCACCGCCTCCCAAAATTGGTGACGGAGATATGGTCATTGGTATGCTGTTGTCCGTATTTATGGTACTGACTGGTGTCTTTCGCGTGCCAAAGTTCTTTCTGCTGCGACCGGTTGATTTGTCCAAGCACGCACCCGGTGTTCTTCCTGCGAGCGAAGTCGAGGCATCGTTTTCTTCCTCGCCGCCGTCGACAGGCTTGCCGTCGATATTTTCTGGCGTCGTCGAGGACGCTTTTTTTGTCTTCTTGTTCTTCTTCTTCGATGATCTTTCCAAAACATCCGCGTTCGATTTCTTCAAAAGCACGTCCGCTTTGATAGATTCGTAATTCGCGACGATTTTCTCGACCGCTTCTTGATCGATTTCAAAACACACGACTCTCAACGCGTCCACGCACGCGTCGTACAAATTCGATTTAGAAGACACCGAAACGCATCGACTCGCACACTTCGCCAGCGTATTCGCCCAGTTCTTCAACTCGTCCGAGCCTTCCGCGAGATGCGCAATCTTCTTCTTGGACAAGTTCTTCGTACTCAACGCGTATCCAGAAAACTGCGCGACACCGGTTCGCGCGCGGTCGCACTTCTCCACGTCTGACTCAGTCGCTTCGATGGACACGAATGCTCTGCGTAACGAAGGAAGTAAGCCGGTTTCTAGATCGACGTTGCGCGCTAAAGAAATGAGTGCTTCTTGCGCGGACGTTCGCGCGTTCGGATTTTGCCCGGCTAATCGCCCGAAAAGAGGCCCGGCTAAAATTTTCGTCGATTCCGCGAAAGCGAATTTGAACTCTTTCATGAACGAGTTGTTCGACGCTTCCATGGCCGAGGAGGAAGAGGCAATTTTAATGCGAAGCGAAGATACGTTGGTTAACGCGACGATAGCTTCCAAGGCGGGCACAAAACATCGAGACTCCGTCACATCATCTGCGCAAAATCGCGCTAATGTCGTCGCCGCTCGGAGTACGAAGTCTGCCGATATCGCTTCGACGCCCTCTTTGTCGTCGTCGTTATTGTTGTTGTTGTTGTTGTTGTTGTTGTCGTCGGTATTCTTCGAGAGGAGTTGCTCCATATCTTCTAAAGCATCTCGGAGACGTTCGGCAGCTTTTGCGCGAGCCGGTGGCGAGTCTGCAATTTCCGTTTGAGCGAGTGCGCGACCTAATCGTTCTCTCGGAGGGAGAGAGGAGTCGATGCTATCGTCGTCGTCTTTGTTGTTGTTGTTGTTGTTGTTATCGCGAAAGCCTTCTTCCGCGTCGATGTCGACATCAAACTCACCCTCTTTAATCGCCGTCATTCTCGTCGATATCGTTGATGTTGCTGTCGTCGTCGCTCTCTTGCTCGCTTCCTCGACGAGTGCCGTGTGTTTCTTCAACGCCGGCTTAATCGACATGGGCGTTTGAATCGATAACATTCGCGGCGGCAAGTCAATCGTAAAGTCATCGTCCACCGGTTGCCCGATTCTATCGTTGTACGCCTTCATGTTATTCTGTGCCGCCAGAATCGCGTTGAGCTCGATGACTTCCGTCAATTCACCTTTCGAGTTGTTGTTGTCCTTTTGTTGTTCTTTTTCTTGTTGTAACTTTCGTTTCCGTTCTCGCATGGCGTCTTGCAAAGACATTTCATTACTCTTCTCATCCGCACCACCCATAATCGTCTTCTTATTCATCTTATTCTTCTTCTCCGAAGATGATGCTAACGCTAAACGTCTCTTAATTTCAGGGTCTAACTGTTGCGTAAACGCATCGAAATACGATTCATCCACGACTCGATGAAACTTTTCGTACGCCAACTTGGCGTTACCGCGAACAGTCGCGTCGGCGTCTTCCAGCGCTTTCTCAATAGCGACGCTTGCGATATCCGCAACAGGTTTTGGCAAGTGCGAGGATCCAACCAAGCCAACTTCGAAGCATTCGGAGAGGTACAACGCACATTTCGCTCTCAACTTTGCAATTTTCGATACTTTCGGCGAGACGATTTCTTCCGCAAACACGCGCGCCAGGTGCACCTTTGGACCTTCATCGTCCAAACTGCTACCGCCGAAACAGTTCAGAACGATTTCCGAGACGCACGCGTCGCCGCTATCACTTATCACGCCCACCGAGACTATGATCGCTTTGAAAAGCGAAGGTAAAAGAGTATCGAGAAACTCGTCGCTCAAATCGCCTTTCAGGCGTTGCGCCATGCACAAAACCGCTTGACATCCCGCGCGCGCGACCGACGAGCGCTTGTCGTGCACCGCATACGATAACTTATCGACGATGAGTAAAACGGCGTTTGTTTCGCCAAACTTTTTGATCGACCCGTTTTGTTTCTTTAACACAATCGAAGCGTCTTTACAAAACTGTCGGAACTTGTTGTTTTGCAAGGTGCATAATTTGACGATTTTTTTACACCCGAGAACTCTCTTTTCCCATTCCGAGGAAGATTGATGCAACTCCTCGGCGATCGTTTCCAAGACGTGTTGCGTGCACTCTAAAGAGCTTAATGCGTTTTCTTCAGCTTCTTGCTTTTGTTTGGACTTGGACGTCGACTGCGTTAAAAACGCCTCCTTCGGCAACGCGTCGTCGGATTGAAACTTTTGCAACCGTTCGGATTGCTTCCTTAATCGTCTCGCCGGCGTCGTTTCGTTCGGATTGATCGGACTGCGCATCTCTAACAATCGATCTTCGCCGGTTCTCTTATTTATCGTCGTCGTCACATATCCTCCACCCTCAAACGCTCGCTCCAACGCTTTTCTCGTCTTAGGACTCATCCCGTTCGTTTCCAATAAAGCGCGCTCAATCCCTTGCCTTTCCGTGAAATCGTCTACTCTGGAATTTCGCAATGCCACGCACGCGCGTAAGCTCGCCTCTTTCACCATTGGTTCTGCATCGTCGTCCGACGACAACAATAACTGCTTCAATTTCTTCACCGCGTTGGTACAATCCCAACTGAGCGAACTCTTCTCGCAAATCTCTTGGATAACTTTACACGCGTTCACGCGAGCTTTCACTGAACTCGTTTTCACATCCACGTTCAATTTGGTCACCAAAAACGTTTTCGTAATCGCTTTGGCGTCGCAACACAACGAAACTAAAGCGTCGATGGCGCTCTTTTCTTCGTCGTCCTTCTCGTCTCTGCCGCCTTCAACGCCGAACAATTTTTTCAAACACGCGTTCACGAACAGTTTCTTCGCCGTCTCCGACCCGCCGTTCAAGCACTCCTTGAAAACCTCCTTATCTTTGCTCGATTGAATCGCTAAAGAAGTCACGCGCATCGCTCGAGCGTGGTGACGGTTTATCATCTCGTTCTCATTCCCCGTCGTCGTTACACAGAAAGACGCCACCGACTCGTACAACGTTTTGCCCATCTCTTCCGTCCAGAAAATTTTGTTGCTTTCAGCAGATTTGAGTTGCATTTCCAACTGCGACAACGCGTTTATTACGTCTTCTACATCTTCATCTCTTCTTATCAAAGAAGAAGAAGAGAGATTAAGGATGTGTTGGACGCTCTCGGAAAACCGTTTCAACGAAGTTTCCACCACATCCTTCGCTTGTTCGTTGAACGCATTCATTTTTTGTATCTCTTCTTCTCGATGTCCGATTTTCAAAAATTCCCCTATAGGTATTTTCCTCTCTCTCTCAATTGTTTTTTCAATTGAACACAAGAAGTTATACTTATTAAATCTCTACTCTCTCTCACTCCTTGTCTCTACTTTTTTGCTGTTGTTGTGAGTGTTGTTGTTGTTGTTATTCGTTCTTATTAGAGTTGTTCTTCTCTCTCACTCTTTATACGAAGAAGAAGCTTAATAAAATGTGTTGCTTAACAAAAACAAGAAGGAGGGGAAAGAAATAAGGGAGGAAAAAACAAACGGCAAAAGTTTAGGGTGTACATAAAACCCTAAAACATACATTCAAGAAAAAGAAGTAGAAGACATTTCTCACAAAAAAAGAGTCAACAACACAGAAGAGAGATTGAGAAGAAGAAGAACTCGGTGGTAAAACGAGTCGTGCAACCGTCGTAACAACAACTACATTCTAAGAACAAGAGAGAGAAAAAGAATACGTAATACGAATCATTTTCAGAGAGAGTTTGTGAGAGAGAAAAAGTAAAAAGAAATACACACGCAGACATAAAAAATGAGCAAAAGTCATCATTTCCTCATCCCGACGCAAATGGAAGCGCAATTCGACGCGTTCTTCATGAACGTCGCTTCACAGTGCGCCTCGATCGCGTCGAACGAACACCACGGGATAGATGGAATAAACGCGATCGATATCATGCACGAAGCATATTTCGGGTTTTTGAGAAGGAAAACGGATTTCTTTACGAGTAGTATTGAAGAGGAAAGGAACAGAGGGAAAACATCCGTCCTGAAAGCGTTGGAGAAACAACGAGAAGAGGTGGAAAAATCAAAGACTACGCTCGAACGCGAAAAGGAGGAAACGCAAAAGCGACAACACAAAGAACTGTTAAAGAAGAAAGAAAGAGAAGACGAGGCGAGAGGGAAAATTGTGGAAGAGGAGAAGAAGAGGAAAGAACGCGTGAGAGAGGCGCTGATGGCGCAGAAGATGGAAGACGCGAAGAAGAAAATCGTCGAGTTGGACGAGGACGGTAACGAAGTGATTAACGACGAAGAGGAAGACAAAGACGAGCAACAAAAAGTCGCTCGAGAGAATACAGAGAAAGTGGAAAAGGAAGAAGAGGATCCTCACGCGTTGCAACCAGGGACGGTGCACCCGTCTCCGTTGAACGGCGGCGAAGCCGAACATTACGTGTGGTCGCAAACGTTGCAAGAGGTGGACGTGCGTTTGCCGGTACCGGTTGGCACGCGAGCGAAAGATATCGTCTGCGAGTTTACCGCGACGACGTTTAAGTTTGGTTTAAAATCCGAGCGCGCGTTAAGGATTCCGGAAAAGTCCAAATTATGCGAAAGTATTAAACCGGACGATTCGTTTTGGACGTTGGAGGACAATCGCGAAGTCCGATTAACGCTCACGAAATCCAACCAAATGAGTTGGTGGGAAAACGTGATAAAAGGCGACCCGAGAATAGACACGAAGAAAGTTGTCCCGGAAAACTCCAACTTGGCCGATTTAGACGGCGAAACGCGATCGACCGTGGAAAAAATGATGTACGACCAACGGCAAAAAGCCGCCGGGAAACCAACCAGCGACCAAGAAAGCAAGATGGGTTTGATGAAAAAGTTCATGGAGAGCCATCCGGAGATGGATTTCAGCAACTGCAAATTCGACGACGGCGTTTTGCCAGCCGGCGCCTTTAATGGACAATGATGATGAGAAGAAGAAAACACGACGAAAGAGCGCGCACGTACACATAGAAGAAAAATATACTAAGAAGGTGGTAATATAAAAATCTTACAACAAAGAAGCTAAGTATCGTCATCAGTACCAGGTACTCTTAACTGGACGATCATCATTTCTTCTTCTCCTTTTCCTCCTCCTCCTCCTCGTCATCAACTCCGCTAATCCACAACACGTTGTTACACCGGATCAAAACCTCCCCCAAATTCCCCCTTTCTTCTCCGTCGATTATTTCCATCGTGTTTGCGAGTTGCACGTTCATGTACGCGTCCGTGGAGACTAAAAAACCTTTATACGCCACGCCGGACCATTTTAACTTCACGAGGACTTTTTTCCCGGTTAATGATTGTAAGAACGGTTTCGGGTTGATCGGGACAAACGACGCCATCGTTGTTATTTCAGTCCGTTAGTACTCTTTAAACCTACCGCTACTCTGCTCTTCTTCTCTCACCAAATAAAGAGTCTTCTTCTTTTCCCAATATAATACTACTAATAACAAGAGTACTAATTAGAGTCGTCGAATGTTGTTGTTGTTGTTGTTGTTGTTGTTGTTGTTGTTCGTCTCTCTGTTGCTTAATTTGAAGGAAAATTTGTCCGCTCTGTTGCTTAATAATTTGAAGGAAAATTTCCTTCTTTTTTGTACACACAACGAACAACACAAAACACAAAAAAAGAAAGATTTTACACCTCGCGTAGTCTCTATCTCATCATCATCATCATCGTCATCATCACTTTTTTATTAAGGAGCTTTTAAGAAGAAGAAGAAGAAGAAGAAGAAGAAGATAACGATGTCGAATACTCACAACAACAACAGTAACGAGAATAAGAAGATGGCACAGTTATCTAAAGAGGAGGAACCGACGTCGCCTAAGATTTTTCTTTCGATTACTTTCGGCATTCTTTTCATTCTGAGCTTGATTTTCGGGAAAGCTGGGTCGTTTTCATCATCTTCTTCTTCTTTATCATTAAACGTTGCGGATGATATGAATCAGATGTCCTCGGTGGACGACGACGCCCCAGACGTTGGCTTAACGTCGTACGAAGAACAACACGTGGACCCGTCGGAAGTGGCCAAAGAGCCAATCGAAGAGTCGTTGGCGAAAGAGGACGGGGAAGAGCACTCGGATTTAGACGGCGATTTGGATTATCACTTAGACCAACCGGTGCAGAAACCGAAAACGGAGGTGGATAATTGCAAGAAATGCAAGAAAGTTACGGTGCCGGAAATGTGCGGGTACGCGCCGAAGAGAACGATGGAAGATTTGTCGGTCACTATGAAGAAGAGGAGGATATTGTCGTTAGACTTGGAGGAGAGCGAGGAGGAGGAGGATTCAGACGACGACGACGAGAAAGCGAAGAGTAGCAACATTTTAAACATTACTACTAGAATAGGACTTCGGAAGCTATTGAAAGGGCACCAGGCGTTTCAAACGGACAGAAACCGAGCGTTGGCGAAATCGAGGCAACCGGATTTCAAGCCGCCTCCAGAGAGCGTCCGAGAGGAGGTTTTGAAACATTACAAGATGTGGCAATCGGATTCGGCGTGCACGATGTGGACGAGAACGTGCGTGAAAAGACATCTGGAAGGCGACGATATGGGTTTTAAGCGAGGTCCGGAACAGTATTTCAAAGATAAGAAAATGCCCGGGTTGGATGGCTCCTTAGTTTTTCCGGATTTGAAACGAGGCGAGTTGGGGACGTGCGCGCTCGTCGCCGTGGCGGATAACATGTTAGGGAAAGGACGAGGTCCGGAAATCGACAATCACGACACCGTTTTTCGGTACAACGGGCCTTTGAAAGCATATAAGAAGGATATTGGGGTGAAAGGCGACGTGTATTATTGGAAGCAAAGACGCGATGAGAAACAATACGGCGTAGAGGGACAAAAAGCGAACAAGTACTACATGTGGAAAGACGCCGCGAAATATTGGATGTTCGGCGATAAGAAGGAATTCTCAAAGTTAACATTTAGAGGTAAACAGTTGTTGTGGGAGACACAGATGGCTTCGGAGATGGTTGGGAACGTCTATGCCAAATACCACGACGAGTTGAACATTAAAACCAAACACGCGAGCACCGGCGGGTTTAAATTAGCCATGTCCGTCCTCGCGAGCGGTTTGTGCACGAGATTAGATTTATACGGATTTTCGAGTAAAGGCGGGGGCAGGTATTTTAAGAATGCGGTCGTTAATACCGTGCATTTGATCGGGCTGGAACACTATGCCTTACGAGTGGCCATGGAGGAGAATTACGGGGTGTGCGTGTACGACTAAACAAATAATCGATTCTTTAAATTATGTTGTTGATATGTATTTCATCATGTACCAGGTACACAACAATTCTTGCTATTCATCTACGGCGTCTATATTTAATACAATATTTTTTAGTAATCATCAAAGCTGCCTTGCGTATCGTCGGACTCGTAACAATACTCGTTCAAATCCGGCGAGTCGAGCTCGAAAAACTCTTCAAAGACTTTCTGCAACCCGGGAACGCCCGCTTTCGAGAGGCGAACGAAATACTCTTGCGACTCGTTGAAACCACTTTTGGTGATTCCAGCGGTTAACTTATTCGTGAATGACTTCGGGAGTCTCAACATGGAGAGCTGCGCCGTGATTTTCCTCTCGCATAAAATCTCGTGTAAACGCACGAGATCGGCGCGGTTACGGTACATCGTACACGTGACATCGTTCGGGCCTCGAATGACGAATTTGTACCGCATGATATCCGCAGATTCATTCAGAGTGTCTTGCGAAGGAATCGTTTTCACCGGCGATAAGGTCATCATCAGCGGGTCCTCGCTTTTTTTTCGTTCAAGTTCGGATCCCGACTCGTTGATCTCGTTGACGACTTCTTGAACGCTTCGCGATTGCTGTTTCTTTTCTTCCTCCCGGAGAAAATCATCTTGCGATTTCCTGCGATTTCGCAACGGCGAAAAATGTCCGAAGAAATCGCAACTTCGGGTGGCTTTCCTGATCGCCTCGTCCTCGTCGCTGCTCCAACCGCTGGTTGGAACAAACATTTTCTTCTTCTTGGAAGACACGTCGCCATTTTTCATTCTCTTGGCTGAAACCAACGAGACCGACCAGCCTTTGTCTGGACCGCAAAAGCCACCGCTCGAGCGTTCAACCCGCTGTCTGGCGAGAATCCGTAAGGACGAATTACTTTTCATCGTTTCCGTCGCGCTCATCATCTTCATGCCATTGATGATTAACTCGTCGCAGTCGAACGCCTCCGTGGCGATTTCTAAAGTCCTCTCTTCATCTTTTAACTTTTCGCCGTGATGAAATAAGAACTCATACGCGATGTGATGAAGTAAGCGAGAGGACAACGGCGGTGGAGAGAGGATGATCGCATCCAAGATTCGTAAGACGACGTTTGGCGGGAAAAATCCAGCGCCTATGCGAGTGAAGATCTTCCCGACCAAATTAGTATGCACGCGTTCCAAGGAAGAGTTGTGTCTCGTTCGCTCCTCCAACACAATCGTCTCCGTCGTCACTTCTGCTTCGTCCAAAAACAAGTTGACGTCTTCAGCGAGGCACACTAACGTCCAAAACGCATTCTCTTCGTTGCCTATGAAAACGAGCAAAGACATTGCCGCTGCGACGACGTGTGATTTTTCCAAATCTCTTGGCGAGCGCGCGCTGAAAGCCATCAAAACGCGTTCCATTTTCCCGAAATATTGCAAGGATGTTGAGTCCATATAGTTTTCCGGTAATCTAAATTGATCTTCGTCGTCTTCTTCTTCATCTTCTTCGTCGTCGTTGTTGTTGTTGTTCGCTCGCTTCTTACCTTCTTCTCTCCCTTCCTCCTCTTTGATGCTCGATACTCGCGCCGGGAACATACTCAATTTCTCAAAGAAAGAACCAGTCAAGAGTTGCATGATTGCGTTTTGCGGTTCCTCGTTGGTAGTATCAGCGGTATCGTCCCTATCGTTTGAGATGCCACCACTTTCGCTACTCGTCGTTCTTTTAAGAGCGTCGCCTTTGTCGCCTTCGTCGCCTTCGTCGTCGTCTTCTTTTTTAAAGCCTCTCAACCCGTGGGGCGAACGTGGGGGCGACCCGACGAAAGTCCCGCCAAAACTGTTCATCGCCTGGATGTGATTTTGATGTTGCGAAAATCTTGGGCTGGCGGAGTTGCTATGCATTTCGCCGCCGCTCGAAGACTCGTTCCCGCTACTCGTCATCGACGATTGGCCGCGCGCGCTACTACTCGATCTCAACCTATCTAACGATTCAGTAATTAATTCGTGCTGTATCTTTTGGTCTTCTTCTCCTCCTTCTTCTTCTTCTTCTTCTTCTCCTCCTGACTCTTTGTTGCGTTCTTTCATCGAGTCGATGGCGCCTAGCGAGTATCTCGGATGATCGGGAAACACGTTGATCAAATCTACTCTGACGCTCGCCCGCTCGCGATCGAATCGTTCTCTTTCGCTCAATTGCGAGTACTCCTCGTACGTCTTCTCGCAATTATCCCGCTTCGATTTCACGGATAACGCGTCCAACCACGCTTTCGCTCTCTTTTTCTCCGGTAAACCGTTTCTGGCAACTTCGCGTTGGCACTGATTCAACGCTTCGTTTATAGCCGAGTTGGTGACGTTGGTCACGCTACTCCCGGAACTACCGCTCGTCCTCTTCGCCTCTTTCCACACCTTCCTGGCTTTCGAGTACCTCGCGTAACTCTCGCTCGCTCTGTCTTTTTGTTTCATCAACTGTTTCCTCGCTTTCGAGTACGCCTTCTCTTTCCTCTCGTTCACCGGAAACCCGTAACAATACCCGTCCAATCGAGCGACGGTGCACGGCTTGGTCTGTAATCCGTACTCGTCCGTTTTCGCCGTCGAACTTATCATAGACGAAGTGGACGAACATCTTCCCATCCGTTGCACGACGTTGCTTTTAATACCTTGATTTTGTTTACTATCTCCTCCGTTGTTCATAATGGTTGTTCTCTCTTCAGCATTCTCGTCTGAATCGTTTTCGTTCTTCCCCGACGACGACGATTCTCCTCGAATCCGCTCACCATTCGCGACCTGCAAATCCTCCTCCGAACTCGCCACGGACGATCCATCTCGACTGTTGTTGCTGGTCACCGTCGTGAACTGTAAATTTCTCCTCGGACTTTGTCCCCTCGAATTTAGCAACAGCTGATCGTCATCTTCGGTCATCGAACGCGATCGCGACGTCGGCGATAACGACTCTTCTTCTTGGTCTTCTTCTTCTTGATGATGATTGTTCTGATGATTCCCCGTCGTCGTTTTTTCTCGTCTGTCCTCCGTTTTTGGAATAACTTTTCTGATTTTAATCGGGGTGATGTTGTTCCCTCTCGACACTTTGTCGTCTCGATTTTGATCCGCATTCGACGTCATCATCATCCTTAAATCAACGAGATCGCCTTTCTTTCGTTAAAACGCGATGAAGCGCGCGCGTGTGCACAAAACAGTGCGCTCGACGAAGAAGAGGATGCTGTTTTTTTTCTCCCGTCTTTCGAAAGGTCACGAGAGAAAAGGTCAGGGTCCCGATACCCTAAACTTATCTGTCAATATCTTCTGGCTGAGAATTTAATAGGGCGAACGAACGATCGTAACGCCTTTTTTTTGCAAAAAGAAGAAACAAAAAAAAAACATTCTCCAGATCAGGACCTCATCATGAAGGCAGAAGAAGAAGAAGAAGAGACTTTGAGGAAGAAGAAGAGGGCTTTAATAAACGGCTTTTCCTCCTCGTTCGAGGAAAGGAGAGACGATATCGCGAAACGGGTGGAACTGTTTAGGAGAGATACAGAAGAAGAAGAAGAATTAGAACATCAACATCAAAATAATCGGGAATTCACGAATGCGCTGAGAGAGGCGCTTCGCGATGTCTCCTCGACGATGAACAAACAAGAAGAAGACAAAGAAGAGAACTTTTTAACATCGTTGAGTAGTGAAAAAACCATCGCCGCACAGACGGAACGAAACGTGAAAAGGATCATGAACAAACGGTTGGAGCGGGTGAAGAAGATGACGGATTACGTCGCCGTCGCGTCGTGGGGTGGTGGTGGTGGTAAAATTTTTAGCGTCGAGGATGACGATACCGGGAGATTAATGTGCCACGATGCGAGGATGATGATGGAAGAGAAGAAGAAAAGGTTGAAACCGGGAAGCGCGGCGTCCACTCGAAGGATTACCAAGCCGTTAAAAGACTGGATGTACGAGAACGTGCATCACCCGTACCCGTCGAGAAACGAGAAGATGTCTCTGTCGCGCGCGACTGGGATGTCTCCCGGACAAATTTCAAACTGGTGCATTAACTTTAGAGGAAGAAAAATGAGGCCTCTCGTTCGCGAGTTTGTCGAGGAGGCGCGTAAAGTAGCACAGTAGTCTCTTTTATTATTAATCAATCAAAGAATTATTGCTTTTATATTATATATCTATTTTGTTATATATTAGTGAACTACATGTAGTATACATCCTCAATTATTATTTGTTAGTATTACCGACGGCGGCGGCGGCAGTTGCCTCCTTCGCATCATCATCCAGCGCTTGGTCCATTCCTTTGCCTTCTACACTCGACGTATTATTTTTATATTTCTCCGTCGTCTCTTTATATTTCTTGGAATCTAAAAACTGGACGATAACCGCGGATATATTATCGCATCCCAATCCGCTCCCTCTCGTGTCCGTGGCGCAACACGCATCGCACAATTCCTCGGTGATTTTCGAGAGATGTTCTGGCGGCACCACACCGTCTTTCGTTGAACTATAACACAACCGCTCGCGAACAAAGTCCACGCACTCTTGACTGGTCATCACGTCCCAAACGCCATCGCATGCGATTATTATAAACTCGTCTTGGTCCTGTTCGTATTTAAACGTTTTCACTTCGGGATTGGCAGTCACGCAATATAACTCTGGCGGCAAGTCGTCCGGGACGTTGTTTCTTTTATATTCGAAATCGCCGATGGCTCTAGACAACGCCAACGACCCGTTCACGCGACCGTCGGCCACGAACCCTCCCGCCTTGACAATTCTCTCGCACTCGTCCTCGTCCGTAGGTTTATGATCTCGAGACATGTCGATAGCTTTACCGTCTCTACACAACACCGCTCTCGAGTCGCCGGCGTTGGCGCATATAATTTCCCCGTTTCTCAACGCGACCGAAACCGCCGCCGCGCCGGCGACTGGACCTTCCCATTCGCTCAACTCTTCCTCGGATAAAGGCACGAACTTCTTTTTACCGCCGCCGGCAGAAGACGTAGACGCGACGAGTTGTTCGTTCGCCGCCGTATTCTTAGAACTATCTTTCCCGATTTCTCCTCCTTCCTTTCTCTCGCCATTCTTCTTATTCACCTCTTCTTTCTCCTCCTCGTCGTCATTCGTTAAACTCGGAATGATTAAATCCACCTCCTCGCTCGGCGTCCCTTCCGCCAACAACCTCTCCTTGAGCGCCCTTCGAATGGCTTCGTTCACGTTTCTCGAGCCTCCCGCCGACATCTTTTCGTCGACATCCTCCTCCTCCTCCCGAAACCGTCTCCTCCCGCTCAACTCCGCCAACTCTTGCGCGTTCGTATTATCCTTCATGACTTCGTCGATTTTCATAAACGACTCCACCAACGCCTGTTTCAAATCGTTTTCTTCCTTGTACGCGTTCGTATCTTTCAATATTTGCGGAAGGTACCTCCCTGCGTACAGCGCGACTTCCTTCCCGCCGTGGCCGTCAAACACCGCGAAGAACGACGTGTGTTCGTCTAAATCCGGCACCGCGCAGTGCGAATCCTCCATGCTTGTTCGCCAGCCTTGCATCGCACTCGTCCCGAACTTCACTTTCATGTTCCCGCCGTCTGAACTTTCTTTCTCTTTCACCGGTTGCGAGAGATACGCGCCCATTATTGTTAATATGTGTGTTTTATTCTCTCTCTAGATGACTGTCTTTCTGTCTCTTACTCTTTATATATGTGTTTACTTGTAATAAAAAATCTTCGACGTCGTTCGTCAACTGTTTAGATCGTTTTTCCCGATGATGATCAACACTCTCACTCTCTCTCAAAACGGTTGCGCGTTTAATACTACTCTGTCGACAAAAGAGAGAAAGAGAGAGAAGAACAACACCCTTTGCGTTTAAGGGCGGTGAGAAGAGAAAGCGCAAACGTCGTGGGCACGAGTAAGAGTACTGCTAAAGTTTTAGAGTGATGACTCTGACGTAGAGAATCGTGCAATTTAAATAAGGAAAAATTCGTGCGTCAGCACATTGTTTTTCTTTGGTTTTTTCATTGATTGCACTCTAAAACTCAGAAAAGAGCACTCTATGCATAAAACGCAGAAAAGAGTCATACTACTAGTATATATACGCGCAAATATGATTAGTATGGTAGTATAGTATTACAAATTATCCGGCCCGTTTGCTCTTCTTACGATGGAGGCGCCGGAGATGTTGGTGAATCCCCCGTTTCCTCCTCCTCCTTCGTCCTCGGCGGTGTTTTCGGTACCGTCCTCGGCAGTATCGGTGGGAGCGTCGCGGTTGTTATGGTGGTGGTGGTCGTCATGATCGTCGTCGTCGTCGTCGCCGGCGTTTCCTTGGTAATACGGGATATACGGCAAACGTTCGTCTTCTTCCTCGTCGGAGCGGTGGTCGTCGTCGTCGTCGCCGAATTGGTCGTTCCAGTCGTCGTTGGCGGTCGAGCCGCCGCCGCGCTCGTCGATGCCGCGGCGGGCGGACGACGGTTCGTTCTTCTTCGATTTGAAGCGGTCGGCGTAGTCGTGCGAGTACAAGTTCGCGCCTCCTGGGAAAGCATCCACGCCCTCGGCTTCACCGTCAACACCACCGCCGCCACTCGATCGTCTCTCCGCCATGATTCGTTCCGCTTTTTCGCCCAACGTTAAGCTCGTGTTTTCTTGAATGACGTCTTTTCTTGTCATGACGCCGACGACTAACGGTTTATCCGGAGTCACGTACAAGTGTCGCAAACCCATCGTTCGGAAAATGCGGTAGGCTCTGGAGACTCTCGCGTCCGCGTGGGTGATGAACGGGTGGCGTTGCATCAATCGGGAGACGTCGATCCACGCCGAGTCCATCTCCACGGACGATAAAGACGCGGCGACTTCGGCGACGTGCGGTGACTTGAACGGAATCTGCTTCAACTTGTCTAGCAAGTCGTCTCTGTCTTTGGCGGTGGTGTAGCCGTACACGTCCGCCGGTCGAGACTCTGGGTTCCCATCGAAGAAACCTATTCTGTGCGTGATCATTTTCAACAAACGATTTCGGGTAATCGTGCCGTGTAACTCGAACGGCTCTCCCGGCTTCGTGGGCGGATTCTCCGTCACCGGAAACGCGCCGTGATCGTTCGAGGCTAAGATACCGATCAAATCCCTCACGCGCATGCGCGGTTTGATCGTAATCATGGTTTTCGCCATGACTTCGTTGACGCGTAATTTATCCCCGGCTGGCCCGGCTAATTCCGGTTCTTCCAAGAACGGCGCGCCTCTAATTTTGATGTGCGTGTCATAAATCCCATGGGAGAACCGATCGCCGACTGCTTTGGCGCAGAAAATAGTCAACATTAACGGGATGATTAATTGCATCGATCCCGTCGTTTCCATGACCAAAACCGTAATACTTATGGTCATTCGAGTTGCCCCGCCTAAACTCGCGGCGGCTCCGATAACCGCGTACGCGTGTAAATCTATTTGCACGTCGGTTAATATCCAACCGCTGACAGAGTTGACGATCCTCCCACAAATTTGGCCCATGGCTGAGCCGACCGCCAAAGACGGGACGAATAAACCCGTGGGTGCACCAACGCCGTACGTAACCGTCATTAACGAAAACATCGCTAAGAAGTAAAACACTAATAAATCAAATCGAAACAAAAACTCGTGCGCTTGCCCATTCTCGCCAACTTCTCCCAGGTGCAAGAGAAATTTGAACGATTGCGACAGAGGAACGAAGAACAATTGGCCGTAGGAGCTGTAATATCCCTCCGGACAATACATTTTCGAGAAGAAATCCGTACGAATTTCCTCTTTACTCGCTTCGCCGTACTCAAACCTGTCCAACTCGTTGGCTAGATTCGTGTGTCCGTCTCTCAGCGGCGCCGGGATTTCTAAACACGGACTCGCCGCCATAAAGACAAACATGACCGTAAAAGTTAACGCAGCGACTGCGATGACTTCTAAAAATCGTCTGAACTTATCGTTTACCGGTATGTATTTCGCTCGCCACGCGGTCACTCGTACGTTCAAGTTGACGAACAACGCGCCGATGTAGCCGCCTAAACATCCAATCATCGCAAAGATTGGCACCTCCCAGAAGTACCACCAGTACTGTTTCGAGTAGTTCGCCTCGTCGTCGGTGTATAAACCAAAATCCCTGTGCGTCCCGAATTTCGCGCGCGCGAAATCTGTGGCGTCGAAGTCTAGCTGCTCTAACCAGTGCGAGGTCAACACGCCGACGCACGTGGCCAAAAAGCCTCGCCACAACATGGACGAGTTGTAAAACGACGTCCCTTCCTCTACGGTGAACAACATTCCACCGATTGGGGCGCCAAATGCAACCGCAACACCCGTCGCGGTACCAATAGCCACAAAATCTCGCTTATCTCTATCGTTTCTAAAATGGTTCGGTCTTCTGGTTTTGAACCCGAGCGAGTGCGAACCAAACGAGCACAAACCGCCGCCAACCAAACCGCCGCCGTGCACGAACGGTCCTTCCTTACCGGCAATCAAACCAGCGCCAATACTAAATGCCACGCCACCTAATTTCGCCAAAAGTGTTTTCAATCTCAACAACCCTTTCAAATGCACGCCGTTTAAATACGTCTTCAATTCTGGAATCCCGCTGCCGGCTGCCAAAGGCTCCACGTAACTCACCAGCCCTCCAGCCACGGCGGCTAAACAGCACGTCACAAACAGCGAACTGATATACGCGTAAAACTTCGACGCGTCTTGGTTCTCTCCATCCCCGACGACTAATCTCATCGCCATCCCAAACCTAAACGAGTTCAACTTATCCACCAACCCGTCCACGACGAACGCCACAAAACCCATCACGACGCCGATGATAGCCGAGAGCGTCCACTTCCACCACTCCTCGTTTTGATATTCCGCTCTCTTTCGGCTTCTCAACTGTTCCTCTTCGATGTCGCAATCGATTGGGTCGTAATCGTGCGACTCAAACGCCGTCATTCTTCGTAAGCGTAAACTCGCCATGTTCGTCTCTCTGTCCGAAACCGTCGCCCCGAAGACAACCGCCGGGGCAGATTCTCTCGGGCTCGAACTCGAATTCAAATTGTTCCGATCTAAAGTCCCCGCCGCCGTCGCCGCGATGTTCTGAAACGTCTCTCGAGGGTTTCTAAAATCACCACTTAAGCCGCTACTCGTTGTTCGAGGCGACGACATGTTGTGAATGTTTCTCGACTTTTTCGTTGAATTTCGCGCAAATGCGGACAAACCGGATTGATTTTGATTCGAATTAGAATTCGTCGTCGATAAACGCGGAGGTCGTCGATTGTTACTATTAGTAGTACTACCATCCTCTCCTCCAGGGATCAAGGTTTCCTCGTCGTTCATCATCGTTTTTGTAAAACACCAAACACCTTCTTCTTAATGAGATAATAAAAAGCTTACAGCGTGTGTCAATTTTTGATTGATTTTGAGGAAATTTGAAAGAGTTGGTTGCCTCTCAAACGAATAAAAAAAAGGAGCAAAAATCTTATGTCTTGATATATTACTGTTTATATGTCTTGATGTGTATGTACTAGTACTCTTTATTCTCTTTTCCTATTGCATTGCACACACAGACACACAATAACACATGCGTATATAATAAATACTAGTAGTTTTCTTATTTATGGTAAGTCGTAGTAGCTGACGTAATCGTTCTCTTCGTCTTCGGGAAAAGTGAAGGTTTGCAAAAATCTGTACAAGACTCTCGCGGACATGCCGATATCTTCCGGCGACGTGTACTCTTCCGGCGAGTGCGATTTCCCGTCTTTCGATCGAACGAAGAGCATGGCGACGGGCATGGCATCGGCCATGGCGAGCGCGTCGTGGCCGGCGCCGGAAACCAAAGTTGGCGGACGAGTGATGACGGGTTCTCGAGTGAAACCGCTACGGTCGTTTCTGTTTCGTTTGTTGTTGGTTCGTCGGCGCTGCTTGGAGTTCATTTTTTTCTTTTGCGCGTCCGAGTAGTAGAACAAATCGTCGCTTTGGTCTTCGTCTCGCATCTCGTCGCCGTCGCCATCGTAATCGTCGTTGAAGTCGCCGAAGTCGTCGTTGTAGTCGTCGTTGTAGTCGTTTTCTTCGCGTTGGAGACGTTGTTGTTCCATGTATAGATCGTAGGCGCGGCGGTGCATCTCTTCCGTCGTTCGATCGCACGCGTCTTCGAGTTGTTTCGTCAGTCTTCGATCCATGGTCACGCCAGAGGCTTCGTGGGTGCGCTGGACTTTGCACTCTAAACCACGCGCTCGGCAAATCAGTTGCACTTTCCGCGTGACGTCTTGGACAACGTTTTTACGAACGCGGTCGGATTGCGCTCTGATGTCTACCGAAAACGTGGTTCGAGAACCGATGACGTTGGTCGCGCCTGGGAAGATTTGAAATTCACCGACGGTACACACGAGCATGACTTCCGGCAACGCTTCGCCAACACCGCCTTTTTTACATCTCTTTTCGATTTCGAGGACGGCTTCAGCCGCGGCTGGAGTTGAATCGCGTCTGGCAACCATCGGCGTCGTCCCGGCGTGTCCTTGAACGCCGTTGATGATGACTTTTAGTCTGGTTTGCCCGGCGATGCCGGCGACGGCGGCGATGGGAAACCCCCCGAGTTCGAGAACTTTACCTTGTTCGATGTGAACTTCCACGTACGCTCCGAACGATTGTTTCGGAAGTCTGGCTGATGTGATAGATTCTTTCGTGCCCGGTAAACCGGCGTTCCTCAACGCCTGTAAGAACGTCGCGCCTTGCTTATCGACGACGTCGTACACGTCGTCCGGCAACGTCCCAACAATCGCTCGCGAACCGAGGAAAGTAGACCCAAAACGAACGCCTTCTTCGTCCGAGAAACCGATGATGTGAATGTTATACTCTCTTACCGGGTTCGTTCGTCTCAAAGCTTTCGCGGCGGCGATGGCCACCACGACCCCTAAAGCACCATCAAACATACCCCCGTCGATGACCGTATCTAAATGCGACCCAACAAACATCTCCTTACGAATCATCTTCTCACCGTGTTCGTCTAACGACGGCGGCATCGTCGCGTCCAAAACGCCGTGAATGTTCCCCGCGGCATCCGTGAATACCCTCAAACCGGCATCCGCCATCCACTCTTTAATCTTAGAGTGCGCTTCCATGGACGCTTTGGACAAAAACTGTCTCTCCAAATGCCCGGCCGCGTCTGAGAACGTACCCAGAACGTTTAATCGTCTCACCGGTTGGTCCTCTAACACGTGGTCTAAATATTCGTTCAACTGCTTCTTTTCCGGCGTCGGGAGTTTTTTCTTCTCTTTCGCCTGCTGCGCTTGCTGCTGTTGCTCTAAGCGCTGCTTTTTTCCTTTCTCCTGCTGTTTTTCTTGGTCGTCTTGTTGTTGTTGTTGTTGCTGCTGTTGTCCCGGAGGCGGCCCGCGCTTCGTCGTCGGCGGCGGCGGTTGTCGCCGCTGCTGCCCCTGTTGCTGCTCATGCTGCTCATGCTGGTCATCCGGAAACGACTCAGCGTCATCCTCCGCGTCGTCCCCATCATCATCAAAATGTGGCGGTGGCGGTTTTTGCTGATGCGCATGGCCTTCCTCCTCTCCTAATTCTAATTCTAACTCCTCAGGCACCACATTCGGCGGTGGTGGCATTCTTTGCTGCTGCTGCTGCTCACTATGCTGTTGTTGCTCTTCGTGCGGTGGTGGCATCTGTTGTCGATGGTGTTGCTGCTGCTCGTGCTGCTGCTCAGGCATTGGCGGGTTGTTGTTCGGCGGCGGTGGTTGTTGTTGATGTTGATGATGACGACGCGTCGTCCCCACCATGTGCGGAATGAACATCCCCGATTCTTGCGCTTCTTCTTCCATCCGATTGTAATCTTCCTCTGTCTCTTCTTGCGCGAGCGTGAGACTCAGAAAAGCGAGAAGAAAACATACCAGTGCGATACAAAGACGACGATGTTTTGCTCCTCTTCTTCTTCTTTGCTGCTGCTGATGATGATGCTTCATTTCTTTCAAGTGTTATTATAGAGTGTTTTGCGGCGGAATGTGTGACGTTTTGACTGATTTTTTGATTTTTTCTTCAAATTTTTTGTCTCTCTCTTAATTCTTCTCTCTCTCTCATAAAACTCTCTCTCTCTCACTCTCTCACTCTCTGCTTTCTTCGTCCTCCTCCATCTGAATCTGCGCTTTCGCGACGGCTAACCTCGCGCCGAGCACGCGAAAGGCAGAACAGGAGACGACGTCGATTTTGTTCCTCACGAAGAACTCGATTGATTTTGGGTTACCGGCGTGTTCGCCGCACGCGGAGACTTCGGCGAGGCGACGAAGACGAAGACGACTTTTCGCACCGGTTTCGTCTTTGTCGGTTTCCTCCTCTTCCTCCTCCTTGGTGGTGATCTCGTGGAGGGCGATTTTGATGAGCTTACCGACGCCGTCCCAATCTAGAATTTCGAACGGGTCGACTAAGGCGACTTTCTCGCGCTCGTACGCTTGGAAAAACGAGCTGTCGTCGCGCGAGTAGCCGAAAGTCATTTGCGTCAAATCGTTCGTGCCGAGAGAGAAAAATGACGCTCGAAGGGGGAAGTTTTCCTCGCCGACATCTTCGATGTCAATCAAGTTCTTCGCGATTAAGCACGATCGGGGCGTTTCGAGCATACATCCGACTTTAAACGGATGGTAATCGAGCTCGTATTCGCGTTCTTTTGCCAATCGGATTTCAAAGTGTTCTTTGGCGAAGCGAAGCGTGTGGCGTCTCGCCAAATACGCCGCGTGCATCTCGCAATCAATGATGTGGACTTGTTGGAGGTATTCACTGACCGTAGCGACGAGCGGGATCATGATTTTGACGACCGGTTGGATGCCAGTTTTCTCGTGCGCGTCGTAGTACGCGTGCGCGATAGCGCGAGTGGTCATGGCCGTCATTCCCGGATGTGAGATTCCCAACCTACATCCTCGATTTCCCAGCATGGGGTTCGTTTCGCGTAACTTTGCGATTTTTGCGCGCAACGTCGTCTCGGAGACGCCGCAGTACTTTGTGATTTCTTCCAAGATCTCTGGATCGTCTAACTCGGTATCTTTCGGTAGAAATTCGTGCACGGGCGGGTCTAACAAACGAATCGTGATGGACTTCTCGTGTCCCACGGCGTGAAGAAGGTTTGCGAAATCGTATCTCAGGATCGGTTCGATATCCGCCAAAGCCTTTGCGCGCGCGTCTTCGTCGCTCGCGAGGAAGAGCTGGCGAACACATCGAACGCGATCGGGAGATGCTAAGAACATGTGTTCCGTGCGGCATAAACCGACACCTTTTGCGCCAAACGTCTCCATGGCGAACCTTATTTCTTTCTCCGTATCGCAGTTCGCGTAAACGACGGTCTCGGATGGGATATCGTCGACCCATTCCATGAAATCCATCAACGCTTTGTTGTCTTTTACGGCTGTTCCTAACGGTTCCAACTCTTTTTCACCTTCGATGACTTCGCCTCGCGTGCCGTCTATGGATATGAAATCGCCTTTTCTGAACGAAACGTCCGGATACTCTTCGAAAACGACCGATCGTTCGACGATAGTTCTTGGCGTATCGGTCGGTTCGAGCGCGTCGGGATGCGTGGTAAGGTCAATATGCTCAACGCGAGGATGCGGAGCAACATGATACTCGTGATCGACAAAGTGCATGGACTTTGTTCCCGAGACGCACGGTTTCCCCCAACCCCGCGCCACGACGGCAGCGTGAGACGTCATCCCGCCGCGCGCGGTTAAAAATCCTTCGCTCGCGTGCATACCTCCAACGTCTTCTGCGCTCGTTTCTTCTCGGACGAGGATAACTTTCTGGCCAAATTTGTGCATTTTAATAGCATCCGCAGATGTAAACGCGATGCGTCCTGACGCGCACCCTGGACTGGCTGCTAGTCCTTCCGCCAAAACGTTCCAAGAGTCGATACCGCCTCCCAGGGACGTGAACGTCGGGCGACGAAACGTCGGGTGGATGACTTGTTCGATGTGTTCGACGTTGACGTACTTCGCGACGGCATCTCTCGGAGAGATCAGATTATTCTTCTCGACGAGATCAGTGGCGATTTTAAGTGCCGCGATTCCAGTTCGTTTGCCCACCCGACACTGTAAAATATACAGCACGTTATCTTCGACGGTAAACTCAACGTCCATCATGTTCTTATACGCCTTCTCGAGGACATCGCAAGCCTCTTTCAACTCCTCCAAAGCGTCGCCGAATCCGAATTTTGCCATATCTTCGATTTGCTCGGGCGTTCGAATACCAGCTACCACGTCTTCGCCTTGCGAAGATTGCAACCATTCGCCGTAGATCGTATCGTCGCCTGTTGCCGGGGATCTGGTAAAACACACTCCGCTCAAGCTCTTGTCGTTCAAGTTCCCATACACCATCGCTTGAATATTGACAGCAGTTCCCGCTAGACCAGTTGTCTTGGTCACCTCTCTGTAGACGCGCGCGCGGGGGTTATTCCAAGACTTGAATACCGCCTCGATGGTTAACATCAACTGTTCCTCCGGATCTTGTGGGAACGTTTTATCGTGCGCGTCGTAGACGTCTTTGTAACTTTCGCACAAAGATTGTAAATCATCCGCGTTCAAATCGACGTCGTTTTGCGCGTTTCTCAACTCTTTCAACTTTCTCAGTTTTCTCTCAAAGTCTTCGTGCGGAATCCCAAACACGACGTCTCCGAACAAATCCAACAATCGTCGATACGCGTCGTACGAAAAACGTTTCCCAGATTCCTCCGTAAAGGACGTCGCCGTCAACGCGTCCACCACTCGATCGTTCAATCCTAGATTCAACACCGTATCCATCATCCCAGGCATGCTCGCAGCTGCCCCAGATCTCACGGATAACAACAAAGGCAACTCCTCGCCGACAAAATCCGTACTCTTCCTCCAGAATATCTTCGACACTTCCTCGCCGATCACGTCCGCGGCTTCGAAAATCAACTCCTCCAACCCGCCTTTGAATATCTCTTTCCCTCTTTCCAGATACTCCTTGCACGTGTTCACGCTCAACGTCGCTCCCGGTGGCACTCTCAACCCGAGGTTCGTCATCGCCGCGAGTCCAGCGCCTTTCCCTCCCAAGATTGATTTCATCGTCGCGTCGCCGTCGCATCGCGATTTGGTGAACAAGTACACTTTCTGTTTCCTCACTTCTGCGCTTTCTTTTCGTATCTCCTCTCCCGTTTTTTCTTCTTTCGCAACGGAAACATCGCCGCTTTTTGCATCGGAATATCCGACCGACGCGAACACTTTTCGTCCGATTGAACGCAACATTCGCGGTCTTATTTCTTTTCTTCTTTTAGATCTCTGCGTTCGTGTAAAATGTCGCGAAAAAGAGGACGATGATGCGCAGCAAAGCGACATTATTTGTGAAGCTTTACGCGTATTTTTTGTTCAGATACGAATGTGCAGCCAAATCCCTCAAAACACAAGAGAACTATATTAACATTAAAGAGAGCGAGAATGAGCAACGCGATGGACAAAATCATCAACAGCGCGTTGGATGCGGTGGAAGAGCACGTGGTGCAACGGTTAGAAGACACCGGTTTGGTCGTTTTCGATGATGATGATGACGAGAACAACAACAAAAGAACATCAACGAAAGGGAGAAACGTCGTCCAAAAGTTGAAACTAATGCGAGAGGAAAAAAAGCAAAGGAAGGAAACGAGGGAGAAGAAAAGGAAAGAGATAAAGGAATTGCAGGCGGAGAGAAAACGAGAGGATAAGGCGTCGGATGCGAAGTTGATGGAAATCGTGAAGAAAGCGCAGCAGCAGCAGCAGCGGGAAACTTCTGATGCGAATGACACCACTAAGGAAAAAGATGCCGTCTTGGTGAAGGCGCTGTTGAAAGAGGTGCAACGTTTGCGCGAACGAGTGAAGACGAGTTACGAGGAGGAGGAGAATGAGGGCGAGAACATGGAGAATGGCAAGAATGTCTCCTCTTTATCGTCGTCATCGGAAGAAGAAGATTCCATCTTGCTCTCGGCGATTGAAGAAATCGAATCTACGTCTGCGTTGCGGAGCGAGTTGGACGTGTCTCTCCGACAGTTGCAGAGGAGCAAGCAAAGCACGGTGGATTCAGAATTGTTGGAAAAAGAACGAGAAGGATTCGAGGAGCGCTTAACTCGAGAAGTGGAGAAGAAGACGAAGGTTTTGGAGGTTAGAAAATCGGCGGCGGAAAACGCGGCGGATCAAGCGAGGAAGAAATTCGCCGAGGCGGAACAAAATTTACGAGAGTTGAGGAAGAGACACGACGAGGCGCAGAGTCGCATTTTTGATTTAGAAAATAACGAGATGGAGATGAAGTCGACGTTGGCGAAAGATCGAGAGAGCTTGAAACTCGAAGCCGAGAAATTGCAGAAACGCGAGGAGGAATTCGTGAATAAGACGAACAACGTCATCAATAACGGCGGAGGAGTAGGTATGACGATGAGGAGTAATAACAACAGTCTTCCGGAACTCGGCGTCGCGGCTCTGGAGGAAAAGCTACAAGTGAAAGAAAGGATGATTGCCAAACTGGCGGAAGATGTGGAGGAGATGGAGAACGCGTCGGTGGCAGTCGCGAAAGAGGCGGAAAAGAACGTCGCGAGTTTAACGAAACAGTTAACGGAGACGAAATTGAAATTGGAAGAAACGAAGAGAGAACTGATGAAGGAACAGAGCAACGCGGAAAGGAGCGGTGCGAAGGTTGTCGAGGAATTGAGAGAAAGAGTGCGAGTGTTACAAGCGCTGGTGGATTCTGAAGATGGTGACGTAGCCGAAGCTATGGCGATTAGGGGAAGCGACGATACCAACGAAAGAGGCGAAGGAGAGGAAGACGAAGGCAACGGCGGTAAACCGCTGATTGCGGTTCGGGACAAGAACAGAAGATTAGCCGCAGAGATTGCCGTTGCGAAACGCGCGAAAGACGACGCGAACAAGGAGAAAGAAGTAGCCGTCGAAAGAGCGGTCGCGGCGGAGACGAAATTGATGCAAGCGGCGGAAACTATTTCAGTTTTAGAGGACGACTTAGCGAAGCGAACGACATCAACATCATCTGCCGCAACACAAGACCCATCATCGTCCTCGACAACCACGACAACAACTACAGATACGGATATGATTGCAATCCTAGCTTCGCAAAGAGACCGATTCAAACGCCGAGTCTCCGAACTCGACGAGGAGAAAGCTCGCGTCACGACCGAACTCTCCTCGACGAGCGCCAAAGTCACAAAACTCGAAGAAGATAACGTCAAGCTTTTCGAAAAGATTCGGTACGTTCAGAAATATTACGCGTCAAAGTTATCAGGCGGTGCCTCCGCGGCGGTCAAAATTCTTCGCGTAGACGAATCTGGCGTGCCTTTGAGCGACTCCTTAGAAACGGAAAAGTCTGCCAACAAAAGCGCTAGGTATTCGTGCGGCGTTGGTGGCGTGACGATTGGCGTGGACCGTTTGGCGATCTCGGATGGCATGCGCAAACGTGCACATCGATACGGTTGTGGTTTCGGTGGAGGCGGCCATGGTGATTTAGAGAGCGCGAGTTTAGGCGGCGACGAAGGCGGCGTCGTGGGCAGATACCGCGATAAATACTTGGCTCGCTTAAACCCATTCAACGCGTTCAAACGCACGGAAAGCGAGGATGGAGGTTCATCAAATTTAGCGACACATGATCGATTAGCCATGGCGGGAGGTAAAGCACTTTTGTCTAGTCGAGGTTTTCGCAGCTTTTTTGCGCTTTACTTTCTCGCCATGCATGGATTCTTGGCGATGGTGTTATACTCGCACCGAGCAAAGCTCTCGCTCGATTGAGAAATTCAGAAGGTTCTGCATTAAATGATTCTCGATAAAAGTAGTTTTGTCGTAGCGCACACTTAGTAGAAAGATTAGTTTGTATTGATTGTTAGTCACCTACTTTCTAGAGTATGTATATACCTCGGTATGGATATTGTACTGGAACGATTATGATTATTTTATACAACTTGTGGGGTTTTAAACACTTTCTCGACGATCGCGTTATCGCTCGATAATATCAAATGCTTCACAATCTCGTACGTCGCGAAGGAAACCGCGCTCATCGGCAAGCACTTCGTTGCCGCGACCTTTGCGCCTTTATACAAACTCCCAACACCTCTATTCATCGCCATCAACCGAAAAGTGTCGTGGAAAGATAATGCAAACCTATTGGTCGCCGCTTTTCTCGCGATTAACTCCATCGGAAACGCGGCCAGTTGCCCGGTAGTCGCGGAAATCGCGCCGACGCACATCGAAACGTGCGGCTCGCAATACTCTTTGTCAAAGGTGTCCTTGTACCATTCGGCGATGATATCGTACGTCCCAAACGTCAACGCTGCTTCCGGCGCAATCGCCAACAACGCCGGCGTCAAGCCTCGCATTAAACCACCATAGCCTTCTTTCTTCACCACGTGATGCACTCCCAACGGGACAGAAAACGGCCCGGTAAAATTTTCCGCAATCTTCCCGGCGGCTTTCCTCGTCGCGTACGCGTCGAGAGGATACAACAACAAACACGCGCTCACCCCACACAACGCTCCGGCGAGCATTTTAATCGAAATCTCCTGGTCTTTTTTCTTCTCTGGTTGTTCTAAAACTTCTACGCTTTTTCTTGCTGTCCTTCTTCTATTCTTACTACTACTCTTCGACGCTTCAGCCGTTCTTCTCTTCTCCCTCCGCTTCTCCACAATCGCGTGTAAATTCGCGTTAAAGAAATGAAACGTCGCAAAATTCAGACCTTTACTCGGTCCGTATCGTAGAACCATCGTCGCGTTTCCGGCAAACAGCGTTTTCACGCCTTCAGTCCTGGCGATTTTTACCAGCGAAGGGACCAGTTTACTTGAACCAGTAAGCTGGTTCGTCATTTTCCTCACTTGAACGACATTTAACGGCGACGTGACGGTTCTCGATAACGCGCCGCCACAAAAACCGGCGACTAAGTGCGTCAAAAAAGTCGCCTCCCCGTGTTCCGTTTTTGTCTTCTTCTTTTCCTCTTCTTCGTTTTGCATCTTCTTCTTGTTTGATGATTTTCCATCGACATTATTCTTATTCGTGTGAACAACAGATAAGCTGGAAACGGATTGATTTTTTCCTTTACGTCGTAACGTAACGGAATGATTATTAAACGCCTTTCGTCGTAAAGATGGTAACGACGACATGACGAACGACTACTCTGCCGATGCTGCTGCTTTTTCTGCGCGCGATGCCGTCCGGAAAGTGGTTTTAGTCGCGCGATTGGATTGATGTGTTTATATCAAAAGACGGCGGCTTTTTTTGCGGAATTCTAACAAGTGACTGACTTTTAACTCTCACATTTCGAATATTCTCTACGTCACGTCGGCTATAACATTCTACGTCGGACATCGGCTAATAACGACTCTACTTTTTCTGGAACCCTATCGCTCCAACCTTCTCCAACGCTTCGCTCGCGCACGAGTTTATGACTTTGAACCTTTGCGGTCCCAAGTGCGAGCCGCCGAACCACCTCGTCACGCAGACGAAGACGCTTTCGCTGCCTCGCAAACGCAAAACGTTGGCTAAGTTCTTCCCGGCGCCGGTTTCACCGTCGTCGTTGAAATCGTCGTCGTTTGGTATTCGATACGCGAACATTCTCGGATGCGTGGCAGTTTGGACTTTTTTGTCCAGTAAGATGAGCTTTAACGCTATTTTGATTTCTTTGATCGTTTGGACGTTTGTCAAAGTGTGCGCTTGGAATCTGCATTTTTCGTAACACACGATTTCGTGAGATTTGAAGCGCTTCCGAACGTCATCCGCCAGCTCGGTTTCTAACAACGGCGTGACGTTCGGATCACCCTCGTGTTTCCAACTCACCAAATGATCGTTATTAAATATCGCCTCTTTCGTTTTCGCCTCCTCTTCGCTCATCGTGTTCTTCTGTTTCTCCCTGCGTTCTCTGGCGTACCTTTCGTTCTCTTCTTTTTCCTTCGCCTCTCGTTTCTTCGCTAGCGCGTCTTCTCGCGCGAACATTTCTTCGTACTTCTGTATGAAATCAAACGCGAACACTTCGCCTTTGTTTGACAGGTATAAATCGTCTTTCATCTCTGTAACCGTTTTTTCGAAGTCCCACGAAAAGTTATCCGGCGTTTTTATAGTCTCGATCGAGAACGCTTTTCGCGAAGGATACGAGTTGCCATCGAAGGTCAAAATCATTCGATTTGTGGGTGAGAACGTCACCGCAATCTTAATCTCCCTTTTCTCTAACGACCCGTTTTCTGTTCCAAAATCTTCTCGAATAATATCGACGACCTTTTCTTCTTCTTCTTCTTCTTTAACTTCTTTGTCTTCATCTCCGAGGAGAACGTTGTTGTTGTATATCGCTTTCAACGCTTCGACTTCATCTCGAATTTCCCTAAAGTTTTGCAAACACTCCATGTCTTTTATATCAGATGATGAACAACACCATTTCTGCCAACGAGGGGGGTGTCACGCGTTTTCATTCCTGTATTATGAGTATTATGCGTGTTGTTTTGCGCGTAGTAGCAGTAGCAGTAGTAGTAATAGTATTCAACGAGAGAGTGCAACAGAGTAAAAACTATATTATGAAGACAAAATCTAACGAATTACGCGCTACGCCTGAATCTCCAACATCTGACTCAACATACGCAACTGTTGCTAAAAGAGCTTCATTTCGTATGGAATCTGATTTTAGGAACTCTACATAGCCGATTTGTGGGCCATTTTCGGGAGTCTCAGTATTTGACAGATCATCGTCGATTCGGTCCCTCTCGTACTTACTCGGAAGCCGCCTCGGGCGCAACAGCTTTCGTCGGTTCTTCAACAACAGCAGCATTAGCAGCGGTCGCCGTCGTTTTGTTTCTCTTCGCCTCTAATTGTTTCATAAACTTCTCCTCGGCGTCTTTCGCCGGGTCGTATTGCGAGGACGGCATGATGTATCTCGGCTCGCCGTTCGGCGGGGGCATTGTGCAAGGGGTGACCAAGTTGCACGTGACTTCCGCGAACGCAATTTCGGGAGATGAAACGAGCATCATCATCGATAATGACGTTGTTGTTGCGACCCCGAGAAGAGCAGCTTTCCCTAAACGATGATGATGGTTGTTGTCGTTGTTGTTCTTCGCGACCGTGACGCAACAAAGACGTCCCGGTTGCTGCGGCTGCCTTTTCGTAGTACATTTAGTATTCTTCTTCTTCTTCAAAGAAGAAGAAGAAGAATACGAAGAAGCTATTCTCGTTGTGGATGACGATGATATCGCTACAGAAAACATGGCGATAATGATGATTCTATTGCGTGTGCGTGTTTATGTGCGTGTTTATCTGCGCGTAGATATAATGGAGAAAACGATACATTTTCCCCTCACAACTCGTTGTTTTAACTGCGCGCGTTTGTGTCAGCCTGTCAAAGAGCGAGCGCTTTAGACACAAAAGCGAGGTGGAAATACCAGCAGAGAGAGCAGTTTTACCACCGAAGAATAATGAGTCTCGTCGACGTGCGAGTCTTAAAGGAGGACGAACGAATCCAAATCGTCACCATCTCGGGAACGAACACGAGAAACAGTTTAGATAGGAACAGTTTGAAACTGTTGGCGTCGGCGTTTATTTCTGCGAATAAGGAGGAAGAGAACAAGAAGAACACAAAAACGAGATGTATTATATTAACCGGCGACGGAGACGAGGCGTTTTCGTCCGGGATAAACTTATATGCGGCGAAAGATGTGTTTCAAATGTCTGAATTTGATTACGCCTGTGATGTCGTCAACGCGATGGAAAAATGCCAAATTCCTATCGTTTGCGTGATGAACGGAATCGCGATAAACGCGGGGTTTGAAATCGCATTAGCGGCGGATATCGTGTTGGTAACCAAAAATGCGGTTTTTATTGACACACATATGGATATTGGCTTACTCCCGTCTTGGGGGTTATCGACGAAACTTCCAAGAGCGGTTGGCGTATCCAACGCAAAGTTGGCGAGCGTTTTCGGTGAAGCGATGAGCGGGGAAGACGCGGTTCGTTTAGGATTGGCACAAATGAAGGTATTTGAGAGTAAGAGTGAGGCGATGACAGAGGCGATTCGCTTAGCGAGACAGATGATTGCGAAGAGTAGGAGTACTGAGAGAGCTCAAGTCGCTTTGGACATCATCGATAAAGGGTGGGAGAAATCCTACGGCGACGCGCGAAAAATTGAACGCGAAAAGGCGTTTGCGCAATACAAAACGCTCCCGCTGGATGAAATGTTTAAAACTCCTCGAAAAATGCGGTCAAAACTGTAATAATAGAATAATAATAGAGCAGTTTAGATAGCTTTATAGAAGCGATAGTAGTATTGTAGAGAGATTAGAAGAATGAGGAGAAGCGCATCATCATCGCGCAAAAATTATTGCGCGCGAATCATTGCGCTGCGTTTCTAGAAGTACTGTCTTTTTGCGACGAAACCACGGTCGACCGTCGTCGTTGCAACTGACTCGCCAGTTCTTCCATCATGCTCATTTGAGCGCCGCCTCTCGATGCGGCGGCGGCAGTTTTTTTTGTCCTCTCCCCTGCGCCTGTTTTGGTTTTGTCGTCGGTATCACTCGTCGCGTTCGACTTTCGAGGCTTTTTATCCTGATCCGTGGAAACACTAACTTTTCTTAAATTCGCACCTCTTCGTATAGCTTCCATGAGCGCGCCGCGTCCATCGTCGCCTGCGGCAGGTGAAGGCATTGTTTGCCTCGAGGTATTCGAGGGTGGCGGTGGCGGCGGAGGCGCGGGCACGGACGACGGCGCCGGCCTGTTGACGTTGTCGTTACTGCTATTGCTACTCGTTCCAACGCTACGTTTTTGACTCGTCAATGCAGAGGCACTCCCTCCTCCTTTTTTCGAGGGTTGCGCATTCCTCCTCGTCGTCCTCGTCGGTGGATTTCGTAAAAACGCGCTCGGACTGTACGGATTCTCGGACGTGAGCGTAAACTCGTACAAATCAGTTCCGCCGTCGCCTTCTTTACTTTTCTCTCCGGTATCCTTCTTTGACGCAGATGGTCCGGGCGACGGTAACGTTCCAGGAAAGACCACAACGGGCGCATCTGAAGCCTTCGGACGAAAACTGAACACGCTTTCCAACGACTTCTTCGCGCTGACGCTCTCTTCGTCACCGGCGGCAGAAGTTCTCGCGTTGTTTACATCGGCATCCCGCGTGCGTGCGCTTCGAACGAATTCCTCCGGAATTGCGATTGATTTCGGCGGCGGCGAAGAGAGAAAAAGTTTTTTCGCAAAACCATCGCTCAATTCTTCCGCCTCGTTACCGTCCTTCCAGACTTCTTCTTCTTCTTCTTCTTTTTCTTTTTCTTTTTCTTTTTCTTCTTCTAGAGCGTCTCCGTCGCCGCCTTTCCCTTTACCTCCAAAACGCAACGCTTCGCAATCGTAGAACGCCGTCTTTGCCGGAACCACGTCCGCCAAGGACCCTCTGCGACGGATGATGCGCTTCGCGTCGACGACGACATTTCTCTCTCTCCCATCACCACCTCTCATCAAAGACCTCGCCAACGCCCTCGCTCTGTCCCCGTACCGTCTCGCCTCCTGTGCCATCCTCTCCAAATCTTTAAACGCCCTCCTCTTCGGTCTCTTTTCATTCGCTCTTTGTAGCGCTTCCCGCACCGTTTCGTCGTACCGACACCAAGACATCCCGCCGCCGCTTTTCCTCCCACTCTTCTCCACCACCCCAAACGGGTACTCCCTCGAAGACTCCACCACAATTAAAAGTGATTCCTCCTCGACCTTTCTTTGTGCGTTCTTGACTTTCTTCTCGCATTTTTGCACTCTCGCGTCCATCTCGAGCAGTTTCAGGAGTAAACCATCCATCTCTCGTTCCAATTCTTTGCACATCTTGTCCGATATTTGCGAGACCTGCTCTAACGCGCACAAAATCGTTTTATTCGCAGAAGAAGAGCTGACTACTGTTTCGTCGTCGTTTTCCTCGTCTTTCGCATTCTTTTTCTCAGTATTAGACTTTGGAGGAAACGATGTTGTTCTTGTTCTTTGAGCAGCGGGGAGACAGACCGCCAACGGTATCGTCGTGAAAAGATCATCGTTGGTGTTCATATTTATCTCTCTGTAACATGTAGTGCTCTGAATGTTTGCACGCTAAAGCGTATGTATATATGTGAGCTTAATTCCTCTCTCTCTTTCTCTCGAACTCTCTCTCTCTCTCTCGTTATATATATGCGCTTTAGGTAAACTACTTATGGGGAAAACTGCGTCACATTTCGAGCACACAAATCACATGAAGAAGCGAGCGCTTTCCTTCCTCCACTCATCATCAAAACTCTTTTTCGGTCGCTCTCCTCGATTTTCTTTTCAACATCATCCTCGTCCTCGTTTCCTTTCTTCTTCTTCTTCTTCTTCTTCTCTCGAGAATACTACTACGAAACGCGTAAACACATTCTTTCGATATTTCTCGGAAAGAAACAACCCGTCCGGTGTATACGTGAGAACGTCTTTCCCTCTCGAAGACAAAGAAGATAAAGAAGACAAAGCAGGAGAAAGAGGAGTAGTGGAGGACGACGATATCGTCGTCGTGAGGAACGCGGCGACGAGAGAACCCATCGCCACCGTGGTCTCTCTTGTAAAAACGAAGATGCGTCAGACGAGGACGGTGAAAGCTGTGTGTTTGGAAAAGCTGAACTTTTTAGAGGAAAATCGAGGAGGAGGAGGAGGAAACAAAGGAGGAGGCAAATGGAACACACTCACGAGCCGAACCCGAGCTTCGATACTACAGAAATGGCACGATTTAATCGATCGAGAGAAAGACATCATCGCGAAACTGATGACCTATGAAAACGGGAAACCGAGGAGCGAAGCGTTGGGGGAAGTGGCGTACGCGAATTCATTCGTCAAATGGTTTTCCGAGGAAGCGACAAGAGCGTACGGAAGGAACATGCCGTCGTCGACGTCGACGTCGAGTCGGTGTTCGGTGATTAAGCAACCCGTTGGGGTGGTTGGGTTGATATGCCCGTGGAATTTTCCGGCGGCGATGGTGACGAGGAAAGTCGCCGCGGCGTTGGCGAGCGGATGTTCAATTTTGTTGAAACCGAGTGAAGTGACGCCTTTGTGCGCGTTGAAATTGGTAGAATTGGCGTACGAGGCGGGCGTGCCGAGAGAAGCTTTAGAAGTGATCGTGACGAACGAAAGCGAGCAGGTTGGGGAAGCGATGACGGAATCCGACGCTTTGAAGAAGATTAGTTTTACCGGGTCGACGAGAGTTGGAAAGTGGTTAGCCAGTCGAGCGGGGTTGAAGAAACTGTCTCTTGAACTCGGCGGGAACGCGCCTTTTATCGTATTCGAGGACGCCGATATCGACAGTGCGGTTTCCGGCGCGATGATGGCAAAATTCAGAAACGCCGGGCAGACGTGCGTCAGTCCGCAACGGTTCATCGTCCACGAGAGCGTGTTTGAGGAATTTTACGAGAAGTTTAGAGAAAGCGCGGGAAAATTATCCGTCGGGGATAACTCGAAAACGTACCCGAAAGGCCAGTTTTCGATGGGACCTTTGATCAACGCGAAAGCGAAGGAGAAAGTCGCGCGAGCGTGCGAAGATTTTTACGGAGGGAAGGATAAAGTTTCCACGCCGTGGTGGTCGACGGATGACGTCGATTCAAATTTCGTGTACCCGCAAATTCTACGCATGGATAAGGAAATCAAACGCGAACGCATCGTCGCGGCGGGGAGAGAGGACGAAAAGAAGGCTTTGGTATGGCGAGAAGAAATTTTTGGACCGATCGCCGTTGTGACCGATTTTCAAACGGAGAAAGAAGCGTATGATTTGGCCAACGATACCAAGTCCGGTTTATGCGCGTACGCGTACACTCGGGATATATCAAAAGCGACCAGAGCTTCCGAAAGTTTGAATTTCGGCATCATCGGCATAAACACCGGGGCTATATCTGCGCCCGAGGCGCCGTTTGGTGGTATGGACGATTCCGGCTACGGACGCGAAGGCGCCGTAGAAGGCATGGAGGCTTTTTTAGAAACGAAATACGTAGCGTTAGGGGGTGTATAATAGTAGTAGTAAGTGAAGTAGTTTGAGTAGTTTACATTTTGTTTTGTTGTATCTTTTGTTGTTATCCGCGATACTTTTCGTACTCTTTATCCGCGTTATACGGCGTCCAGATGATTTTCTTCGCGTCCACTCTTACGCCCGGTCCTCCGGCGTTTTTCAAATGTTTCTGAATCAAATCCGGCGCCGCGCAAATCACGTACGCGCCTTTCTGATACGCCAATAAGTTCAAGTGTTGCAACGTCGTGATGATATCTTCCGTTTTAATCATCGTCAAATCCGACAAGTCTTTAATCGACACGAACTGTCTGTTTGGATCCGCCAACAACGCCAGCAACTCTCTCGTCCAATACCCTCGGTAGGAGACCAACCCGAGATCGGACAAAGGCCGCTCCGGCGTCCCGACTTTTCCTTCTTTCTTCGATAACTCGTACGAAAACGCAATCAGTAATTTCCCGTAGCCTTTCCGTTGGTACGGCGGTAACGTCAAAATACACGCCAAGTTATACCCTTCCTCCGAACACTTCTCCTTGGAAAAGTACCCGACGACGTGGTATCCTCTCTCGTCCCATTCGCACAAGACGTAAAACAAAAACAAATCGACGTCGTAATACAACGTCTTGTGATCCAAAAACAACTTGGCCAAATAACATAAGTTTTGACAAAACATTTTGTGCTTCTTCCCGTCGATTTCAAAGAAGGAAATCTTTCCGTTTCGGTAGATTTCCTCTCCCGGCGGATGTTGCACCGTGCACTTCTTCAAGTGTCTTTGCAATTGCTCTTTCCTTTTGAAAAACGCCAACGTATACTCGCAAAAGTACAACTTCTTGGTCCCGTTATACTCCGGAGGAAACGGCGAGAAATACCAAGTGTCCATCTCGTGATTTCCAAGCTCGATGCTCAAAATATTCCGGACTTTTGTGAACTCCTCGTGCTCTTGCAACGCCCTCGGATCAAACTCCGCGTGCTCCGGGTCGGGATGCGCGTTCCCGTGCCCGCCCCCGTGGCCTTTCATCTTATTCTCCGCCGCGACGCCGTCGTTTTCTACTTTCACATCGTTTTTATCGTTGTTATCTCTCTTCTGTTTCTTCTTTTTCGGATCCTTCTCCCCGTCCTCTTTGCTTGGTTGCGCGTCCGCGACTTCCTTCGTCCTCGGTTTCTCCAGCGTCCCTAAATCAAAATCCATCAAGCTCACCCACGTGTCCAAGCGTCTGTTGAACGCTTCGTAGTGCACGTAGTACTCCACATGTTTCACGTTGTCGGGCTTTTCGGGATCGTCTCGTTTTTCGATGATTTTTACCATGTAAAATTCATCCCCCGAGCGAAATCGGCACATTAGTCGAGAATTCACATCCAGAGGTAACGAGACGTCTCGAGGGACGACGACCTCGTCGTTCGATTTCGGGCGTTTTTTATCAGAGGTGTTGTCCTATTATTATTCGTTTAGAAGAAGAAAGTTTTGAGATGTCAGCTTAAAGAAAGAGAGAACAAGAGAGAGAGAAATTCATGCGATCGGTTTTTCCTCCCTAATTTTGGGGGCAAAGATGATGCATCATCATCAATCACAAAAACATTATGTTATTATTATTAGTAGTAGCAGTAGCACACGAGGAGCGTCGTACCTTTGGCTTGACCATTATTATTGTTTCATTTTCTTCGTTTTGTCTCTCTCTCTTTCTCTTTGTTATTTTTGTCTCGTTGTTGTTATTGAGTAAAAGAGGAGGAAAAATTGTGGGGCAGAAGCGAGAGGAGAAATTTGGCGGCAAAATTCTTTCACAAGAAAAAATCGAAACTACTAGTACTCATGACTATAAAAATATTTCATCTCTATTAAACTTTTATTTCGCCGATGACTCGGTTACTCCCCTCGAACAACTTCTCTTGGACGGTGACTAACTTATTTTCTGCTCGCACGCGAAACTGCTTCGCCAATAATTTGAGTTTACGAAAGACGCGCTTCGACGGATGGCCGCCGCCGGAGAAGGAGGCCAGACGGTGGGAAGGCGGGTTGCGGAACTTGTCGAGCGTTCGTTTGTGTCCTAATCGGTAGGATTTGAGTCGCATTCGGATGGACTCCTCTTTTTGGATTTGGAGTTTGCGCTCGGCTGCCTCTTCATCTTCGTCCTCGTTGTCTGAGTCGTTGTCGCATTCGCTTTCGCTGCTGGTGTCCGAAACGACGGAGGATTCGCTTTCCCAGCCTTCTTTGCCCGAGTTCGGGTGGAGCGCGTACGATTTTTCCAGAAACTCAGCTTGTTCTAACAAGCAAACGAGCAAGATGAAATCTGGGAAATCGATGGCTAATTTTGATGTTTTGCTCGCGTCCTCGTTTTGAATTTGTTGCTCCAGACCTTCGGAGAAGGAGATGTGATCTCGACTGCGGACGGTGGTGGCATCCGTCTTTCTCGGGCTCATCGGTATCGATTTTTTTGCTTTCGAATTTTCTCCACCTGGAATGGATCTAATCCTCTCGAGCTTGCCTTCTTTCATGCTATACGTCGCGGCTTTCTTAGCGTTGTGACGTGTTGTGGCTATTTTGTTCGCCACTGAGTTCCTATTCTGAGCACTCCACAGTTGAATCACGCGTCGCAAATATCCCGGTTTGTGCTCGACTTGGACCTTTGTCAAAAGCTCCTCAACGTGCGAAAGTTTCATCTTCTGGTGACCTTTCCAATTCATCAAGTGGAACGTATTTTCTAAATCTTTAAGCTTTTGCATGCCGACCTCGAAGTGTTCTTTGATGGCATCCGTTCTTCGTTTCAAGTTGATTTGAATAATCATCGAAGCCGTAGCTTCTTGCATCCCATTGACGATGACCCCGATGAACACGGAAACGAACACCAACGCGTTGATAATCACAAACGAGAAGAAATACACAAACGCGGTTGTTTGATTGCTTCTCGGGTGTTCGCACGGATACCGAGGATCCTCTTCCATTTCTTGTAGGTTATGATAGTAAAAGCCGTCGTCTTTGACGCCAAATTTATCGACGTCGCAGCCGAACATGTTCACCCATAACACGGCCGTCCAGTCTTCCAACATGGATACTTGAAACAACGTCAAAGAGGAAACCGGAACGGTTCGGAAATTGAACGGATCGTTCTCGGAGAATAACACTACACCAATAATGGAATAAGCGTAAAATACAAACATCATCAAAATCATCACGTAAATCAGAGAAAGCATTCCGAGCACTAACGATTGAATGATGATGTTCAATTGCGGGACCATACGCATGACTTTCACCAAACGCGCCAAACGCAACGCTCTGACGACTCTTGAAAACGACGCTAACGATTGCGCATCGTCGAACGCACGCTCAGCAATCTCACCGCCTAAACCTACCAGAACGGTGACTAAATCGAATATGTTCCAATGCTTTTGTCTCCCGGTAAAAAAAGTCATCACTGGCGGATCCCAGTATACGGTGAACTTGATTACGATTTCAAACAAGAAGAGATATATGAAAGTCGACTCGACGTCTCTAAGCCAGTTGGGGGAGCTGTCTACCATCGTGTGATCATCGCTATAGCGCGAAAATTGCGTGGCATATCCGCTCATAATGGCCGAGGCGATGATCGCGAGCATGATGAGAGATTCGAACCATTTCGTGGAGACTATATTTTGCGCCATCCAGCTTTGTATTTGTTCCATTCGCGAATCCGGAGTACCAAATTGATCTTTCTCCTCGTCATCCATGATGCCCGAAAACAAGTGCAAAATGGACATGACTTTGTTGTACTCGTACAGTGATAAACTATCGTCTAACGATTTGCGCGATTTCCAAACAGCCCCGATCGTTCTCGAGGCGAACTCTTTCTTCTCTTCGTTTCTCAACTGATCGACGCGTTCGTTCGCTTCGTCCATTTTCGCGGTAATGATACCAATAACTAAGGACATCATGATGTTACCAATGATTAAGATCATGGACAGAAAATACATGCCAGCAACGATTGGTTGCCCCGCGGCGTAGATTTTCGTTTCCCCGTCGTCAGCTAACACATACGGGCAGCTCTCCATGTAATCATCCTCGGTGTATCCGAAGTGTTCGCATCCGTACATGGTCGTCATCAAATATGTCCGCCAATCATTCATCGTGGCTACGTTTGCGGCAGTCAGAAACGAAATCCCTAAATCTCGAAAGTGCATCGGGTCGGTCTCTGAAAATAAGGTGGCGCCTAACACAGCGTACACGTACATGACGACGAGAAGTAAAATAACCACCCACCCCATACCTTTGATCCCGGCGGCGATACCGGATAGAATCACCGAAAATGATCGAAACGAGTAGAAAAACTTCAACACGCGAATCATTCGCAACAATCGAAACGCGGTGATTCTCCCGGGACTAAACCATCCGTCGTCGACGCCCGGCAGTGCGTCTACGCAATACCCGTAAATGATTAAAACGTTAACCAAGAAATCGTAGATGTTGCTCAAGTTGAAGAAATACGACCACGGTTCCCATTTCGCTAATCGGTATATCTCCTCTATTTTCTCCGTCTCCTCTTCGAACTCGTGGTTGTAAACTATTTCTTTGTGCGTAACGCGAACCACCGGCCCGGCACCACCGATTTTCACGATCGTTTCAATCAGAAACGTTATGTTGATGATGAGCTGTACCGCGTTGAAAAACGCCAAGCGCCACCCGCCAATCTGGTTCACCGTCGCAACCCCGACCCAATTATCGATACCTTCCGAGATGACGTAGAGGAAAACCATAGTCGCGATCCAAGTCGTAAAGAATCTCGTCTGCGAAAACTCAAAAAATCTCGAGCCTCGCACCCAGTTCCGATCGTCCATTCTTATGTCCGCGTCGTCGTGCCTTCGTTTGGGCTCAATTTTCGCAACCTCCATCGTCCATTTGACCTGTTTCTTCCTCACACCGCTCGCGTATTTCCCTAATTTCGTGTCCGGTTTTTCCAATTTCTTTGCGACTGAGTTTAAAATGTTCTTAAACGCTTTGTTGACGATATCTAAGGTTGGATACCACGTATTCTCTGGGTTCGGCAACTCGTACCGACTCGCTCCCCTCGTTTGCGTTCGTTTCATCATCGATTTCTTTCCGTATTCGTAGCCGTCATCGACAAACGAGTCCACGATATCAAGTGGCGTTCGTCGATGCATAAGAGTTTGACTTCGTTGAAATTCCTTCCTGTATTTATCTTCGGAGGAAGTCTTCGTGACATTCCTCGTCGTCGTCGTCGTCTCGGCGGCGTGCGTTCTCGTTCTTCTCAGGTACGTTTGACTTTCCTTCGCATCATCGTCGTTGGTGTCGCCTAACAAAACGTCGAACGAATCCTCCATCAACACGTCCAGCTCCTCCTTTCGATCTAAAGCCATTTGATACTCGTCTTCTTCCTCTTCTCTCTCTAGTTCTTCTTCCCCGCCTGCTTTCGCCGCCGGATTTGCCGTCTTCGCTCCGCCGCTCTTCCCGCTAAAGAACGTCACCGTCCGCATCATCCCGGGTCGTTTGTGATCTTTCACTCGAATCATCGTCTGCTCTGCTGTGTCTTTTTCATCCTCTTCTTCCTCTCTCGACGACGCCGCATGCATCGACAATTGTCTTCTTCTTCGCTTAAAAAACGCCCCTTCTTCGCTCTCTTCTTCTTCGTTTCTTTCCTCCTTGTCCTCCTTTTTCCTTTCATCGTTCCTCGCGCGTTCGTTCATTTTCGCAGCGATGGCGGCACCCACGTGTCGCGAGAGCAAATTCGGCATTATTACCACTCTCACAAGCGCAGCCGCGTCTCTTACGTGTATCTCGCTCTGTCTCGCTCTTTCAATGATTCGTATCACGTCCTTTCACAACACACACGAGCCCGAAACAACAACAGAGAATCTTTCCCGAGACGAGTTGAGAGAGAGGTCAAAAACGCTCTCTCTCTCGCTCGCGCAAAGAGAAGAACAGAAACGAAAGACAACTCCTCCTCCTCCTCTTCCTCTTCCTCCGAAAGAAGAAGCGTTGTTGTCGTCTCACTTTCTCTCTCTCTCTCCGAATGCGAATAAATAAATAAATACTTGTGTAATAAATGAAGTTTATTGAAGGACCTTTTGTGTCTCTTTCTCTCTCGTAGAGACTATTAAAGATATAACATATATAGAATATCAATTACAAAACTATTACAACTACAAAACGTGGACTTTGAGACGACCTAATAAACGCTCTCTCTCTTCTTCTTTGAGAGCGCGCGCGCGAGAGTCGTGGTGGACGGTCGTCGTCGCGGAGATGACTCCTTCTTGACCTCTTTTTCTCTCTCTTTCCCTACCTAAAATTACTGCGCTAAACAACGGAGCGACGACGAAGCTCTCTAACTTCAATCGCTCTGTTATTTGGAATCTCTCATGATGTTAATCCGTGCAAAACTCTTCCCCTCGAACGCCTCGGTGTACTTCTCGACTAAGTCTTTACAGTTTTCGAAATGGTTCACGCCTTCGTTTCGGTAGCACTCTCGCAAACGCTCTCGGATCAGTTTCGCTTTTTCGATGTCGATCATGCGCTCTCGAGTGTCGTGTTCTCTCTGTTGGACGAACGCGACTGGGTCTTTGTACGGGTTCGATTTGTCGAAAGATTTAGGAGGGGAGGAAGGGAAAGACGCGGCTTCACCGGCGAATGATTTTGTTGTTTGTGGCATTCGTTCGTTCGTTTGTTGTTGTTGTTGTTGTTGTTGTTGTTGTTCTATGTTTTGATGCGCTCGTTGTTGTGAGGTTTTAATACAATAATAACGATAATAATAATAATGATTCATTATCAATGAATGCAAACGTTACAAAGCTAACTCACCTAAGAACACCTTCCCATCCGCACCCGCGCTGGCTAATACGGGTTCAAACGGATGAAACGCGACGGATAAACAACTGCCTTTGTGACCGGGAAGTTTGTATTTAATCTTGCCGGTTTTTTGGTCCCAGACGAAGACGTTGCCGCACGCTGAACCGGACGAGACGTACGTTGGTTTCGAGGACACGTTCGCTAAAATTGAAGGAGAACTCGCGCAACATTTGATCACGCGCTTTTCGAAATCGGTTTGGACGCCTTTGTACGTCATTTCGACTCTCGCGTCGGCGTTTTCTCGGAAAGGTTTTAAATCGAACAAGTTACACTTGCCGTCCATCCCTACCGAGGCGAGTTCGAAACCGTCTGGATACGAGTACGCGAGACCAGTGACGATATCCACGTGTCCCTCTTTCATCGTCAACGTCGTCATTTTCGTATCTAAACACAACACATCATTCTTCACTCGCGCTCGAACTTCCTCGTTCGTGGTTTCTCGATGACTCGTTGCGTATCGTAAATCCCAGGTTCTCACGATCCCGTCCGCCCCGGACGTGGCGCATTCTAACCCATCTTGCCTGAACGCGCACGACACGACTGGATACTTGTGCTTCAACTGCATCACCTCTTTCTTCGCCACTCTCGCGTCGAAAACTTTCGAAAAACCGTCGTCCGAGGCGGAGACGATTAAACTCGTCCCTCGTTCGTTCGCGCTCACGCAGTTTATCGCTCTCGAGTGACTCTTATCGTACTTCTTCACCTGCTCTGCGTATTCCACGTCCCATACGCGTATCGATTTATCCGCGCTCGCAGAAGCGATCGAAAATTGATCGGAGAGGAATGCCAGCGAAAGAACCGCGTTCTTATGTCCTCTTAAAATGAATCGGTTTTCGATGTTGTTGTTCTTCTTCTTCTTTGATTTTTTCTCTTCTTCTTCTTCTTCTTCTTCTTCATCTTCTTCGTCGTCATCAAAATCATACGACCACAACCGAACGCACGCATCGCTCCCTGCCGTCGCGATTAACTTCCCGTCCGTGCTAAACTTCACGTCATTCACCGCACCCGCGTGTCCTTCGAGTAAAACAATCGGCGCTTCAAGAGACGACGACGTCCGCCTTCGGCCGCCTAATTCTTGGTCGCTTTTTGTCTTTTGTTTCTTCGTCTCAACGATTGCAACGTTAACATCTTCTTCTTCTGTTTTCGTCGTCGTTTCAGGAGGAGGAGTCTTCGATCGCGTTTTGCGCTTCTTCGTTTCTGGTGCTGCTGCTGGTGGTGGTGTTCGTGCCTTCGTCGTCGTCTTTGTCTTCTTCTTCGGTGGCATGATGATGTTGTTTGTTTCACAATCAAAAATGACGAATTTTTCTTTCGTTTGTTTTTCTTTTGGAGGAACTCATCAAAACGCTCCACTTTTTTCCATACCACAAAGCTTTCTTTGGCGGCTTTAATAAGAGTCTGACAGAGGAGGAGGATCAGGAAAAGAGAAGAAAAAGAAGAGCGTTTGAACAACACGAAGGCAGAGTTTTGGTGATAATACCATAGGAATAACGGGAACAGAGCTTTTCCTTGTTGTTCTCGTTCTTGTTCTGTCGGTTCGTAGGCAAGCACAAATGCAGGGGAAGAAAAACAATCGAAAGAAGAAGAAGAACAATAACAACAATACTAATACTAATGAGCCTCGCAGCACGAAGAATACTACGAATAATTCCTCCTCCATTTCGTCGGACGACATGGCAATCCTCCGAGAGCAATTACACAGAGTCAATTTAACGTTAAAAGACGTCTCCGCGGACGGGAACTGTTTCTTTCGAGCGATATGCGACCAGAGAGATGGGTCGGAGATTCACCACTTGGACGTGAGGGAGGAGGTGTGCGAGTACATGGAAAAACACGAGGAGGACTTCCGGCCGTTCGTCGAGGACGACGAGGAGTGGTCCGTGTATTTAGCGCGAATGAGGAAAGATGGGTCGTGGGCCGGGAACATGGAAGTGCAAGCGTGCGCGAGGTTGTTGAAAATGCGGATATGCGTGCATCGAGCGGGGCAGCCGCGGTGGGTGTTGTCGCCGTATTTCGGCGAGAGCGGGAGTAGCAGTAGCGGCGGCGGCGAGAAGAAAATGAGAAATAAGGACTCGTCGGCGAGAGAGGAAATTATGGACGAGGATTGCGCGTATCATTTAGCTTACGACGCCGATCGAGGGTGCGAACATTACAATAGCGCGAGGATGGTTGGGACCGCGGATTCGGATTTTCCAGGCGGGCCGATTTCGTTGCGGTTGATCACGGACGCGGAGAGCGAGATTTTTGAGATTGCACAGAAGACTGGGTTCGCGAGAGATATCGGGAGAGTTCGAAGACATCTGAAGAAGGCGATAGAGGAAGGGAGAAAGATGGAGAGTATGAGTCACGATGAAGTCATCGAGTTTGCGTGCGAGAGTTTGACGGAGGAATTAGAAAAGGAGAGGAAAGAGAGGGAGAGTTTGTCCTTCCGCCGTAAAGGAGAAGAAAACGAGGACGAAAACGAAAAAGGGCTCGACGACAAAGATGCGCAACTAAACACAGACGGATTTGAAGACAATTATGGCGGCGGCGGTGGATGGGAGCGAGCGAAAACTAAACGCGAAAAAAGGAGAGGGAAGAGTAAGAGTCTTTTGGCGGAAGAATACGAAGCGCTCACGCTGTAAAGTTTACGAGAGCGACACTCATCCCCGACGACGAATAGAAGAAACGTAGCAGAAAAGAACATTAGACATTGCGATAATGTAATAAATAACACGGAGAAGCGGCAATAAAAATACAGGCGACCTCATTTATTTTCAATTTGTCTACTCGCTACGGCTTCGATGGCTTCTACGGCTCTCGAAATTTCCTCCTCGGTCGTGTGTCTTCCCACGGACAATCTCAAAGTACCTCTGGCTAAACTTTCTTCTAAACGCATGGCGAGTAAGACGCCGGAGATTGCGCCTCCGCCGTCTTCGCTCGAGTGACAAGCGGCGCCAGCGCTGGCGGCCACTCGATCTTTTAATTCTACTAACAACGCGCCTGCGTTGACACCTTTAATGGCGACGGAAAGCGTGTTCGGTAAACGTTTCGCGTCGTCTTTCGGCCCATTGGCGAACACTCGATCACCGATTTTTGTCGAAGCTTTAAATTTTTCGAAAAGCAAGTCGCGCATGCGTTTCGTATGCGCCACAAACGCGTCAAACTCTTCGTCCGCAATTTCGCACGCTTTCCCTAAACCGACGATGTGAAGGACATTTTCCGTGCCCGCGCGTTTCCCGCCTTCTTGTCCGCCGCCTTTTAAAAACGATCTGTACGGGTCAACGTTACCACCATTACTAATGATCTCTTTCGTTCTCTCAGAAAGAAAACTTTCCCGCAAAAATAGAGCCGCGATGCCTTTCGGCGCGCCAATTTTGTGTCCCACGATGGTAATCGCGTCCACGTTCAAATCATCCGCATTCAGCTTCACCTTCCCGAACGACTGCGCGGCGTCCGTGTGCACCAAAATTTTCGGATTCGTTGCTTTCGCTAAATCTGCGAACGCTCTCACCGGTTGCACAGCGCCCGTTTCGTTGTTCGCTTGCATAATCGTCACGCAACACACTCTGTCGCGAAACTCCGCCAACTGTTTCTCGAACGCCTCGACGTCCGCCGCGCCTTCCTCGTTTACCGGCACTAACGAGTACGTCAATCGCTTCGCCTTTCGCTCGCTCTCTAAATACACGAGAACGGCTGGATGTTCCACCGCGGTTGAAATTACGTGCGGAAGAGGACACGCTGCTTCATCAGACGACGCGGAAGAATTGAACAAGTCGCAGGCGATATCTATCGCTCGGTTATCACTTTCGGTCCCACAACTGGTAAACACGATTTCCTTCTTTCCATTTTTCGCGCCTAAAGCTTTTCTCACTCTCTCGCGACTTACATCGATGGCTAAAGAACACGGCACCGCGTACGCGTGAATCGAGGACGGGTTGCCAAAGTGCGCGCGCAAAAACGGGAGCATCTCGTCACACACTTCCGGGAAAGTAGGCGTCGTCGCGTTGTAGTCCAAATATACGCAAGTTGGAATCATGCACGCGAGAGGCGTGGCCAGAAGAGACTTCTTCCCCTCCATTTTGGACGACGATTCAGACGACGCAACGATAGTACTACTCGTCTTTTGCGTTCTGTGAAAGTTGCTGCGATGATGGTGGAAAGCAGAGGACGGTGATATTGATGTCGAAAAGCACAACCGCACGCTCTTTTTTTGACGGCACACGAGAGCTCTTTGGATGAAAAATTTACACACACACGCTTAAGTTGTTTACAAGGGCTACTTACAATCTTCTTACACACTGCTAATTAAAGTTAAACCACCGGCTCTTCTTTGTCTTCTTCTCCTCCTCGTCTGTTTTTTTCCTTCTCACTTCGCCGAAATCGTCGACGCTGACGTCGTACTCCTCGTCTTCGCTTCCGAATCCTCTGAATATTTTATACGAAGTCCACGCCAATCGAGGTTTCTCGCCGAGTTGTAACCACGCGTCTCGGATTCGTTTTTTCATTCTGCCGACCAATGATTTACCTTTCAGAGCTTCGTTCGGGTCGAGGCCTAATCGGCCGTAGCGTTCTTCGCCTCGGCGAATCATTTGGTTGGCGACGTCGAAAGGGTCGTCGACTCGCGCGGCGCCGGACATCATGGAGGCGACGGAAGTGCGTTCGCATTTCGACATCGCGTATTCTAAAATTGGGAGGTTGTTTTCTTTGACAAAGTGAATGCAATCGACTGGGCAGGATTCGATGGCGATGTTTATGTCTTCTTCTTCGTCGTCCCATTGGGCGAAAACGCGAGCGCGGCCGAATTGATCATCCATGGCGAACGTTTTCGGCGCCGAGTGGCAGCACTGTTTGCATCCGATGCATTGACACTCGTTTACGAATACCGCTCGCGGGTACCCGATCGCGGGATCTTTGCCTTTGAATTCCGAGAGAGGTTCGCCGGTGTACCCGCCTCCTTCTTCGTCTCCTTCGTCCGCGGCGCCTCGTTTCATAAACTCTTGCGTCATGCGTTCCAGCTCTTTCATCTCCGCGTCGTACGCCGCTCTCGCGGTATCGTCCATTAAAATATCGTACGCTTCGTTCAAAATAATGCACACGTCCGATCCAGCTTCTCCCGCGATGTCCGGGTGACACGCTTTCTGCAACCTCCTGTACGCCTTTTTAATCTCCGCCGAGGAGGCGTCTTTCGGCACTTGAATCAAGGAATAAAAATCGCCAGGAATCGCCTTCTTCACTTCCGTCGTATCGATTTCCTCCCCGAACGCGTCCAATAACTGCCCGTCTTCGTCGAACTCGAAATCGTCCTCCATGGATTCGTCCCACGTGCTCGATATTTCAATATCCAAGCGATCTCGTTCCAATTCCGTCGTCTGTTTCGCTCGAACGACGTGTAAAGCTGCTTTTTGTCCTCTTCCTCTTCCCATCATCATCGCGACACCGTTAAACCCAACATCGTCATTTTCGTATCTTTTCCCGCCCAATCCGCTCGTCGTTTTCCAATCCAAAATTTTGTTCCTCTTCTTCTGGAACGCAAAACCTCCCAAAACACCTCCTTTTCCATTTCGTCGTCTGTTAAAGATGTTCTTGTTTCTCGAAGAATCAAAAGAAGTGGACGCGCACTCGGAACTCGTCTGTCTCAGGTGGGAAAGAAGCGGCATGATGAGGATGATGATGAAAGAGATCTCTCTCGTTAAAATCTTTTTTTTTTTGAACTCTGGAGTCTTTTTGGTGTCTTTTTTTTGGTCAGAGAAAGGACACGTCTCTCCTTTTAGCTCTCTTTCACACCTTATTTATGGGAGTAGTATTAATTGACCGCCATCACTTTTTTCCTTTTGTGGGAGGAAAAATGTCAACTTTATCTTTTCTTGAGGTTTTCGCGTCGCTCCAGATTTCTGCATTCGCTCTCCCTCCGATGAGATAGATAACAAGAGATAAGAGAGAGAGGAGAAAAACTACTTTTTGTACAAATACATTTATATATATATACACATAATGTCGTCTTCTGTGAGTTTTATGAGCACGGCGTCGTCAAAGTCTGCGTCGCTGTCGTGGCGAAAGAATACTACTGATGGGAAGATGGTGACTTCGTCCTCAAAATCATCATCCAATGCTAAGAAACGCGCAGGTGGTGGCGGGAATAAAAAAAGTCTTCGCGTCATCTCGCAAGCGGTACCGGCGGACGTGCAAGCCTTTATGGATACATTACCGGACGAAAAAGTGAACACCTTCCCCAGAGGTGCGGAAGCTGGGTGGAAAGTGCATAAATTCGGTGGCACCTGCGTCGGCTCCTCGGAGAGAATATCCGGCGTGTGCGACTTACTCATCGACAGCGCGAAAAATGGGAACCAAACGTTCGCGGTGGTATCCGCGATGGGGGTGATCACGAAATCGGAACCGAAAGTGACGGATTGCTTGATAAACGCGACGACGATGGCGGCGGCGAGATCGAGAGACTACGTGGAAGAGTTGGAAAAGTTGAGAGAGAAACACACGACGACGGCGACGGATTTGTTGACGATACCGAAGGAATTCGATAAGTACATGGAATCTTTTAACAATGAGTTGGAGGATTTAGGGTCGATGTTGAAGGCGATTTCTATCGTAGGGTGCTCGACGGAAACGTTTGCGGATTTTGTGGTTGGTCACGGGGAGTTGTGGACGGCGCGATTGACTGCCGCGGCGATTCGATGTAAAGGAGGGAAATCGTATTGGATCGACGCCAGAGAAATATTGATAGTGACCGAAGCCGAAGACGGAGGCGTAGACGTGGATTACGATAAGTCTAACTATCGCTTGGATTTGTGGAATCATTTAACGCATATGAGAGGCAGCCTCGATAAAGATACGATCGTCGTATGCACCGGTTTCATCGCGTCTACGCCGGAGGGGTTTCCTACGACGTTGAGACGAAACGGGAGCGATTACTCCGCGACCATCTTTGGCGCGTTACTCGTCGCGGACGATATCACCATCTGGACCGACGTCGATGGAGTGTACTCCTCTGATCCGAGACGCGTGAAAGACGCCGTATGCTTGGAACGCTTGTCCTACAATGAGGCGTGGGAGTTGGCGTATTTTGGCGCGAACGTCTTGCACCCGCGAACGACGTTACCGGCTATGAAATATTCAATTCCGATTTGCATCAGGAACTACTTCAATCAGTCCGCACCGGGGACATTGATCGCGGCGAGATGCGAGATTCCAGCCGACGAATCCAAGAAAGGCACGAAAAATGTTGGTAGTCGCGTGTCCACCGCGGGCGAGTTGATTAAAGGTATTACCACCATCGACGACGTGTGCTTAGTCACCGTGGAAGGTACCGGTCTCGTTGGTGTTCCAGGTTTTGCCTCGGCGGTTTTCAGTACCGTTCGCGATGCCAACTGTAACGTGGTTATGATTTCGCAAGCGTCCTCAGAACACTCGATTTGTTTCGCCGTTCGCCAAAACGAAGCCGACAAAGTCGTGGAGGCGCTGAACAAGCGATTCAAGAAGGCTATCGCCGCTGGGAGAGTCTCGAGAGTCGTCGCTTTGAACAACTGCTCCATTTTATCCGCGGTTGGTCAAAATATGGCGAACGTCCCGGGCGTCTCGGCGATGTTGTTTACCGCCTTGGCATCCGCCGCGGTCAACGTCATCGCCATCTCCCAAGGTGCGAGTGAATACAACATTACCGTCGTGATCAAGAAATCTGATTGCATCAAGGCCGTCAACGCCGTGCACTCAAGATTCTACGCCTCGCGAACTCCGTTATCGGTTGGGATCGTCGGTCCCGGCTTGGTCGGCAAAACCTTGTTGGCGCAAATGCAAGAGCAAAAACAAACTTTATTGGATAAATTTGGCGTCGATTTACGCGTCGTCGCTATTTCCGGTGGTAGCAAAATGCACTTGGCCGAAACCGGCGGTTTCATCGACTTGGACGACTGGGAGAATAATTACTCCAACGAAAACGAAGCGGCGGATTTCGAAAAGTTCACCGATCACGTAGAGGAATCCAACTCGCCGAATCAAGTCATCATCGATTGCTCAGCTTCGGATGCCGTCGCGTTGCAATACAAAGGATGGCTCAGCAGAGGTATTCACGTCGTCACGCCGAACAAGAAAGCCAACTCGGGACCGTACGAGTATTACAAGTCCTTGAGAAACATTCAAAGAGATTCGTACACGCATTACTTTTACGAAGCCACCGTTGGGGCCGGTTTACCGATTATTTCCACCGTGAAATCGTTAGAAGACGCCGGTGATGACATCAAATTAATTCAAGGCATCTTCTCCGGGACGTTGAGTTATATCTTCAACACGTTAACGCCGGATAAGAAATTCTCCGACGTCGTCGCCGAGGCCAAAGCGAACGGGTACACGGAACCGGATCCGAGAGATGATTTGTCCGGTGTTGACGTGGCGAGAAAGGTGACGATTTTGGCGCGCGAGTGCGGCTTATCCTTGGAATTGAGCGATATCCCGATCGAATCGTTAGTTCCGGAACCTTTACAAAACGTCGAATCCGTGGACGAGTTCATGCAAAAGCTCCCGGACTACGACCACGAAATCGCGGCGAAAATGGCCGCCGCCGAATCGAACGGGAACAAGCTCATTTTCGTCGGCGTCGTCGACGTCGAGAACAAGAAAGGCTCGGTGCAACTGAAAGAGTACCCGAAAGATCATCCGTTCGCACAGTTGAAAGGTTCGGATAACATCATCTCGTACATTTCCAAGCGATACACGGAAGCGGGACCGTTGGTCGTTCGCGGCCCCGGCGCGGGCGCCGAAGTCACCGCAGGGGGTGTTTTCGCGGACGTTTTGAGAGTGTGCGCGCACTTAGGTGCCCCGTCTTAATACTATATGGGCGATCGCTGGATGAAGAGAAAATGGCGTCGCGCGGTGTTAAAGAAAGAGAGAGAGAAAGAAAGAGAAAGAAGGAATACAAAGAAGAGACAGAGAATGGGCTATACCTTTAATGACTATATAAAAACATCATACTACTAAATCACATTAAAAATCACACTCTGCTACGTGCTACTACTAACTTAAGTCACTCTAACGTCTATATGCGATGATGTTTCCCCTCCACCAATCAACCCTTCTTTCAATGTTTCCAATCCTTTCTCTTTTTACCTTTTCTTCTTTGCAGTCTTCGAGCTGCTCTCGTCGCTGCCACCACCCGAGGAAACAACATGAAGTCGAGAATCTTTCATTCCGAAAAAGACGGCAATCGCGCCGACGAACGCGGCAAAATAGTAGAAATAGCCCAGGTAGTGTCGCAAAGGACACGCCATTATTATTTCTTATGAGGTGGTTGACGACAAAAATGTGAGAAATTTTCAACAAAATTAATAAATAAAAAACGCTCGATTTTCATCTTCAGAAAAAAAAGATAGAGAGATAAAACACTATCATGGAGTCCAAGTACATCGTTCGCGAACGACGCGACGATGAGGACGACATTTCGCTCGAGGACGAGAACGTGATCAATTTGATAATGATACCTCAAGCAGGCTTGGGGGCGTGGTGTTATCACGGAAAAAAATGGAACCAACTGACCACGTGCTTGTTGAAAGAAAATACGCAGAAGAGAGTGAGATTGATACCGATCGAGATGAAAGGACGAAACAGTCGGTACAACGAGACGGCTTTGGAAAGCGTAAACGAGGTGGTGGACGAGATGATGGTGGAGTTAAAGCCGCTGTTTTCGAAGGAATTGTCGAAGCAGAGATACGCTTTGTTCGGTTTTTCGTTGGGCGCATGGATTGCGTTTGAGTTAGGGAGACGTCTCGAAAGAGACGACGCGTGCGCGAATCCGAGCTTGGTCGCGTGTTGCGGGAATCGTCCGAACCATTTGTGTTCGGAATATTACGATCCAGATATCATAGCACCGCGGATTGCGCAAATTACAGATGCAAAACTGTTTTGGAAGGCGTTTGAGAGAAGGTACGGAAAAAATCCAGAGATCCCCGAGGATATGAAGACGAGGATTTTACCGAACATTCGATCGGATTTCGTTCAAGTCGAAACGTACGATTACAAAGTAACGACGGAGAAATACGACTTGAACGAGCGATTGGAGTCGCCGATGCTATGCGTTGCCGCGAAAAACGATAAGAGATACCACGCGATGGATTTTGAACGTTGGCCTGAATTGTGCTCGAACAACGGCAAATTTAGGTGCGCGAAAAAATGGATTCGAGGCGTCGACCCGAATTTGTACACGGACGAAGACGTTGAGGGAACAGGCATCGCTAAAGAATACTGGGGTACGCCGCATAGGCTCGTCGTCGATTATCCGGATAAACTCATCGCCGAATTACAAAACGCCTTGCGCGAGATCTTTTAAATACTAAGTATGATTTTTACATATAAAAAAAAGTTCGCGTTACAACTCAATTATCGTCGCTCGATTAAAATTTTTTCTTTGCTTGTTTTCTAGAATTCTTGGTGTTTGGAGCGGTGCACGACGAAATTTCTCTCTTGTTACTTCTCCCTCCCGTTGCTCTGTTTTTAGGTCCCCAGTTTTTCTCTGGGTTGGTTGGAAATCGCGTCTCGCCAGCCATCTGCGCTTTACTAAATGCCCCGTTCACTCGCGTCCATTTTGCTTTCACTACCGGTACTTTCTTCAAAATCGAGGCGCCGGGAGACTTGCCATTTTTGAAATCCTCCTGCGCCGGGTGTTCTTGCTCCCAGCACTTCATTATGTCCCATAAAACGTTCGACGGGGCGTTGGTTTTGACGGCTAATTGATTACAGTGTACGCCGCTGACTTTATACCCGGCGTTAATAATCGCCGATCGAAACAGCGCCAGCGTTGGCGGCGTAATTTTTAAAGTCCCGGCCATAGAGTGTAAGCAATAATGCAACGGCGTATCCGGTAACTCCTCCGAACAGTTCGTTAGTAACGCTCTAACTTTCTCTTTCCCTGGGTACCGTTCATCCGAACTCTCTTTGACGTCTTTGAGAACGCTTTCGACCCAACCTTTATCGTGCACGGGCGCCGACCAAATCGGCCCGCCAACGTTCATCCCCCACCCGCAGTTGTGACACTTGCGATCGCCGTGTTCGTTGTGTTCCACCGCAGCGGAGAGTTTTCCTGGAATAAACTTCGTGTACGTCTTTCCAGTTCGTTCGTGCGATCTCTCTTCGACTTTTCCTAAAGGTTGTAATTCGAACGAATCGCACCCGACGCATTGGAACACGTACGACAAATTAGACGCCGCCGCTTTACAGTTGACCGCCGAGGAGTACACTCTGACGTACACGCGGGCGTAGAAATCAATCTGCGTAGAAAGCACGGGAACAATATACCGTCTATTCTTTACCGCGGCAGATTGAATGGCCGCTAACAAGATCCTCGTCGACTGTTCGTGGCAATATCTCGCTTTCAAAGGGTAGCTCCCGTATTTCGTCCATCCAACTTCGGCGTTGTTGCCGCACAAAACGGACATGTCTGTCGCGGTGACGCATAACAAACCACCTTCAACGGGCGCTAAAACCGCCGATTCTAACTGTTGCGATGGAGTCCCGTACGGATCTAAATCGACCACGTCGAAACACTTCTCGTGTTGCAACGCAACCACGCGAACGTCGCCGCAGTTGGTGACGATTTTGTCCACGCGTCGTTTCACCTCTTCGGATTCTCGCGCGTTGTATTCTTTATTATTTTCCACGGCTAACGCGGCAGTTGGATCTAAATCGTTCGCGACGATACACTTGACATCGTCCAATTCCCTGGCGTACCGAATCGCTCTCAGCCCAGTCGCGCACATGCCTTCTAAAATAGTAATCGGTTCTAACGGCGGTTTTTCTTTCTTCTCTTCTTCTTCTTCTTCTTCTTCTATTCCTTTCGGTTGTTCAACAGCAGCAGCATCGGCGGCCGTTTCTCGTGTCTCTTGCGCACCAACCACTTGCCATCGAAACGTCCCTGGTTTCACTTCCACCCACTCTTTTTGCTTTTCATCATCATCATCCGTCGTCGTCGTCGCCGGATGTTCTCGCGTCGTCTCTTTCGTCGCGAACATGTGCTCTCGCTCTCGCTCGCTCACCAAATGCGCGATAATCTTGCTCTCTCGCGGTACTTTGTTATACATCCCTTTCCCTCGTCTCGTTTTCTGAGACGTGTCGTTTTCGTGTTCTTCTTTCCTTCTCTTTTGAAACTCTCGTATGATTGCCAGCGATAAGTCTCGATTGACCACTTGCGGTCGGTTATAAAACACCTCGTTTTCTCGTTGCAAGACTTTCCCTTTGCCTTCGACGACGACTTCGTCGAAGCCGATTGGTGGTGGCAATAATGTAGGAATTTCTGAGCCACTCATAATTCTTCTTCTTTGGAAATCGGTGAAAGTTTTGTTCTTGTTCTTGTTCTTGTTGTTCCGCGTTGCTGTTGTTCCGGGTGTCGTCGTCGTCGAAACGAATCCGCGAAAACGAAGATGATGCTGCGCCGTCACAAAAGACTTTAAAGACGACGATGTTAAATGTGCAAAAAAAAATGGCCTCACTGCTACGACAACAGAAACAAAGAAACTCTCGTTCCTTGGCATGCACTGTTGATGCTCCCGCTACTAATGCGCCCACTCCTGTTTCTCCTCGTCGAGAGTGAGAGAAAGAATAGCAGACAGAAAAGGAGAAACTTTTTGTGCTGCTGAAAATGTGTTCTAAAATTTTCCCAAGCAAACACAAGAAAAAGATCTCACATGTGATTTAATACTATACACTACTACTTTAATAATTTTAAACGCGCAAGAATAACACAACAATGAGACGAAAGAATCCACATCCTAAACGCGCGGTGAACGCGAGGACGGTTTTGAAGGTTTTGAAGGGTAGGAGAGATAAAAAAGAAGAAGAGGGAGAAGAACCTTTGGTGTTGTGTTTGAGGATTCCTGATGATCTCGAGGCGAATCATCATCAGATACAAAAAGAAGAAGAAGAAGAGGGAGAAGAAAACGACGACGACGTAGAGCAATTGCGGAGGATTCTGTGCGTGCCGTGCGACGATGTCGCGATGGAGCAAAATCAGATGCGAAAAGAAGAGAAAACTGCTTTTATTGCTAAAGGAGTGAAGAGAAAGAGAGGGCACGAGTGCGATGTTTGCGGGAAGATGTTTAGAGTACCAGCTGAATTGGTCAGACACACGCGCACGCACACGAACGAGAAGCCGTACGAATGCGATGTGTGCGATAAAGCTTTTAGTGAATCTGGTAGCTTGAAAACGCACATGTATATTCACACGAACGAGAAGCCGTACGAATGCGATGTGTGCGATAAAGCTTTTCGTCAACTTGGTAATTTGAAAAGGCACATGTAGCGTATTCACACGAACGAGAAGCCGTACGAATGCGATGTGTGCGAGAAGAGTTGTCGTCAAGCTAATGGTCTAAAGTACCACATGCGCACTCAACATCATTGTTAGCTTTTCATAAGAGCAAGTTTACATACACGCTTTACTCAGTACGTACACAACAAAACCTTAATAAATGAAGCTTGTTCCATTTTTTTTGTTTTTTGGCTGCTTTTTTTTTTTTCACAAAGAAACAGAGACTTCTTTGGCCACAAAAATTCTCTCATTCTTTCTCTAAAATGGGAGACATGAACAACAACAACGAAATTAAAGAGTTCACGAACGAAGAGCGCTCGTTGTTGAAGTTTCAAAAGAAACAACAGCACGGACAGGTATTATTATTATTATTACTCGTTTATTATTAGTGTTATTGTTGTATTTTTTATTGTTTTTGTGTGTATTATTGCGTTTGATTGGATGATGATGATTTTGGGGAGAATTACGGCGCTGACATCTCTTTCTTTCTTTCTCTTTCTTTCTTCAGATCGAAGCGAGACGTAAAGAAGTCTCGGATTTAGAGCGTCAACTTCTCAAAGAGAAGCGAAAATCAGACGCGTTCGAGAAAACCGTGATTGCGATTTCGGACGAGTGGAACCAATTGCAATCGGCGTTCGAGACTCTTCTTTCTCAACAAAAGGTGGAAGACGATGATGGAAATCAGAAAAGAAGTACGAATAACAACAGGAGACAATTTGATGCGTTCAGAAGACTTTTGCTGAAGAACGTCAGCGAAGAAGACGAAGCGGCGTTTGAGAAGGAGTTCAACCCTCCGCGGGCGAAGAAGAAGAGGAAACGCGGCGACGGCGGGGATGGAGACGGCGATACCGCGACGAGGGAAGACGAGACGATGGAGGAAGACGGAGAGGAGGAAAGCGACGAGGACGAGGAGGTGAACGCGACAGAGGAGGTACAGTTTTTAGCCGACTTGAAAAGTCGAGCGGCAAAGACGAAGGAGCGATTTGCGAGCGCCGTTATCGCGGGGAAGAAGAATCCGAACGCGACGGCGAACGAGAAAAAAACAGATTACTTAGCCGCGGATGCGTTGAGAGCGAAGCGGATCGCGAACGCGTTGAGAGCGACGAAGGCAAAGATGGAGGAGAAGTTGAAGGAGAACGAGGAGTTGTTGGAAACCAGACGTTTGGACGTGATGCATTTGAGACGGAGAATTGAAATTTTGCAATACGAAGGCGCCAACCCGGGCGAGGTCGATAAAGATTTGGGCATCAAGTTAGCGACGAAAGAAGATGCAAAATTAGCCGGAGCCAAGGCGCAAATGAAAGCGAGCGATAAAGCTGGCGGTCCCTCTGCGACGACGACGAACAGTACTGCTGCTGCTGGTACTGTTTTGACGACGCCGCCGTCTTCGAACGCCCCAACGAAGAACGCGGAAACCGAGAGCAAGCAACTCGGACAACTCAAAGCGGATTTAGGCGAAGCGGTGGCGAGATTTAAAATGTCCGAAAAGCTTCTCGCCGATATGCGCGAAAAGAACGCAAAGATCGAATCGGAGTTGAAAGCTGTCAAGAACCAAGGCAAAAATGGCGCCAGCGAAGCCTTAGTTGTCCAATCGCCTCTGTATACCGCGTTATCGCAACAGCTGGAGATTTTGAAAACTAAATCTACGAAATTCGACACGGGACTCGAACAAACGAAGAGAGAGAACGACGAGATTAAAACGAGAAATTTGAAGTTGGAAATCGCGAATCGAGACGCGCAAGCGCAAGAGGAGAAACTGAACGCGGCGGAGAATTACTCGAGAGAGTTGAAGTCTTTCCTCGAAAGAGCGAATAAGGAAAGAGACGCGGCGGAGAAGAAAATTTCCGACGCGGTTGGCGCGGAGAAAGGCAAAGGTAAAGATACGGAAGAGTCCGCGCAAGCTTTATTGAAAATTGTCCAGCAGCAAATGGAAGCGTTTAAGAACGAAAACGAAAAGTTGAAGAAAGCGCGAACGGAACGCGACGAGGCGAAAGAGCAAAACCGGACGTTTGAAACGCAAGTCAAATCTCTCGAAGCGAAAGTCGCTACGCTGGAAAAGAAAGCGGCGTCGAAATCGAAAACGTTGGAGAAAGATTTAGCCGCGGTTACGGCTGAATTGAAACAAGAAAAAGAAAACAGAGAAAGATTAGAAAACGAAACGAAAGAGAAATCGGACGAGCTCGATCAGTTAGCCGAGGAGCTCGGCGGTTTAGCCTCGATGGCGGACGAAGCGACGGAATACGGCGAAACGATTTTACAAAAGCTGTCCGACAAGGAAGACGAAGTGAACAAAATGAAGAAAGAGGCCGCCGCGGCGCAAAGAGAGGCGAAAAAGTATTACGACGATTACGAACAAGTTAGAATGAGCAACGAGAAAGATAAAGTCGAAGCGAAAGCGGCGACGGAGAAAGCGCAAAAGTTAGAGGTGGATGTGGAAAAGTTGACGAAAGAGTTAGAGACGGCGAAATCCGAGGCGCGCGGCGCTTCCGGTGCCGGATCGAGCGATAAGTTGAAAATTGAACAGTTGGAAACCGATTTGACGAAACTCAAGTCGCAGTTAAGTATCGTCGAAAGTCGATGCAACCAATTGAGCTCGGACGAGGCGAAGTTACAAAAAGAGATTAAAAAATTAGAAAAGGAGAGAGACGATTTGAAAATTGAAAACGCCGGCGTGAAGAAAAAATGCGACCGATTATCGCGAGAAGGCGGCGCTGGAGCGTTGCAAGAAGAAATCGACGCGTATAAAACAATGATGGGATGCAACGTGTGTAAGCAAAGAGATAAAGCGTGCGTGATTACGAAGTGTTTTCACATGTTTTGTAGGGAATGCATCGATACGAGAATCGCGACGAGGCAGAGAAAATGTCCCGGATGCGCGTTGGCGTTTTCCGAGAACGACGTTCAGAATATATATTTTTAATACTAATAATAAAAAGTAAGGGCTCATGAACATCCGTAAAATCGATCGGCGTTTTCTCTGGTAATGCGTGCGGTTTCCTTCACCGACCACCCTTTCGCTTTGGCGATAAACGCGACGATTTTTCGCAACTCGTTTTCCACGTTTTCGCAACTCACCAAATCCGATTCGACGACGATGCGATCGTCTGGACATTTTTGTACGTTTTCGAGCGTTCTCTTCCATCCTCGCAAGTTCACCACGGACGAAAATCCAAAGTACACTTGTTCGCCTTTGTTTTGTTTCATGCAGACGAGTTGTCGCATCCACTCGGAGGAGCCGCTGTACGAATGCAACAATATCGCGCGCGGCATTGTTTTGCTTTCGAATAACGCGCTTTGGATATCCGACGTCGCTTTTACGCAGTGCACGGCTATGGGCCTGTTCAGCTTTCGCGCGAGATCGAGTTGCCTCGTGAACGCTTCGAGTTGAAACGAAAAATCTGGAGGTGTCACTCCATCGAGAGGTACCGCTACTTTATCTAAACCAATCTCACCGATTATCGAAAGCGGCGTCGCCGAGGCGAGCGTTTCGAGTTCTTCCATCCACGCGTGGAAGGTGGCTTTGTTTTCGTGTACCCACCACGGATGGGCACCTAACGCGACTGGATAGTTGAACGTTTTCGATATCGTGAGCGCTTTTTGCCAATCCGAAGGTTGCGTGCACGTCAACGCCATTTTATACACTTCCTTACCCAATTTTTCGATTTCGGTTTCGTCGCCGCGCAAGTGCCAGTGACAGTGCGCGTCAAAAATCTCGCGCAAGTCGAGGTTGTCTTTGGATGCGTCGCGCAAAATCTCCTCGCCTATGAACTCCACGAGCGATCTATCGTTTACGTGTATTTGATTCCCCAGTGGCGTTGTGGTTGCTGTTGTTGTCGCCTTATTTTTCTTCTCGGTATATTCATTTTCTTTTCCTTTTTCTTCTTCTCCTCCTCCTCCTCCGTTCGATGTCCAAACCTTACTTTGCCATCCGCTCTTGAACGGTTGACCAATCTTCTCTCTTTGCGCGTCCGTCCGCGATAGCACGTCCATGACTACTTTACTCGCTGCCGCTAAACCTATCGCTCCAGTCACAAACGCCGCCGATCCCGAGCTTCCGTCGGCGCAATTAATCTTCCCTCCGTTACCGCTACTGCTACTCGTACTCGTGCTACTCTTCACCGCGAAATTCTCGCTCAACTCCTTCGCGTACACCGCGATGACCTTGAATTTCCTCTCTTTGAACGATTCTTGCTTTTTCTCGTCTTCGTTGACGTTATTATCGCCATTTTTCATCCTTTTTCCATTCGGAAACTTCTTCACGCCTCTGGGAAACGCGTACTTCTCCCGCAACGTCTTCCTCGCGCTCGCCAACAATCGATTGAACGTCGCTTTTTGCAAATCTTCAACCGTGACACCATTCGGAGGAAAGTTCGTCATTCCAGCGGCACCACCAGTCGTCAACACGGGTACGTTATGTTTCACGCAATACGCAATAATCGCCGCTTTATCTTGTTCGTTGTCCGTGCAATCGACGACGCATTCGATTTTCCGTCCTCCTTCGTCACCAGGTTTCGCGGCGGCGGCGCCAACACCTACTAGGGGTTCCAAAATCTCCTCAACGTTCTCTTTATTCACAAAATCTTCCACGCAATGCACTCTCGCGTGTTTATTCACGTCCAATATCCTCTTCTTCATCGCGAAAACCTTCGATTCCCCTACCGTCGATTCCATCGCCATCGTTTGTCTGTTGATATTTGTCACGCAGATGAAGTCTAAATCAATTAAAGTAAACTCTCCAATTGATGTTCGCGCTAAAGCTTCCGCGCACCAAGAGCCGATGCCACCGATGCCGATTATGATCACGTGCGCGTTTTCGAGTTTCGAAAGGTTCGCGTGGCCGTACAGTTTTTCCGTTCCGACGAACGCGTAGTGTTCGTTTGTCTTCTTTTCCTCCAGGTTTTGGTCGCTGTTTTCCAATTCGTTCCAACTGTTTCCTTCTTTTTCTTCTTCTTCTCCAGCGAAAAACGATGCGCGCACAGAAGAAACAGCAACTTTAGAGCCTCTTCTTCTTTGTCTTTGTCTTTTGTGACGACCACTCGTTGTTTTTAAAGTCGTTATTAAAGTCGTTGAGAAGCAACAACGCGACATTATTCTTAGGGGGTTTGAGATGCGAAAAAAGGGCAGCTTTGTGTGATTTCGTTCAGATGTGAATATATAAATAGTAGGCAATGTCAATTACTCTCTATGTCTCTCTTTCTCTCTGTCTCAGTATTAATCGTACCCGCTATCTCTGTACCTCTCTCTCGCAATGCCTCCCGCACCGGGACCTTTGTAATCGCCTCGCAAAGGTCGCACGCCTTCCGGACGACTGACGCGTCTGCGGTACCGTTTTTGCTCCTCCTCTTCCTCCTCTTTTATAGGTTCGTCTTCGTCCGAGAACCCGCTCGATTCTTCGTCGTCATCTTCGTCGTCGTCTGCATCGTCGTCGCTCGATGGAGATGATCTTCCTTTGCCATTGCTTTTCTTCAAGGCCAAGCGATGCGCGACGACGATGACGTCTGGCTTTTTGTTGCAGTAGGAGCGACAGGCGTAGCGGATGGCCCGAGCGACGGTTCTTTCCACCGCGGCGAGTTTTGAGTCGTAATTCATCCCGGCGCAACTGTTCACCGCGGCTTCTTTCAAGTGTCGCAAGAGGCGTCCGTTATCGGTCCACATTCCTCGGCTCGTGACTCGCGCTCTCGAGTCCATCGCGTGTCCAGCGGTTTCTATGACTTCAAAATCAACCACGACGACGCCTTCGGTGGCAATTCGCATTCGTTCTTCGATGGCTAAATCTTCCGCGGTACCCGAGCCTTTCCCACCATCGTTGAACATCGTTTGTAATCTAGCCGATCCGATTCGATGGAAATTGCCCAGCGTGCCGTGCGCTTTCTTATTCTTCAAAGGCGTGACCCCGAGTAAGGTTCCGTTTCCTATGACTGAGGTGTGAACAACCCCGGTTTCTCTGGCTAACCGTTCGTGTTCTTTCAAAAACGCGTATTCTCCGTGAACCGGTAAGAAGTGTTCCGGTTTGATGAGTTTCAAAACTTCGTCCAACTCTTCCCGATGCGCGTGACCGGAGGAGTGTAATCCATCGTCGCGTTTCATGGTGATGGTTGGGCCGATTTTCGCGATTGAATTCATCATTCGCATAACTTTCTTTTCGTTACCGGGAATCATTTTTGCCGAGTACAATAACAAATCTTCTTTTCGTAAGGTGAGTAACGGGGAGGCGCCGCACGCGGCGCGAGCCAATTGAGCGTTTGGTTCACCTTGCGACCCGGTGGTTACGATTAACAGCTTCGACGGGTCGTACGAATCGATATCTTCGGCAGGAACGAGCCTTTCTGGATCGAACGGTGCCATTCCAGCTTTCTTGGCCGCTTCCAAATACGTATTCAAAGATTGTCCAACAAACGCGATAGATCTCCCCGTCGCTTGCGCGGCGTCGCGAATACCGTACAATCGATGTATATTTGACGCGAACTGGGTCGATATAATCCGTCCTTTATGTCCAAGCACTTTTTGCATGATCGCTTCCCTCACATCAGACTCTGACGTCGTCCTTCCCGGCGACAAAACGTTCGTCGAATCTGACATCATCAGCGTCACCCCTTCCTTCCCGACTTGTTCCCACGCCGTTCGATCGAAGATTTGATTATCCACGGGATCCTCGTCGATTTTCCAATCTCCGGTGTGAACAATCGTCCCGTGTTCGCTCCTAAAAATCAACCCGCAACAATCCGGGATCGAGTGCGTCACTCTCACCGCTTCAATCTCGAATGGTCCCGCCATGAACCGTTGGCCCATTTCCATAACTTTAAACCGGTCCGGATTCCAAAGGTTAAACTCTTGCATGCGTCTTGAGACGAGTTGCATGGTGAAAATACCCGCGTATACCGGCGTGTTCGGATCGAGCGCAGGGATCGCCCAAGGCAACGCCCCGATGTGATCTTCGTGTCCGTGCGTAATCACTACCGCTTCAATCTTATCTCTCCATCTTCTCAAAAAACTGACGTCTGGCAACACTTTTTGTATCCCGAGCTCCTCGTGGTCCGGAAACATCAACCCGGCGTCCAACAAAATGTACCTATCGTTCACGCCCACGAGCATACAATTCATACCAATCTCGCCTAACCCTCCTAACGGTAAAATTTTAATCGGTGGATCGTCGATTAAATCATCGTTATACTCTCCTTGCGACGACGCGCCTCCTCCTCCTCCTCTCGGCTTTTCGTCGTACACGCTCGGGAACGCCTTGTCCTCGACGTACTCCAACGACGACCCGAGATGCGACTTCCCGTCCGAAGATTTCCTCACGCCTCTTCCTCGTCCTCCTCTTCCTCGTCCTCCTCGTCCTCCTCTTCCTCGTCCTCCTCGTCCTCCTTTGTTGTCGTTCGATCTCCCGCCTCCTCTGCCGTTCGAACCTCGTCCTCTGCCTCTGCCGCCGCCTCCTGATTTCCTGTCGCGAAATTGCGACGGTTGTTGCGGCGGCTCTTCCCCGTACGTCGCCGCATTTCGCGGGAGTAAATCGCCTCTTCTTCTTTCTTCTTCTTTATTTGCTTCTTCTTCTTTCCTCCTCCTCTGATAAAACGACGACGGTGTGAACGACGACGACAAAGAAGAAGAAGCCGTTACGACGTTGATGTCTTTTCGACGACGATTAGGAGTACGAGCAGCAGTCGTAACAGTCCTAAAAAACAAAGACGAATTCTTTTTCAAAAACGTCCTCGAAGAAGAAACAGAAGAACAACCACTCGTCGTCGTCGTTGATGTCGTCGTCGTCATTTTTCTCTCTCTGTCTCTCTCTCTAAAGTAGTAGTACTCGTAAGCGTACGCGCGAGTGTAATGTCTTAAAAAGTGCTGCTGCGTCAGATTCTTCTTCTTTTTGCTTCGCACTGTTTTAGGGTTTCACATCGATACCCTAAACATATATTTTCTTTTCTTTGGATTCTGGAAAAACACAGACGAATTTGTCATTTCGCCTCGATACTACTACTACTACTCATATACTACTCCTCCTCCAAAAAAAGCGTCGTCGTTGAATAATAATAAACAAAAAGAGAGTATTTTCACACCGCTGCAACGCGTGAGTGTGCTCTCACTACTCTCTCTCGCTCTCTTTCTTTCTCTCAGGTTATTATTATATAAAGCGCTCTGAAAAGATTACGATGATGATGATGATGATGTCGAGAACGATTTATCCCGTTAAACTTCAACAGAAAGTTGGATTCTCGAATAACACGGATAAGACGAGAATTCTTCTCAGAGGAGGAAGAAGACGACCACGTTTTAAAGGCGAAGAAGGAGAAAGAGGACGAGGAGAACGACGCGTTTTACTTCTTCGAACGACGACGACGACGAGCAACAGCAATACAAGTAAAGGTGGTGCCTTCAAAGAAGAAGATAAAGAGGAGGAGGAAAAACCACTCTTGAGCGGTACGGCGATTAAAAGGATCACGGGTGAAGACGTCGATGTAGACACAGAACAGAAAAAGCTTTCTCGTGAGAAAGCGAGGAAGAAAACGAAAGAGACGGTGGAGTTTGATGCGAATTTTTGTAACGTCGTGACTCGATACGACCCCGAGGCGATTCGGAAAGAAGCGTTAAGACGACCGGCAAAGTTGGCGAAACGAGTGTTGTTTTTGACGCAAAAGTTTTCAAAGTTGAACGGGAAGAGGAAAGAGTTGGAAAGAATCGATCGGGAAATAGCCGAAAAGAGCGCGGATGGGGTGACGAACGATAGACTATGGGCGAAAGAGGTGAAGACGACGTTGACGAGCTTGGGACCGCTGTTCGTGAAGCTCGGGCAGAATTTAGCGAATAGGCCGGATTTAGTGCCGGAAGACGTTATGGAGGAGTTGACGACTTTGCAAGATAAAGTTCCAGCGTTTCCCACGTCCGAAGCGAGGGAGATAATGGAATCGCAGTGGGGGGAGAAAATTGACGACGTGTTTGAGACGTTTACGAAAGAGCCAGTCGCCGCGGCAAGCATCGGACAGGTGTATCGAGGAACGCTGAAAAAAGATAAACGGGACGTGGCGATAAAAGTTTTGAGACCAAACACGAGAGACTCGGTGATTTTAGATTTGTTCGTGTTGAGAGCGGCGGCGAAGCAGTTGTTTGACAATTTCTGTTTGGAAAACGTCGGGTGCCCGGCGACGCTTTTAGTCGACGAGTTCGCGGAGAAATTATTGGAAGAGCTCGATTTCATCCAAGAAGGGAGAAACTTGAGAGATTTTCGGAACAATTTTGCGGACGATCCGTCCGTACACATACCCGCGGTCGTTCCAGAACTCTCCGGTCCGAAAGTTTTAGTCATGGATTGGCAAGAAGGTGTTCGGTGCACCGCGCCGAACGCGTTTAGCAGCGACGAGGCGAAACGCATTTTTCTCCAAAACGGCGTCGAAAGCGGCTTGAGACAACTGTTAGATTTTGGTTTGTTTCACGGCGATCCGCACCCGGGAAATGTGTTAGCCTTGAGAGACGGTGATATTGCCTACGTCGATTTCGGTAACGTCGCGGAGATTTCGAGATCCAACCAAGAATCGTTGATTGATGCCGTCGTGCACACGATGAATCGAGATTACATGCAACTTTCGGAGACGTTGCAAACGCTTGGCTTTTTAGATAAGAACAAAGCGGACATCGCGGATGTCGCGTTGGGGTTGCAAGAGGTTTGGGGTGAAGACGCGTTGGAACAGTTAGCGGGCACGAACGGGTTTTCCTTTCGGGGGTTGACGAAAGAGTTCAACAAGTTATTGTTCAAGTACCCGATTCGAGTTCCCGAAAGGTTTTCCTTGGTCATCCGATCGTTGTTGACGCAAGAATCGATTTGCTTGACGTTAGACCCGGAATTTAACTTTTTAGATGCCGCGTTTCCATACGTCGCCAGACGTCTGTTGACCGACCCAGACCCGGCGTTGCGTTTACGATTACTCAAAGTTATCATCGTCGATGGTCGATTCGAGTGGGAACGGTTGACCGCCATGATTGAGTTGGCGCAAGTCGGCGCGAAAGGCGGCGTTAAGTTGCCCATGTTTAGCATGGCCGCAGACGCGGCAATCATGCTGACGAAAGATAAAACGTTGCGCACGGAACTGGCAAAAGGATTGCGCTCGGTGCCGGTGACTGAACACATCAAACGCTCGTTTGATTTCGGACAAGTGATTATTAAGTTAGTCATTGCCCAAATCGCGGGCAAAGCCTTTCGAGGATTTACGTTTGCGTTTGGCGGTTTATTCGGCATGCCAAAAATTTTGTTCAAGTTTGCTTTTGGGAAAAGGAAAAAGTTACGCACGGTTATGGGATGCTCGCTCACCGAACCCGAGGAAGGTTTTTCGAGCTTTGGCGATTGGGTTGAGTTTGAACGCTCGCAAGGGAGCGGCGACGATAGCGCCTCTTCTGCCGCCGCCGCGGCTTAAATGAAAATGAATAAATTGTTGTTGTTGTATTACTACTATATATAAAATCGCGCTATAATACTTGTTCTATATATCATGAATCACACATAAAACCCAAACTCCTCCACGTCCAAGCCAAATTTACCGACCTGCGCCTCTTCTCCTCTTAAAATCATCAAGCCTAACTCGGTCACTTCCTTCACGTTTATCGGGCCGCGTTCGATCGGTCTTCCCATTCTCTCGCCTTTCTTGAAGCACTTCTCGAACGGAAACAATTTCACCTCCCAATCGTCCGCGCTCTTCACCGTAAAAGCGCTCTTAAAGTTCGTCCCAAAGTTCCTCGAACACTCCGCATCTTTCGCTAACAGCAAAAACTGCTTCTTCTCGTCTCTTTCTTTCATCGCCGCTTTACATTTTACGTACACGCCTTTATACGCGCTCGCGTCGGCGTTCGGCAACGCTCGCCTCACCGAAGCGAAACCGCCGTTATTTTCTAACCGAACGGTACCTGCAAATCTGCTAAACCCAGGCGAGTTCGGCGACGGTGGTATCATCGCGGAATTCGAGACGCCTCCCATGACCCCGTCGTTCACGACTCGCCACTGGTTCGCCTTCGTCGCCGAGTCCATAGTGTCTATCGAAAACAACTCTGTATACGTTTCGTTCTTGCCTTCGTTTAAAACGACCATTTCTGCTTCCTCGGAAGCAGACGCAGAACTCCTACCACCGAAAGTCTTCCCGAAAATCTCCGACACTTGCGTTGGATTGTTCCCTAAGAAGTATCCAATGCCGACCGCGAGTGTCAGCGAGAGCGTCGTCCCGATGTTTTTCCTTACGAATTCTTTCCCCGGTAAAGGTGTGGAGGACGGGACGGATATCTGCTGCTTTTGATTGGCTTTCCTCGACGCTTCAGACGACAGTTTTAAAGACTTTTGACTCTTTTTAGTACTCGCGTTGTTATTATTCTCCTTCTTGTTGTTGTTATTCACGGGAGAAGAAGCAGCGCGAGTGGTTGTCGTTAAAAACGAAGGCATGTTTAGGAGAGACAAGTGACGTCTCCGACGAGTGATTTCGAGTGAAAACGAGCGGATGTTAGTTAACGCGGTTTAAGATTGGCTCAATGCTATATATTAGATTACATTCGTTACTTTTTTTCGACGTTACTATGGTTATTATTGTTCGTGTTATTATTTAGCGGCTTCGTAGTCGGCTAAGATGGAGTCGACGTCGTCTTCGCCTCCGATGTTGTCCAAGACCGAGTCGTCTTTGGCAGCAACCGCCGTCGCGCTCGAGTCGTCCTCTTCGTCCTCTTTCTCGGCTTTGTAAGGTTTGATGTCGTCGCCCCACGGGTCTTTCTTTGCTTTTTTGGAAGATTTCTTGGACTTTTTGGAAGAGTTGTTGTTGTAGTCGTCGTCGTCGTCGTCGTCGTCGTCGTTGCTCAAGCCACCCATGATGATGTCCATGTCGGAGAGTTTCTTCGGCTTTTTCTCCTTCTTGGCCGGTTTCTCCTCGACGACTTCGCCAGTCGGAACGGCGGCTTCCACGACGGGTTCTTCGGTTGTTGGAGCTAAGACAGCGGCAGTGGCAGTCGATGGAACGGCGATACCGGCTGGCTGAGTAGTCATTACTGGCTGGCCGGTCGCAGGATCGATGAAGGTTGCGACGGGTTGAGGTACTTGCTGCGTCTGTTGTTGTTGCTGCGGTATAGCAGCAGCCGCGACCGGGTCGACGTCAGTAGCCACCGCTTCTGGTACCGCGGACACCGACGAAGACGTTAAATCAGCACCATTACCACCGAGCAACATCGCCTTGACCTTTTCCGCCGCGCTTTGTACGTCCGTCGTTAACGAAGAAGTAGAAGCGCTTGGTTGCGTTTCCATTTGCTGCATAGCTTGGAAATCCGCATCCATGTCCTTCGTCGCCTCGTTCGTTTTCCACGAGTCAAGTTTTTCCTTCAATTGCTGCTCAGCCGTCAACACTTGTTTCTGCGCAGCCGCTTTCTTCTCTTCGATAGACTGAGCGACAACTTGCGCGACTTCCTTTCTCAACGCCTCCAAATCAGGCTCTTGGTCCGCGCCACCGATGTCTCGTCTGGTGGATAAAATATCGGCGTCATCATTAAGAGAAAGATCATCCAGATTTGCGGGCATATCATCGTCGCCACGAGCCGAGGAAGCGCGCGCGTAGGCTGAAGATGACGATCGAGAAGGTTGATCCTTTTCCTTCATCTTGCTTTCAAACAAAGCCTCCATGCGTTCGATGGCGTCCTCCGCGCGGTCCTTTTCCGTGTGACCGGCAATCTCTTGCGGTTGCTGCTGCACCACAGGTTGCGGCGCAGTCACGACTGGTCGACCGAACTGGTCGTACAAGACTGAATGTGGTTGATAACCATACGGTTGTTGCATCATGGGAACGCCCATTTGCGGTTGCATCTGTTGGTTTCCGTTGAGCTGGCCAAACGTGTTCGCGTACAACTTGTTTTCGATACCCGCGACAGCCTTTTGCACCCGCTTCTCGATACGACTCGCCTTCTTTCCCTTTCGAAACGGCGCTAAGTTATCTTCCTCGTCATCATCGTCGTCGTTGTTCAAACCCATCTTATCGAATTTCTCCGCGATGATTTGCTCGAGTTTTTCTTCCATCTTTGTATCCTTTTCTCTCTTGGCGATGTCTTCGATGCCCAACTTCTTCAGCGTTCTCTCGACAATTTGGTTCATCTCGAGCTGCGTCGGTTCCAAGTACGGTTTATCTTCGACGATATCGGGATCCATCAGACTTAACTTTTGCTTAATCATCTCGCCCATTCGATCGTCGTCTTCACGTCGCTGCTTCTCGGCGATGGCGTCCTCGACACCCAAGTCGCGCATTTTCTGGTTCAGTTTATCCTCCGTGCTCATTGGTTCACCTAAAGACTGCCTCGCGTTGTCGCTTCTTCGATAATCGCGTTCTTCGTCGTAATCGTCGCGTCGTCGGTCGTCTCTTCTTCGTCTCCGATCTCTTTCGTCGTATTCGTAATCGTCCTCGTCATCGTCGTCGTATCTTCTTCGCGAAGACCTTCTCTCTTTGTTGTTTTCCTCTTCTTTATCGTTTAAAATACGAGCGATAGATTCGGTTAATCGATCCATCGGCGATAACGAGCGTTCGATGGCTTTTGGCCCAGCCCGGGCGGCGTTGGCCGCGTTGTCGAGTTTCCCGACAAACGCGTCCACGACGTTCCCGACCGCACTCGCCGAAGCTTCTTCCAACTTCTCTTCGAGATCTTCTTGAGAAACGCCCAAGGGTTGCTGACTGCTACCGCTGCTCCTTCGTCTGGAAGACTTTTGCTTTGGAATGATGATTTTCGGTTGAAAGTTAATCGGTTGCTGCTGTTGCGGTTGATAATACTGCTGTTGCTGCTGCTGTATTTGTTGTTGCTGCAACTGTTGTTGTTGCACTTCAATCTGCTGCTGCTGTTGCTGTTGTTCATCTGTATCGGCGGCAACTTCTCGCTGCGACTGCTCAACGGGTTCTTGTTCAGCTGGCGCCGGATCTTCTTCCGATTCACCGGTTTCCGCTTGTTCGTTTTCAGTAGTATCAGCATCATCGTCCGGTACGACTATATCCTTTTCATCGTCAACGTGGCCTCTCGCGCGATCTTCTTCTTCTTCTTCTTCTTCTTCTTCCTGAGAAGAAGAAATTCGACCGGATGGATCGTCAACGTCGAGGTTGACGTCTTCATCTGGCAACGCATCCATGCTCGATAAATCCGGTCCAGAAGACGCGGAAGAAGTTTCCTCCGTCGTCGCCACTGTACTGCTAGAATCAACAACCATCGGCGGTCGCGGTGGCACGACACCGTTAGAGAACGAAGAGGAAGTGATGATGGGCGCCTGGGGCGTTGGGAAAGTTGTTGAAGAAGACGCGATTGTCGTCGTCGGTTGTTCCTGCTGTTGCGGCACGAACGTCGTCGGCATCGGCTCTTGAGCCGTGGTCGTAGCCGCCTCCGCCGCCTCCGCCGCCGCTAACGTTCCCGCGCTTGGCGTCGCCGCGCTGTCGTCCAAACTCAAACCAATATCTTGCGATAACGCGTCTTCGGTATCGTTCGGCGCATCGTCGACGAGTAAAGAACTCGCGTCTTGACCTTCTCTCGCTAAGATATCCGCCGCCGAGAGCGTCGTAGAGCTCGGGACTTTCGATAACATATATGTAGAATCGTACGGTTTAGGTTTTTCCGAAACAGAATTCGATTGCGTCGTTTCTTCCTCCTCCTTCTTCTTCGAAGGCGATTCAAACGAGTCTTTGTCGTCGTCGTTATTGTTATTCTTCTTCTTCTCCTTCTTCTCCTCCTTCGTCGGTTTCTTTTCAACAACTTTCGGCTTCGGTTTCTCCACTTTCTTCTTCTTCGGCGGGTTCTTCAACAACGAATCGAAGCCGATATCGTCTTCCAATTTGTTACTTTTGTTACCGCCGAGCGACGCCGTCTCGCCCTTTTCAGCGAGAGGATCGGATTTCTTCTTCTTCTTCTTTTTCTTATCGTCGTTCGACCCCCCGAGCCTTGGTAAAACAGAAGACGAGGACGAGGAGGAAGAAGCGCCGTCTCCGCTTCTCATCCGTTCGTTTTCTTCTTCTTCTTCATCTTCATCTAGAGGAAAAGCGCTTTTGTGAGAGTGGTGCTTTTTCCAGTCAAATCTCGGCATCATCTTTTCCAAAAACCACGAGGATCGATCGTCGTCGTCCTCCTCCTTTTCGACGCCTCCTCCTTTGTTGTTGTTCAAAAGCGATGACGATGGTTTATCGTCGTCGTATTTATCATCATCTTTACCACCGCGTTGTAAACTGTGTAAAGTTTTCGAAGGTGTAAATCCCAAAATTTCTCCCGAGTTCGAAGTCCTCCTCCGCGGCCCCAACGAAGATGCCGAAGCCGCAGAAGAACCGCCCCCGTCGTCGTTCACGAGCAAGGTCCTTTCGCTCGTCTTTTGGACGACCGCGAGCGAGGCCACGGCGGCGACAGAAAGCATCGCCACGCGCGTTGCGATGATCGTCGTTTTTCTGTTGCTACTACTTCCGCGTGATGAGAACGAAGATGACTCTCTCGGGACGTTCCCTGAGAGGTGTTGTTGACGCTCTACATCATCCTCATCCTCATCTTCCACCGTGCCGTACGTCCCGCGCATCATCAATCACGCGAGAAAAAGAAGATATATGCGTGTGCTAAACTCTGCTATGATACGTCTTCTGTGTGTGTGCTCTTTGTTGTTCTCGTCGTCGCGCTCGAACGCAGAAGAGAGGAGAAGTGCGATATAAAATGAGGGCAAGCCAGCTGGGGGCTGTGGGCTTCTTTTCCTTGCGGGTCTCGGAAAAAAAAAACTAAACCCTAAATAATATTTTTTTCTCCTCGAGCTCTCTTCTTTTTTCTTTTTCTTCTCTTCTTTTCTCAATCGGCTGGTAAAGTATTTTAATGTGAGCACTTTTTTTCAAGTTTTTTATGTCTCTTGTTTTCTCGTCATAAATCGTCCTCACAAAATTATTGTTTTCTCTTCTTCTTTGTCTTCTTGCTCTTCTTCTTTGCGCGTTCATCTGGTTTTTGAAAGAGAGAGAGAGACACACACACACAGAGAGAGAGAGAGAGAGAGATTATGGGCGGGTTTATCTCGCCTTTTGGGAACAATAATAACAAAAACAGTGCTAATACTAACAACAACAATGATGTGCAAAATGGCGAACGACAAAACCAATCTCATCATCATCTTTTCAAAAAAGCGACGACGATTCAGACGACGACGACGATGCAGGACAACAACAACAACATTAAAAAGAAGACGAAATACACCTACTGGCGATGTTTATTCGCCAAGCGGAAAGCAACCACGGTAAAACGGAAAACGTTAAAGTTTGAAGACGGCGCTTTACGAGTGGACGTGGAAACGAACGATTCCGTCCTGTATAACGAAAAAGGCGAGAAGAAAGCGAAAGGGAAACCGGGGACGATCGTGGAAGGAACGGAGTGTTCGCTGCAACAATACGAGATTGAAATCGACACAGAGATTGAAGAGAAGGAGTTTGCGAGTGGGATGGCGTTTGCGAACATCGACGTCGGCATTCTCGAAAAAGAAAGGGAGGATGACGTTAACGACGCGACGACGAAGAAGAAGCAGAAAACGACTACTACGTTCAGTAACACAACAACTTTTATGGCGGCGAATAATAATAAACGCGTCGTGACCGCGAATATGCTTAAGCCTGTGTATTCAATCGATGCACCAAACGCGTGCGTGTTGTACGACGGTCAGAAACCAAACACCATCGGTCCTATACCGCTCGTCCTCGATTCTTCCATAGCGCGGTTCCTTCGCCCGCACCAAAAGAGAGGCGTGAAGTTCATGCTTGAAAGTTGCTTGAACATCACTTCGGAAACGAGGAGTGGATGTTTGTTATCCCACGACGTCAGTTTGGGGAAGACTTTGCAAGTCATCGCGTTGATTTGGACGATGCTGAGACAATCACCGAGACCGAGTTACGACGTTCATAGGGACATTCGGTGTTCGATAACGAAAGCGATTATCGCGGTACCCGCGACGTTGGTCGGTAACTGGAAGAACGAGTTTAAAAAGTGGTTGGATTTAAAAATCGAAATCGAAGCGATTGATGGGAGCAACACCTCCGACGCGGCGAAGAAGCAGTTGTTAAAAGAATGGGCGCTGGAAAACCAAAAGCGAAGGCTGGTGTTAGTTTGCTCGTACGAAACCTTGCGCGCGAACGCGCACTTGTTGGAAAACAAAGCGCAGTTGTTGGTTTGCGACGAAGCGCACAGACTGAAAGCGAAAGACGGGTCAAAGACGCTCGACGGATTAAAGAAACTGAACTGTAAAATGCGCGTTTTGCTTTCGGGAACGGCCGTGCAAAACAATCTCGCCGAGTTCTACTCGTTGATGGATTTTGCCAATCCGGGCGTTTTGAACGATTACGCGACGTTTAGGAAAGTGTACCAGTTACCCGCCGAACGCGCGAACGATACGAAAGCGACCGAGGAAGAGAAAATGATTGGTAAAGCGAGAGCGAAGGCTATTTTCGAAAAAACGGCTATTTTTATCGATCGATGCGCCAAATCAGACGTTCACATCGACGGCTTACCGCCAAAGACAGAGTATTGTTTGTTCTTATCCCTGACTGAAGCGCAACAGAAAAGTTACAAGGCGGTGTGCGATCAAGTGATCATGAAACGTGTGGACAATCCTCTGGTAGCGTGCGGTGTTTTGCAGAAAGTATGCAACGGCATCGGTATGTTATCTTCGTCGTCTTCGTCGTCATCGAACGAACTGCAACTCGCCATCCAGGAAGCGAATAAAGTAACTACCACCACGGACCCACTGGAAACGAGCGTAAAACTGCGCGTGTTGAAGAAAATCGTCGATTTGTCGCAAAAAATGAACGACCGTGTTGTCGTCGTGTCAGGATGGACGTCCACACTGGACGTCATCGAAAAAGCGCTTTCATCCACCTCGCCAGGATTACGATTCACTCGATTAGACGGCACGACGCCGTCACATAAACGCACGCAACTCGTGACTACGTTCAATAACGGTCACGGAGGATCCGTCTTCTTGCTCTCGAGGAAAGCCGGAGGCGTGGGATTAAACTTGATCGGCGCCAATCGACTCGTCCTTTTCGATTGCGACTGGAATCCAGCGAACGATTTACAAGCGACCGCGCGCATCCATCGCGACGGACAAATGAAGAACACGTTCATTTACCGTTTATTGACAGCGTTCACGTTGGAAGAGAAAATATTCCAACGCCAGTGTCAAAAAGGCGCGTTGGCGCGATCTATGGGTTTCGCGTGCGTCGAAAACGCCACGAACAATAAGGATGACGACGATGAAGACAACGACCCGAAAACGTTCTCTTCAGACGAGTTGAGAAAGCTGTTTAAGTTTGAATACGCGCGTAAAACTGCCATGAAAGAACCGTGCGAGATGGCAAAAGTGGAGAGTTGCCAGTCGTGGATGAACGATTGTCGGTTTTCTGGGACGTTGAACGACGACGTTTTGAAACAGATGGACGAGGAAGCTTCGGGAAACGAGGACGTGCGATTCTACGCGAAGCTTTCGTAATCAGTTATATGATGATGTACTTTAGTAGATTTAGTAAATAGCGACTGAGAGAGACACGATAGCTGAAATATGCACGCAAATATACTTTTAGGACTTCAAAAACTTCACCATCTCGTTCGCAATCCTCTCCACCGCCTCTCGGTCGCCGATGCGCACGCCACTCAATCGATTCATCACCGGGTTCATTTTCGCGTATTTATCTAAATCTAAATATACCGGCGATAAATGGTCACCGGGAATCTCCACGCTATTCGTTCTCACTCCGCCATCCGCCAAAGCCTCTCGCAAACTCGAGCACTGATCTAGCTCGTCGTTAGTAAACGACAACAACGTGACTTTATCAGATTTAAACTTTCCGTTCGCTACGCCGTCTAACGTCTCTACCGCGTTCGGCGCAAATTCCAATCCCGCCGCCTTCGCCGCCACCTCCGCGAATGGTACCAACCGATCGAAAATGGCGTCGAATTGCGAACTCGCCGCTTCGCCGCCGCCGCCTTCGCGTTTGCTCAACAACTCTTTCGCGAATTTTTCTAAAATCTTCACCGAGTCTGTCGCCGACGCGTTGTTAAACGCGACGAGAAAGTGTTGTTTACTACCACTACGACTATTACTATCACTATTACCATTCGATTCTTCGTCGTAAAAACTCGCCACGGCGTGAAGTTTAGCGCCCAAACTATGCCCTACGTAAAACACCGGCAGCACATTCTCCCCCGCGTTCAATCCATTCCTTTCCTGCACCACTCGTTTCGCCTTCTCGAACGCACGTCGTGTCTTCTTCGCCATTTCACCGTGCTTCGTCCCTAACTCGTACGGCGTCGCGATAATCGTCACCCCGGTGCGTTCGCTCACCGCGCTCAGAAACGCGTTGTAACACACCTGCGGATATTGCCCTAACGCCGCGCCGCCGAGGAAATGTACAAAACCCCAGGTTATGGACGAAGACTTCGGTTCGTACACAAATGCCGTTTGGTCGCCGAAGATATCTTGCCAGTTGTTTTGAGGACTTTGTTTTTATCGTCAGATGTTGTTTCGTTGTTGTTGTTGTTGTTCACACAGAGAGAAAGAGAGTACACCGTCAGCATATAAGAGAGATACAAAACGCATACACAAACACACACACAGACAGACAGAGAGTGATTAAAAGAGTGAACAAAAAACGCGTTTTATACTACCATCGAAGAACAACAAAAGCGTAAGAACATTTCAGTACCTCGTTTGCGCGACCAGGGCAACTTCTTGCAACTTCGAGCGCAATTCGATGGCGGAGTTTAGCGAGGACAACGGTGTTTTATTCTCATCTTCTTGTTCTTCTTCATCGTCACCAAACGATGCGCGAGGAGGATTTCGATGACATCCCTTCCTCGTCTTCAATATAGGAGCAGCGGTGGCGCGAAACGGTAGCAAAGCTATCCTCCGATGATGGTGTAAACATAGCGCGTTCATCATCGTCATTTTGAGCACAAGAAGTGACGACATTTCCCCAAACTTTGACGCACAATACGCGCATAATATACGCGCTGCTTCTTGAACAAATGCCGCTCTCTTTCACGCGTAACGATTTAGGCGACTCGAACTTCTCCGGGTGCGAAGTTTCGAGCGTAAGAAACGGCGACATAAAAACCGCGTTGGAGAAAGCGACAAGCATCGGGTTCGATTTCATCGCGTGTTCGTTAGATGGAGACGACGCGTTTTACAGAAACCGAAGACGGAGGAGGATGAGTGGAGAAGCGTCTTCGTCTTCTTGTTCAAGCGAGGACGAGGAGGAAAGTGATTTTGTTCAAAGACCGTGTGATTTTCAACTCACGGCGGAGAGTTGGTCGAGTCGAGTCGTCGCGGTGTCTGCGTTTGGATGCCCCGGCGATTATTACGAGTATTTCCGCGGAAAGAAGAACAATAAACACGGAACGTGCGAGAATATGTGTCGCAAACTTGAGGAGGATTTGAGTTATGCGTCGCATTTGAATTTACACGCGGTTATTATTCGGACGTATAGGCCGAGGTTCGACGACGATATGAGAAGCGCTTTCGAGACGTTTGACGAAGCGGTGTCCTCGCGAGAGGAGAACGATATTGAAAAGGTACGAGGAGACATTAATAGCTTTCGAGAGCACGCTTTAATGAAGTGCGCGAGAGTGGTGAACGCGCACTTTGAAGATTCGATGGTGAATTCGACGAGAGTGTGGTTGGAATTTGATTCGGTCGATGACGATTCGTACGCGATTTGGCAAAAGTTTCGTGCGGCGTGTCACGGACACGAAAATTTAGGTATTTGTATACGAAACGCGGGGTTTTACGAGCCTGTGTTAGATAAATCATCCGCGGCGAACCATTTAAACGGTTTCGATTTCGAGAGCGCAAGACGTGATAAGGAACGGGACGTGGCAAACGTTACGGGTCTCCTCGGAAAGATGTGCGCATACGAGATGATGCCTCGAGACGACGCCAGTTGGGATTACTCAAAATGGTTCGCGGAGCCGGTGAAATGCGCGTGCGTGGATACGTTTTGTTTTACGCCGAACAAACACCAGTATCCCGTGTTACCGAAAAAAATGCAAGAGTTTCTTTCGGAATGTTTCAAGCGAGACATACAGGTTATTTTAGCGTCTGGTGATGAGTACGTGAAGAATCCAAACGTGGATAAAGATACTCCCCTCGAAGATATACAATTTCACGAAAGTACTCGCGGTACGCATACTACTCAGTCGTCTTTAGAGTGGAGCACCGAAGATCACCCCATGAAAGAATATTTCAGGTATATAGCGCACTTATTTGAAAATGTGCCACCGCTTTCTGAACAAGAAGTCATCGAACGCGATTACCGGGACAAAGTGCAAGCGCCTTTACAACCGTTGGCGGATAATTTAGAAAGCGCGACGTACGAAGTCTTCGAGAAGGACGATTCAAAATACGACGCTTACGAAGATGCCATCGAGTTGGCTTTGCTAGATATCAAAGATATCGTGATCGATATCATTCGCGTTGCCGTCGTTGGTGCTGGCAGAGGACCACTCGTTAAAGCAACCATAAACGCCGCGGTAAAAGCCTCGGTCTCGAATCGATTGAAAGTATACGTGGTGGAGAAAAATCCGAACGCGGTGCACACTTTACGCCACCGAGCTCAAAGCGAAAACTGGGCCGCCGTGAATTCAGAAATTTTTCACAGCGATGGTCGCATATGGGAAGCGCCTGAGAAGTGCGACGTTCTCGTTTCGGAACTTTTAGGATCCTTCGGCGATAACGAACTCTCGCCGGAATGTTTAGATGGCGCGCAGCGGTGTTTGAAACCGGAAACGGGAATTGTCATACCGCAAGAGTATACGAGTTACCTCGCGCCAATGACGGGTGCTGCTGTCCATCAAGCGTGTTCATCGACTGTTTCTCGCGATTTAGACTTGAAGGCAAAAGAAACTCCGCACGTGGTGAAGTTGTACCGACACCATCTCCTGGACGAAGCGCGAGAGGTGTTCAGCTTCAAGCATCCGAGACGAATATCATCGAAGGAAAAGACCAAAGCGTATTCTCGAAACGAGCGCCACGCTGTCATCGCGTTCACTTTGAAGGACAAGTGTGCCACTCTCCACGGCTTTGCTGGCTATTTCGACGCTCTCCTTTACAAGAGCTCGCGAGCAAAAAAATCCGTCAACTGTTCCATCCATCTCCCGACGCACACGAGAAACAAAGACACGAACGAACTCATGTTCAGTTGGTTCCCGATCTTCTTTCCGATCGATATGCCTATCGACATGAGGTCTGAAGATCCTCGCATCCCGAACGAAATCATTTTACGCGTGTGGAGGTGCGTCAGCTCGAGCGCGGTGTGGTACGAGTGGCAGTGCGAATGTGGCGGGCAATCCACGCGAGTGTTCAACGCCAAAGGCAGGAGCTCCAAGGTTGGACTTTATTAATGTCGGGATACAAAGAAAATCAAGCACAAGCGGCGCAAATGTGTGCGGAACGTAAACGTGACATGATTGAAAGTGCATCTACATTTGCGAAACCAGGTGATGAAAATTCAGAAAGACTTCACATCAGATAGCAGAGAATAGCAAATAAAAAATGTCCTCGCAGAAAGCATCCATCTTTAGTAGTAGTATCACCACGGTTACGGCACGCGGCGGAAGAGCGAACACGTCTCGTCTCGCGTGTACGTCGTCCAAATCTTCTTCTTGCAATAATGCTAAACTTTCGCGCGCAAACTTCGTCCGCGTTTCCATTCCATCGATGCTCCTCCTCATTTCCCCTAACGCCGCGTACGCCGCGGAAGAGCTTATGAAACACAACGAACAAGCATCGACGTTTTACCAAGACTGGCCGGACGCGCAACCGTCGGATATCATAGCTTTTGTCACGCAAAAAGGAACGCGAGGCGATCCGAAGTCAATCTTGAAAGCGATGGATGAATTCTGGTCGTTTTATCCCACGTACAACCTTGGGAAAGTAAAGCAAGAGATTTTACGAGACGTGGAAAGGGAGTGTAAACCAATTAAACTGATCGAGTTTGGGACGTTTTTAGGGTACTCGGCGATTGCCACCATGGACGAGAGCAGAGAGAATGGAACTTTAGCAGACTCGGAGTTTTTGTTGGTGTGCGTGGAAGCGGAGCCGTTACACGCGGAGGTTGCGGTGACGTTGTTAGACTACGCCGGATTCGACGAGACGAAGGTGAAAGTCATCACCGGGAGCGCGAACGCGAGCATACCGGAAGTGAAGATGCTGTTGAAAGGACAGGTTTCAGATCAGGTGTTTATGGATCACTGTAAACCGTGTCTGAAACCGGATTTGGTGAGTTTAGAGGAAGCTGGGATGATTCAAAAAGGCACCGTGGTTATCGCCGACAACGTCATATACCCGGGAGCGCCAGATTACTTGGCGTATCTAGACGCGAACGGGTACACGACGGAGTTGAAAGAAGCACCGTTTGAATACGACCGAAGCGTGTGGGACAAATCATGGACGAAAAAAGACGACGCGGTGAGCGTGAGCGTAAAGTTGTGATGATAATACTTATAGATTCAGTGGTATTTGATTGTATATTCCCAAATGTTGTTGTTGTTGTTAGTGTTGTTTTAGTTAATTGCGCGGCGTGAGACGTCAAAAAAATGCTCACGTAGTCTGCCGCGCATCATTGTCAGCTATAGAAAGCACGCGCGCTTTGCGGCTAAAAAATCAAGCGCAAGCTTTACTGAGTATTGTTATAATTGTTAGAAGTTGAATCCACCTTGCAGCGCGGCGCCACCACCGGCAGGAGGACCAAACGTAAACTGCGAACCGCTCGCGTCCATCCCCGGCGCTAAGTTTTGATCCTCTTCGTCCTCCAAGCCAAAGTACTGTTCGAGAATTCGCATTGCTTTTTCGTAAATGTCGTTGTTCGTGTGGTTTTGTAACGCTTCGATCTTCTCCAACCCATCCGCTTCGTCAATCAACGCCGCGAATAAGTTGCTCCCTTCCTCTTCCTTCGTTACCTCGCCAACTTTCAAAATGTTTTCCAAACCTTCCAACGCGACGGTGACGATTCTCGCGTCCGAGCACGAAATCAAATCGCACAACGGTTTGATGCACCCTTCGTTGACTAACAAGCGAGTCTGTTGGTGCGTCCCTCCGCTGGTAGCATTCGAAATAGCCCAGGCGGCTTCCTTTTTGATGTCGAATTCGGCGTGGCCGAGTAAATAAATTAGAGGCGGGATCAATTTGTCGTCGATGACGGCTTGGATTTGATCTTTGTTTCCGGCGGTGATGTTCGACACCGTCCAACACGCCTCTTTCTTGATGGATTTCTTGTGTTCTCCAGTCAACAAATCCAACAAGCACGGCAACGCTCTGCAATTGATGATTATTTGCGTTTGGTAATCGTCCCCGGTGACGATATTCCCAACCGTTCTCAACGCCGGAATCAAAACCGCGCCGGACTGCGAGGACAACAACTCCACTAACCTTCTGCACACGCCAGCTTCAATCACCGCTTGAATCTTATCGTTCACTCCATCGCTTAGATAACTCAACGCCCAGCACGCGTCGGTTAAGATTTCCTCATCGGTTGAGTGCACCAACTTCGCCAACGCCGGCAACGCGTCCTTCAGCAACTCAAATTGCGGCTGCGGCTTCCCTCGGCAAAAGTTACTCAAAGTCCACGTCGCGTTTCTCAACATGGTCAATTTCGAGTGCTCGTTCAAATGCGACAACAACGGGTGCAAAGCGCCGTGTGACAACACCAAGTCTCTGCATTTGGTACTATCCCCGGCGATGTTCCCCAACGCCCACACCGCTTGCTCTCTCACGTCTTCGCTCGGCGAAGACAACAACTGCACAAAGATAGGCACCGCGCCAGAGTTTATCACCGTCGCCGTATCCTCCGACGTCCCGCTCGCCACGTTCGTCAACGCCCACGCGGCTTCAAACTGCAACTGCGGGAAATCAACTCTCTGTAAAAACTCCACAAACTTCCCAACCACGCCAGTCGCCACGACCTCCTTAATCGGCGGGTTGCGCTCGATGGAGAGTAATTTACGAAATCGAGTCGTCGCGTCCAGTTGCACCGCGGGGTCCGGACTGTTCACTCCGTCCACCATTTGCGGAAGAGATTCCAACTGTTTAAAGAGAGAAAGAGTACACACACAAAAGAGCGAGTATACAGTCAGAATAGATGCACAGATGAGACGAACCAAAGCGACAAAAGATGAATACGAATAAAACGCATGCTCTTTCGTCGTCCGCGTAAAAATGTTGCGCGGCGAATAGCGAGCGAGCGAGCGTAAAATATCTCAATTAAAGCCCCCTTTGCTTTGAAAAAACACAGACGAAGAGGCGAGATCTCCCTCTTCTTTCAACGCTCTTTCAAGCGGTGTAATAAACGAACAAAACGTACCTTTGCGTTCGTCCTTTGCTCGTGCGTCATGGCCGTCGAATCGCTCGCGTCGTTGAACACGTTCGGGTTGATCTCTGATCCTCCAGAAGCGCCGACGTTGATTCGTTTCTTCGCCATCGCTTCCTCTCGCTTCTCTTTCCGTATGGCGATCATCTGGTCCTCTCGTTTCCTTCGACTCTCCTCCGCGTCGGCGGACTTCTTGAAGGACTTTTTGCGAGAATCTTGACGAGACGTCGATGGACGCAACATCTTTAAAGCGGTGTTTCTCTTCTTCTTCTCCTTTTAGAGCGCTAAACAAGCGGTGATGATGATGCGACAGATGGTATGAAATGTATCACGTATTTGAACAGTTTTTTGCCCGAAAAGAAGGGAGAAATTTTGAAGCACAAAAGGAAAAATGTGGCCTTTATACACGCGCTATCGCTATCGCTATTACTCTAATGTCGCGCGAATGAATCGAATGCCTCTGCCGTGGTCGCTGTAGGAAATCGTGAGTTCGTATTGATGACGTTTATTGTTGCCTTCACACGACGACGTCTTCTTTTTCGTCGTCGTCCGGGAGACTTCCATGTGCGGGTACATGACCATCTCGCCTTCTTTTCGACCTCTCCTCGTTTCGATGTCGAGGAGTTTGTGGAACGGAGCGACGCCGTTTTTGTCCGAGTTGACGCCGTTGCTGATTTGAACGACGAGGTTACCTCGTTGACGGACTCTGTACGGGTGGTCGTTGTGCGCGAGGAGGATTTGCGTTTGGTGGCCGTGGCGGGTACTCCTTGAAGAAGAAGAAGAAGAAGGGATGGATATAGCGTGGAGCTTGGAGTTTGGCATTTTGAGGAACTCATCTCGGTGGTGGTGTTGGCGGAGGTGATCGTGATGGTGTTTAAGTGGTACCGTTGTCGCTCTCACTGGAAACGGTTTCCCCCACTCTGCCTTTTTCTCGTCGTACAAACTCGCGTACACTCTCGGTCGCGTCGCCCGGAAAAATTGGACGATTTTTCTATTCGACGAAACGATGGCACCTTCCAAAAGCCTGTCAATCTCTGGCGCTTTACGATGCGAGTCTTCGTGACGCACGGCGTGTGAGCCCAACGGATGCCAAGATTTCCCGTTATCTTTGGAGTGCAACGTTCTCGGTCCGTCCTTGGCTTGCATTTCCGAAGCGCACGCGCTCTTGATGCCGTTTGCGCCCACACGAGGCTTTTGCGTCCAGTACGGGAGAAGAAGATGCGAGGGAGAAGAGGACGCGTTTATTTCAGCGTTCCATAACTTTGCTCGAATTGGAGGACTCGCGACAACTTTCGGCGAGTGTCCACCTTTTGTCGTGTCTCTCTCTTTCTCCTTTAATATCAATTTCGGTTTCGACCACGTCTTGCCGAAATCTTTCGACGTAGACTCGTAAAGGTTTCCTCCGGCGCGATATTCTTTCGCATCCACACTATTGCAACTATTTTTGTGCCTGCAAAAGAAACACGACTCACTTTGCGAGTAATACAGACGCAAAAGAGGTATTTTCTTTCTATTCTTTTCGTCCTCAACATTTTCCTCGTCTTCATTTTCCTCCTTAAACAACGCCGGCCCCCACTGCGCTTGAACTTCCGCGTCGTTCCTCTCGCTAAAGCTACTTTTACTCCCACCTTCTACAACTAACGCGTTCAACTTCTTCACGTTTTCCGCAAAAGAGTCAAAAGTCTTCCCGCCATCTTCCGACCTCACCAAATAAATCCTCTGATTCGCCTGCCCTTCGCTTCGCCTCGCGCCTTGAAACGCCAAAAGCACCAAAGCACCGTGCGTCGCGTGCGTCGGCATGTGCGCGTATTGCATCGACGACGACGCTTTAAACGCCCACGTTTGCCTCGTTTTTGATGCTTTCGTGATGAATACATCATCAAAGACATCTGAAGAAGAAGATGGACAAGACGTTCCTTCGCCTTCAGCTTGCACTTCTCCTCCTTTTCCTCCTCCTCCATCGCTCTCATCATCTCTCTTCGACGACAAAAAATCCTCCGAATCCTCTTCGTTCTCTTCGAGGTTGTTGTTGTTCTTTTTCTCGAACGCGGTTTGTCCGAAACCATTAGGTCCTATTTCGTCTTCGTTCCCGTCGATCATCATCGTTGAACTCGTCTTTGTCAGATACCAATCCGAAAGCATTCGCGTGGAGGTTTTGACGCAGAAAAAGACCGTTACCGTCGTCGCGAGTAGTGCGCAAACGGAGAAGACGAGTCTTCGACCAGCAGTACGAAGAGGAGGAGGAAGACATTTACTGCTGCCGCTGTTCATGCTGATATCGTCGCGGACGTGGTGCTCATTGTATTCGTCTTCTCGTTCTCATGTTGCTTCTCTTAATGGAGAAAATGTCTGACATTTCCCCTACTTGTTGTTCTCGCGTTTACGCGCGCAATTATACATATACATGCAAAATGTCCACCTCTTCCTTTACCGATGATGATATTAACAACAACGAAGATTTCTTAACGCTTTACGTGGACTACATGTCCCAACCGTCCCGCGCGTGCGCGATGTTTGTTCGGTACGAATTTAGGGGTGTTCGTCTCATCTCGTTTTTGTTTACTACGCGCGCGCGATGAATTGCACGCGCATTTCTCTCTCATTATGTAACTCACGAAACGCAACACTATATATATAGGATCGTAAACCTTCCGGTGAAAATTAAACTCGTGAAACTTCATAAACGAGAACACAAATCTGAACCGTTTTTACGTGTAAACAAATTCGGGCAAGTGCCAGCTCTCGTGGAACGAAGGAAAGGACAGGTAAAGTTCGTGTTGAGCGAAAGCTCCGCAATCTTGAAATACTTATCCGAAAAGTATTCTTTACTTGTTTCCGAGTCGAAAATGTATTCGAATGATTTAAGAGCAAAGGCGAAGATTTGGTCCGCTTTGGATTGGTACCAGACGACTATTCGATCTTCGGCGGCGGGCGTGTCGTGGCACGCGTATGTCGCCGGGAATATGGGAGGTAAGGTATCGCTCGAGTTGGCGAAACATTACGAAGAGCGGTTAAAAATGAGTCTGGATGTTTTAGAAACATTAAGGTTGGGTGATAAATATCCTTTTTTGAACGAAAGGGAACATCCCTCCATCGCGGATTTGCTCGTAATTGAAGATATTGTAAACTTAGTCGTGTTGAAAGGTTCGCCGTTTCGAGAGGAACTCTCGTCGCTGGACCAGTTGTTAGCGGAACGTCCACGAGTACGAAAATGGAGAGACGGAGAGACGCCGTCATGCGGATAAATAAACCGGTATGGGATGAAATGCACGGAGTGCTCGAGATGGTCGCCGAGAATGCTTCGAAGAAGATTGATAGTGAGAGTAGTCGTCGTCGTTTCGACGATGTCGCTTCGATGTCGCGTTTGTAGTAGTAGTCTTTTAGAGGAGTTTTGGGGACATCACCCCTCACAAATTTAGAAAGAGATGGATGAGATCAAGACCTGATACGATGCGTAAAAGCGCTTTTTGTCCTCTCTTTTTTCCTTACTTCTTGTTTGTATTCTTTGTTGTCTCCTTTATCGTGTTCTCGTCGACGAGAACGACGATACCTGTTGTTTCTGCGGAGGATAAAGAACCATCATCAACAGAATCATCGCCGAAATTTTCAACTGGTTTCCCCGACATTTCTGCCGCGAAACACGCGTCGAATGAAAACGAGCGCCTCGCGAAACTCACCAATGGACGAAAGAAGTTGAACGTTGTTTTAGTCACGTGCGAATTCGACGGCCCGACGAACAACGGCGGCATTGGCACGCAGTTTACCGCTCTGGCAAAATTGTACGCCAAAAATGGCAATTTTGTGACCGTCGTGTTCACCGAAGGCGAGAGGTAAAAAATGTTGACGCGATGCTGTCATCACGTGTTCGCGCTCTGTTCTCTCTGTTTTTAATAGTTTTTGCAGTGTCGTCGTACTTTATGCTGCTATTTGCGTGTCTTTTATACTAGTTTCTGACCTATCGTTTTATACCTTTCTCGTTCTCGTCTTCTCGCTTAATACGTAATAGGAGTCAAAACAAACCGTTCTCGCACTGGGAGAAATTTTACCGAGAGGAACACGACATCGAATTAGTCGGTTTGTATCGACCGAACAAAAATTACATCGGACGACATTTACTGGAATCGCACGAGGTGTACAAGTATTTGAAAACGCACGAGCACATTTTTGATGTCGCGCATTTTCACGATTACAGAGGCGCGGCGTATTACTCGCTGTTGGCGAAGACGCAAGGGTTGTTTTTGAGGAATTTGTTGATTGTGGTGCAAACGCACGGGAATAACAAATGGGCGAAAGTAGTCGGTAACAACGAGGTTTTAGGAGACGTTGGCGAGTTGGAGATGGATTTTATGGAGCGAAGAGCGGTGAAGTTAGCTGATTATGTGGTGTCGCCTTCGAGGTATTTGTTAGAGTGGATGCGAAGAGAGTCTTGGGCGGAAAATACAAACGGAGAGGCGATTGTGCACCCGAACTTATTGCCCGAGGAAAGTAGAAGAGGTAGAAGAAAAGAAGGAAGAAATAGCATTGGTTTGAGTAGTGATGATAGTAATAGCGATGATGATTATAGCGATGATGATGATCGTAACGCCGAAGAAGTGGGAGACGAGAAGAGACGAAGCGCGGTTACGGTGGACGAGTTGGTCTTTTTCGGTCGCCTCGAGACGCGCAAAGGCGTGGTCGAGTTCTGCGATGCCGTGGATATCTTGCTCAAAAACGAGACAATGGCCTCAATGATTAGTAAAATCACCTTCTTAGGACGCGCAGCGTCGGTGTTGGGTCAAAACGGTCACGATTACGTCAGGGAAAGGGCGAAGAAATGGACGAACACGCCGTGGCGGATTGAAACTAGATTCGGAAGCAAAGAGGCGAAAGCGTATTTGAAGAGTCTGGCGAACAGGAAGGGGAACAAGAGAAAGTTAGCGGTGTTGCCCTCTCTGATTGAAAATTCCCCGTACGCGGTGTACGAGTGCGCGGAACTTGAGATTCCATTCTTAGCGAGCGATGTAGGCGGTACCCGCGATTTGTTGCGCGAAGAAGATCGCGCGATGTCGCTCATCGGCTATTCGGAAGAAGACACGTACCACGAAAAAATGGCAATGACGGGCGAGCTATTAGCGGATAGAATTCGGGAGGTTTTAGAGAAGGGCGCGTTAAGCGCGCGACCGAGATACGATGCGGCTGAAAACGACGAGAAATGGTTGCGATGGACGACGCACGTCGTCGTGGAGTACAAATCGAAACGTGGTGGCTTGAATGTCGCGAGTAATTATCGAGACGATGATAACTCCGTTGTTTTCCTAAAAGATACGAACATCAAATCAAAGGATCTTCCGTTCGTGTCTATCGTCATGACGCACTACGATCGGCCTCGATTGTGCAAAGTTGCCATACAAAGCGTCATCGATCAAGACTACCCGCACCAGAAATTCGAATTCATTCTCGTGGACGATAAATCGCCTTCACACGAAGCGCAACTCTTCCTCGATTCTTTAGAGGCAGATTTCAAAAAACGAAATTGGAAAATCGTACGGAATAAGGAAAACGTATACCTCGGGGGTGCCAGAAACGTCGGTTTCAAACACGCGAAAGGAAAATACGTCATGTTCATGGACGACGATAACTACGCGAAACCGCACGAACTGCGCACGTTCGTCGTCGCCATGGAAAACGGCAACGCAGACGTGTTGACCTCCTTAGTGCAATTCTTCTGGAGCCACGATAATCCGTTAAAAGCGAGAGAAATTGTCGACGATGAACCTTCGTATTTGTTCCTCGGCGGCGACGCCGAAACCGGCGCGTTCAAAAACTGCTTCGGCGACGCCAACTGTTGCGTCCGCGCGACGTCGTTTGAGAAAATCGGCGGATACACCGAAGACAAGCAGATCGGTTTCGAAGACTGGGAAATGTATGCCAACGCATCCATGCGCGGTTTCCAAGTCGACATCGTCCCGGAGTCCGTGTATTACTACCGATTCTCCCAAGGCTCTATGCAACGCACGACGGATTATTTAATCAACCGAAAACGCTCTTTGCGACCGTACTTGAGGACGTTACCGAAGACCATGCACTCGAACCTCCTCAAAGCCGCTTTCCCGAAAGCATCGTCCAACAAGAACAAACAAAACATCGGTAAACCGTCCGAAATGATGGCACAAGGCGACTCTCGCTTCCACGGCGTCGACGAAGACACCATGATTCGAGAAGGAGAGCGACAAAGAAGAGAGCAGGAAGAAAACTTCGGCCACGTAGAGCTTTAATAATAATAATAATAATAAACGTAATGTTGTTCTGAAAAGGGAAAGTGCTGGCGTGAAGGTACTTTTGTACGGGTATATATTTGTACGCTAAAGACTATATACGAGGGCTAGTGATGGTAGTGACGCACGTGGACGTTCAATTGACTAGATGTACGAAAACGCTTCTCGCACACATCACATTCGTACGGTTTCTTGACAGTGTGAATACGCATGTGGCTTTGCAAATGACCAGATTGACGAAAAGCTTTCTCGCACACATCGCATTCGTACGGTTTCTCCTTCGTGTGAATGCGCATGTGGCTTTTCAAGTTACCAGCTTGAGTAAAACACTTCTCGCACACATCGCATTCGTACGGCTTCTCGTTCGTGTGAATACGCATGTGTCTGGCCAATTTGGATGGATATTTAAACACCTTCTCGCAAGCATCGCACTCGTGTTGCGTTCTCTTCCTCTTCGCTCCTTTCTTTTTAAAAGTCGTTTCTTCTTTTTGTATCTGATGATGATTCGCCTCGAGATCATCCTCCTCGTCAGGAATCCTCAAACACAACACCAAAGGTTCTTTTTCTTCCACTTCTTCTTCTTCTCTCGCCACCTTCAAAACCGTCCTCGCGTTCACCGCGCGTTTAGGATGTGGATTCTTTCGTCTCATGGTATTATACTTATTAGTATGCGAGACTTTAAAAGAGAGTCGGGGTGAGGTTGAAAACTAATGCGCGTGTATGATGTGATCAGAGAGTAGGGAAAAAAAAAGAAATTGAAAAAATGGCAGTCACGAACGAACGGACACGTGTAACCGTTCAAAAGAGTCTTCAGAATTGAGCAGCAGCAGCAAGAACAACACCAACAATAGCACGTAAACGACAAAGCGCTTCTTGAGATCTCGATCTCCAATACCACCACTACTAATACTGATAACACGCGAGCGAAAGAACTCTCTAAATTCTGATCTCTGTCCGTCTGTCTCGTCCTTTCGCGCGTCGTGTAATCATCATGCCGTGCATGTGCTTCCCGAAGTACGTCCCGGAGACGCAAGCGAATAAAGATTTGATGTCCAACCATTACGCGCCCGCGATAACACCAACCACGACGACAACGAACAGAAAAGACGTCAAGAAACAACAGATGAACCAACAACAACAGAAGAAACAGATTCACATCACCGAGGAGCACCAGGAGTGCGCGGTGTGTTACGACGATTTGTGTTCGCACCGAACGGCGGTTTTCGTCAAACAGGACGGACGAACGAGGACGTGTAAGCACTACTTTCACGCGGCGTGCGCGAGGGAACTGTTAGAACACGCGGACCAGGAGATGATGATGGATCAGGGAGGCGAGTTTGAAGAAGAAGAAGAAGATGATGATGATGATGAAGAAGCGGCGAGTCGGAGCGGAGGAAGTCGGAGTAACAGTAATAATAATAATAACGGAAACAACGTAAGAAATACTACGAAATGTAATAGAATATCGGCGACGTGCCCTATATGTCGAGTGCCGGTGTATGGATCGGTGAACGTGCCGTCGTGCTCGACGAATCCGAATTTATGGTTTGATATCGTCGACATCGACGACGACGGGAAAGTCTCGCCGACGGATTTGGTGACCATTTTGAGAGCGCAATTTTTAGTCGATTGGAGGACGATCGAGAAGAAGTTAACCGGTGAGATTTGGCCGAAATACGACGCGAACAACGAAGGGTTCATCAGTCGCGATGAGTTGTTGAAACCGGATGGATTGTTGGATTATTTGTTGAAGACGTTTGAAACGCCAAAGAGACGATTTCGTAACTGTCCAAACTTGGAGATGCAACCGAGAAAATGGTTCGAGTATTGGGACGAAGATCACTCTGGGACGTTGGATTCGGAAGAATTGATCAGAGCGTTGGTGAAAACGTTTAATTTGAACGCCGAAGTGAGATCATTACGGGCCATGGCGGAAAGCGTGAGATCGGTCTGGGGCGCCTTCGACCAGGAAGATAAAGGCGAGATTTCGTTGGACGAGTTCATAGCGCCGGAAGGGTTGGCTCAGAGCATTGTCGCGACCATGCGTTGGTCGGATAGCGTACCAAATTCCAGGGAACATTCAAGGGTGAGTGGCCAAGACGGCTCGGATTTGAAACGTAGCAGTCAGCACTCCTCGGATTTGCGACGTAGCAGTCAGCACTCCTCCGACGGGAAGACAGTTGGGAAACCAAAGCGGGTCGGTATTTTGGGATTTTCGCGACTGCGCGGCTCGGCGGACGAGAGAGACATACCGGACTCGCCAAGAGACCAACGTCTGGCGTTTTTGAACAACTTTCGAATGACGCCGAGAGGCAGTTTTGAGGACATAGAGTTAGAGGAAACGAAAGAGGAGGACAACGCTTCGGAGGCAAAAAACGGAGCAACGTAGAAGAGAGAAATCAAAGTCATGTAGTAAGTAAAACATCGTAGCGCTTGTATACCTGTACCGCATCCTTATATTTAAATAGACAACATTTAAAGTCGAACTCTTTAGTTTACATCGTAAACATAGCGTACACATCTTCCGCACTCGCTTCGCCTGATTTGACAGCCTCCATTTTCTCGGCTGCCTCAATATCTCTCACTTGTTCGGTTTGCGGCGACGGCGCTTTCGCGGTCACGTTCGACGACGGCGAAGGAGCACCGTTTCCACCATTTCCACCACCACTACTTAATACACCAAACAAAAGCGCACCTGCACCTAAGATACCCACCACAGCAGCCGCTGCCGCGCCTGCGCCTCCGAGCGGATTAGACGCCGCGGTTCGCAACGATCTCGCCGCCGCCGCCGCTTCTTCTGCTTGCGATCTGGCTTTAATCGCGTTCTTCTCCGCCCCTGGCTTCAAAAAGAACAACAAACTAGTCACCGGAGAGTTGATAAACTTCTCCGCGGCGTCCGCTCTCGTTTCTAACCTGGTCACGATCGCGTCTGCTTCATCGCACAATTCCAACTTCTCGTCTTGCGTCAAACCTTCGAAATCCTCTACGGACGGGAACCCTTGCGGTAAACCGCCAACGGCATTGGGTGGTCTCACCTTTTGAGTCAAGGCCAGCGACGGTTTTTTCGCCATCGATTTTGATTTGTTCGAAAATGTTTTCACTTTACGCTGCATTTGGACGGTTTGCGCCGGAAGCGCTTGCGTCGCCGCCGGTTTTCTCATTTCAGTCAAAGCGGTCAAAAAGTTCCCACCCTCGCCGCTCTCGGACGCGGAGACTTTCACAGACACCGATTTCTTTTGAGTCCTCGCCTCTTTCGCCGCCGCAGCTTTTGCTTCTGCCTCTGCTCGTCGTTGCGCTCTTAATTCTGCCGCCTCTTCCGCTTTCATCGCTCTCGTTCGCGCTTGCTCTTCTTTTCGTTCCGCCGCTTCCGCTTGCTTCTGTTCGTGAATCATATCTTGTTGTCTCTTCTTCTCTTCTTGCTCCGCGCGTTGTTCTTCTCGACGCTGCGCAGCTTCCAATTTTTTCTCTTCTCTTCTAGCCTTCGCTTCCGCTCGCTTCTGTTCTCTCTCCGCCTCGCGCATTTCTCGTTCCATCTCTCTTTCCGTGGCTTTTCGATCCTCCTCGTACGATTCGTCCAACGCGTCGTCGATTTCACCCGAAGAATTACTCTCGTCCTCCTCCGCAAAGTTAAACGAAGCTTCCGACCTCTTTGGAAACGATTTACGCGGCTGGTCCGGAGGCAAAGGGTCACCACCTCCCCCCATGGACGCGAACGGATTTGGCAACTCCGGCACCTCAATTTTTGGCGTCTCAATTTTTGGTACTTCAATCTTTGGCGGCGTGAACGCCGGCGGCGGCGGCGGCGGCGCTTCTACGACTTTTTTCGGTTTCTTCATGATTTGCGTTCTCGGTTGTTCCTCCTCTTCCTCTTTTCTCTCCACCAACGGCCCGCCAATCAGTTTGCTCGCTCCAAACGCGAACCCGCCTAGAGCCAGCGGCGCGACGATAACTATTGGATTAAACCCGTCCTCTTCTTTCGCGCCTTTCGATTCCAGAGGACTTGCCATCTTCGGCGTCGGCGTTTTCTTCGGCTTCTCCGCTTTCTTCTCTTTCGGTGCTTTCTCAACCTTCTTCTTCTCTTCTTTCGGCTTGGGAATCAAATTGAACCCGCCTCCTTGGTCCTTCTTGGCCGACGGCACGCCTTTGTTCACCAACGCTTTCGCTTTCTCCGAGTTCCCACCAGTTCGGGTCATTTGGTCGTACGCGGACGTGTCCAAGTCCATGTTCAGAGTAAACGCCGGTTTCGTCGGTTCCGACGTCGGTGGTGCTTCCAAACTCGCAGCTCCTCCAGGTGGTGGTGGTGCCTCCTCCTCCGCAGTAGTAGGAGTCGTCAAAGCACTTCCACCACCAGACACACTGCTCATCTCTACCTCCAAAGCGAACGCGGGAGGGGAAAACGAAGAAGGCGCGATGGAACATAACGCTCCAACGGTGACAACATTCACGACGAGTTTTTGTAATACCGCTGCTTCTTGTGTTTTTCCTCCTCTTTCTGAAGAGGAAGAAGAATCCGAAGAATCAGATAAAGCTCTGACGACATCCGATGATGACGAGGATGATGATGATGAAAACGTCAACAACTTCTTCTTCTTAACCACCAAAGTCCTCTTCGAGGAAAAAGCTGAATAATAATCACGACGACCACATCGTAACACCGACGATTTCGTTAAAACAACTGGACAACGCGTAGTATTCGTTGCAATCATTGTGCTCCAACACACAGTATCTTTCTGCCACTTTTCTTTTCCCTTTTTTTGTTCCCTTCTTTCTTCTCCACTCTAAACCCTAATACAGAATACAACCCTAAACGTTTTTTCCCTCTTCTTTCTTGGAATAAAATTGGATTCTTCACTTTTTTCTCTGCTTTTGTTGTTGCTTGCGGGTTGGTTCAGAAGACGACGGCGAAAGTTTATCAGGTGCTTTAACAGAGCGAGAGAGAGAACATATATACACGCACATATACACGCGAAAATAAAGCGATCTTTTATTATTATTTCTCTTATTAGAGTGATTGGAAAATGATGATTCAGACGATTCAGACGACGGCGACGTCTTGTTCTTCTTTGCCTCATCATCATCATCATCATCGGCAACACGAACGCGTTGTTGGGAGGACGAGGACCGGACGACGACGGGACCAGGTGTTGTGCAGCAGCAGCATTAGCAGCGAGAGTAAGAACGATGAAGAGAAAGCGAAAACGATTCAGACGACGACGACAAAAAGTTCTGGAGGATTAGGAAAATCCGAATACCGCCCGGTGTGGGAAAACGACATCGACGCCGAGTTTCGACGCAAAGAGCGATTCGAGAAAGAACGACAGCAAGAAGAAGAGAAGAAATCAAACTCAGGTTTAGGATTTGGACGGGTGAATATGATGGACGACTTATCGGTTGACATCGGCCAGCAAGTGAGGGAGATTGAAAAGAAGAAAAAGGAAGAGGCGCGAGAGCGAGCGGAGCGAGGGAAACGGTTGAACGCGTTAGATTTAGCGACGACGGATAAAGGGGATTCGAAATATAATTTGGACGGGTGGAACTACGCGCCGACGAAAGCGGAGAGGTCGAGATGGGCCAACGAGTGGGCGAAAGCGGAACGAGCAAAAGCGGCGAAGAATCCGAGTTATCGACCGATGTCGAGGCAAATGTTAAACAGGACGATTAAAGATTCCGATTGGAAAATGAGAAACGAAGCCGATAAGAAAACGCAAGAAACACCAACCGAGTTACAATTAAGACGAAGGAAAGAAGACGAAATGCGATTGGAACAAAGCAAACGCGATTTGTTCACCGGAACGGCTGGTTTATGCGTCGCCGGCGGCGTCGGCGCCGTGTTCGCCGGTTCCAACGCGAGCGTCTTAGCCAGTTGGGCCTTGGGTTCCTTCGGAAGTTTACTCTACGTCCGCTTGCTCTCTCAAAAAGCAGACTCCCAAGGCGGCCAAGGTGGCCCACCGACGATTTTAGTCCCCGTCGTGCTCTTCATGGCGTTGAACCGATTCAACGCGTTAGGCGGCGCCGACTTCACCGGCGTAACGCTCACGCCGATACCGATGTTGTTGGCTTTCTTCTCCTACAAACCGGCGTCGTTGTTCCAAGGCGTGCGCGATTTAGTCGCAGACGAGAACGAAAAGACCTACTCCTAATCTGTGTATATGTATACGAGTCGTGTAGAGTATTATAATTGATATCATAAACATGTTAATAGAGTTGAGAAAATAAGTTGCACATAAATATCTTTTGACTGCTCAGCCTGCTTATTTTGAATGCAAAATCCACCCTCGATGACCTCTCGGTCCTCATCATTATTTTCATCATCATCATCACTTCCTGCGCGCGCTTTTCGCGTTTGCCACTTAATAAGAAGACTAATAATAGAATAATAGGTATACTATAATAATACCCGAGACTTTACGATGAGAGATGATGACGATTTAGACGAAGAGACGACGAAGAGGACGACAAAGAAGCCAAGAACCAAAACCACCAACGAGACTTCCCCACCTTCCACTCCCTCAAACTCTCGCGATTGTTCTCCGCTTTGGCACTTAGTCACCGACCTCCCTTTACTCTTCTCCGTGAATATCCTGGACACGAAGTTGGACAAAACGTCCGTGAAGTTGTTCTTCGAGACGAATCGAGCGGCGAGAGCGCTCGTAAAGAATTACTCGCCGCGAGTGTACCAAACATACGCCCGGGGAGAAATGTTAGGCAAGGAGAGTAGCAGTAGCAATAACAACAACAACGACAGCGACGAGGCGGTGGTGGAAAGGGCGGTAGAGTCGCTCTGTTTTAGCCGAGAAACGTTGAAGTATTGCTTCGAGAGATACGTGTGGGGTTTCGAAAACAACGTGTTTAAGTTTTACCCGGGGAGAGGATCGGGACGATTCGCTCGAATCGTCGCCTCGACGAACAAATTGGAGCTTTTAAAATACGCCAGAGAGGAAGCGAAGTGCGACTGGGATAAAGACGTTTTGATTGAAGCCGCGCAACACGCGAACTACGAGATGATGAAATATTGCATCGAAAATCAGTGCCCGTTGGAAAGCGCCGACACATATTTAGGGGTTTTGAGATACGGGTATCGAGCGAAAGGCGGGAAGCCGTTGGAGTGTTTGAGATATTTACGGGAGACGGCGCGAGCGCCGTGGTATGATTTCGTGCTGTTTGATGCCATAGATGCATTCCAAGGGTTTGATATTCCCAGGGACAATACGGAGGAAGAGAACGAGATTGTTTTCAAGGCGTTGAAGTACGTCGTCGAAAACGGGTGCCCGATTCAAGAGGAAGAGGCGACGAGTTACGCCGTGGACATGGTCAACCAAGGCGAAGTCCAGTTTAAAGCGTTCAAATATTTAGTCGAAGAAGCGAAAGTGATACCGTTGAATTCATGGACGCTCATGCGCGTCGATTTCTACACCAGATTATGGTCTTTAGAGTTATCCTTACGAAACGTCGTCGTCGGAGAGGAACCTTTATTAACGGAAGAACAATACGTGAGGAACTGTCGAGTCGGAGCGTACCTTCGCCAGAAAGGCTGTCCTCCGCCGACGAGCTTAGTGGACGAGTTTCTGGTGTTTCGAGACGCGATGTCCTCGTATAAGGACGAGTTCGTCGACGAACACGCGGAAAGCTTGTTCTGGAGCGATTTTGCCCAGTTTTACGGCTTCGATCCGTTCATGATCGTTGAAAATTCATTAGCGCTGGGAGAAGAGGAGGAGTTTTAAAAGATATTTTTGTTCCTTTCTCTTCACTTTGAATCATCTCTCCGTCTCTCTCTCTCTCTCTCTCTCTCACTCCTTTCCTCCTACTCTTAAAAATGCCGCAAATATACTCGGTTCTCGCGCTTGTCTCTGGCGGCAAAGACTCCATCTTTGCCTTGCAACTCTGCCAAACGCACGGGCACAGGATAACGGCGTTAGGTAATGTGACGCCCGAGGACCAACACGTGGAGGAGTTAGACTCGCATTGCTTTCAAACCGTTTCGCACTCGATGATTAACATGTACCCAAGATTGATTGATGAAAATATACCGGTTTTTAGGAGGAAACTGATCGGTCGGAGCGTCCACACGGATTTGAATTACCCGGAACGAGGCGTTGAAACCGATGAAATCGAAGATTTGAGAGCATTGATTCAATTCGCGAAGGAGCGGGTGAAAGTCGACGCGGTGTGCTCGGGGGCGATTCTGAGCGATTACCAGAGGTTAAGAGTGGAGAGGATATGTTTTGAGCTAAACTTAGTCTCGATGAGTTATTTGTGGAAACAAACGCCACAAAAGAGGTTGTTGGAAGATATCTTAAATGTCGGGAGGATCGAAGCGGTGCTCGTGAAAACAGCCGCGATGGGGTTGGATCCTAGGAAGCATCTGGGGAAGACTTTAGCGGAAGTTAAGGAAGACTTGATTAGAATAGAGGAAGAGTACGGGTCGCACTCGTGCGGCGAGGGTGGAGAGTTTGAGACTCTGGTTCTAGACGCTCCGTTTTTCACTCGAGGACGGTTACGCATCGAGGAGAGCGAAGTCGTGGAAACGAGCGCGGACCGGTTCGCCAGAAGTGGGCATTTGAAGATTTTGAGAGTGAGTGTAGAGAAGAAGGGAAAAGATAACGATAGTAGAAAAGACAATGCGAATGAAGAATGTGGAGAGGTCGTATGGGTACCCGACGATTACGTCGCGACTCCTCCTCCGACCTCTCTTTCACTACGTTCTCTCGATATTCACGATGATAATGCAAAGTTGAGTCCGAACGTGGAAATATACTTGCAACGTATGAATAGTAGCAGCAGCGATGGTAGTGGTAAAAGTAGTAGTAGTAGCAGCAGCAGCAAGAGCAGTGAGAGCAATAGTATTAGCGACAACGAAAGTAGAACCGTATGGTTGCGGTGTAAAAACAAAGCCAACGCAGACGAGGCATTTCAAGAGCTCAAATCAGCCTTAAAACGCGAAGGAGGAATATTTTCCATCGAAGAACACGCGACGATGACGCATTGTTATTTGAAATCTATGGATGATTTTGGTTCTTTCAATGCCGCGTACTCGCGACACATGCGCGCAGTTGAACCAAGCGCGAGAGCGTGTGTCGCGTTACCGCTGAAAGATGATATTAGTTTTATACTCGCAATGGTTTTATCACGCTCGAAAAGAGTAAAGAGTTTACACGTGGCTTCTATATCCGCGTGGGCGCCGGCATGTATCGGTCCGTACGCGCAATTGTGTGGAGCTGGCCCATTTCTGTACGTCGCTGGACAAATCGGCATGCAACCTAGAAATTTAGATTTAGAATCGAACGTGTACGAGGAGGCGCGACGGTGCGTGAAATCGTGTCATCAGATTCGCGAAGAGATATGCAAAAACAACGGCAGCGAAAAAGTGTCGTTCGCGAAACAAGCCGTGCAAACAACATTCTACGCGTCATCGAGCAGAAAGACTGAGGATGAAAGCGTGCACTCTGTGTCGTTTAAGGAATACTGCCGTAATCACGTTTGGGATCCGAGCGAACCGTATTGCGATCCTCTCGTCGTGAAAGAGGAGAAAGAAGAGGACAACAAGTACACGAATCAGGACGTACACTTTGGGGGAGAAAATATAAGCGACATGACGGATCCAGATTGTATTTTTATGCGAGAAAAACTGAGCGGTTTGTTCATGTCCTTATTTTTGACGGTGCCGATGCTCCCGAAAAACGCCGCGATGGAAATCGAACCAATCTTAGCGTCTTCGCTCGTGTTATCACCTAACTCGATGGACGAGGATTCCTACACCAACGGAGAGCTTTGTTTTGACGCACGAACAAACGTATTCGGTAACTTTAAAGAAACAGCAAAGTATATCGGCCGCGTAAACGAGTGGGCGAGAGTTTTGATTTTCTTCGAGCGTCTCGGCGACGAGGACGAGAAGGACGAAAGAGTCGACGTGGCAGAGCACTTCGAGCGCATCCGCGAAACGTACAAACTCGCTCCATTCGACGCGACGTCCGTTAAAGTGTACTATTCTGAAAAGCACGGGACGAAAAACGATGCAGAGTTTGCCTGCCGAAACTCTTTCAATCAACTCTTCGACAACAAAAACTCTTCCTTCTTTACGAAAGACGAGGAGAAGAAGAAGACGCATCGTCTCTCGCCGCTGACGATAGCGATACCGGTCGTCGATTGCGGCTATTTCGGGAAAGACAACTCCACAACGCGGTGCGCATTCGCTCTCGAGCTCGTCTTCATAAAGAAGTGATGATTGTTATGATTAGTATGATGATGATATATAAATAAATGTACAACAAAAATATAGTACTACAAGGGGTTGGTTCTCGCTCGAGCTCGAGCGGGCGCGTCTTCCTCCCCTACGGACTACTCAAAGAAGTCATCCGCCACCGCCCCAAAATCGCCTCCCCCTTGTTTCCATACAGCATCCCGAACCCGTATATGAACAATCCAACGGTCGCTAACACGCCAATCGAGGACGACATCGCTTTCGCGACTGGGTTTCTGTTGTTGTTGTTTATTCGTAATTCCTCTTCGACGCATTCCGTCTCCTCCCCCTTTAAAGCGCGTCCCCCTGCCAAAGAATCGCTTCCGTAGTTGCGCTGCTTTTTCTCTTCCGAATCGTCACCAAAACCGGAACCGCGTTTCATGAACAAAGAGCGCGTTAAGCCCATTACTTTTCTCTTTTTATCTTCTTCGACTTTGTGTGAGCAGCCGCGCAAAGTGAAGAAAAGAAAAAAGTTGTCCGTCCCCTATGAAGTGTCACGAAAAAACACTACACACGGCCCATGTAAAATAATTAATTTAAAAAGAAACGCATAAATTCCACATTACTATAAAAAAAAACATCACACTAAAACATCTCTTTGACTCTCTCTCTCTCTCTTTTCTCTCTCTCTGCAAACGACGACGCGGGTTTAGCTCTTCTGAGATAGTACTCGTAGTAATAGTTATAATGGCAACCGTGCACGTGGAGATTGAGGACTACGACTACGACTCCGAGTCGGTTTCAAAAGAAAAAGAGATCATCAACGTCGCGCATTTCGTACCGGGCACGAAGAAAAAACCGGAACAGATTCGAGCGACGTGTGGACCGCACGTCGGACAGAGAATTCGCTTAAAACTCGCACCGTTCGATGATGATGATTTGGGAGAGAAGAAAAAGGCGATCGTGAGAACGAGCTCTGTTTTACGATTCGTCGTCGCGAATGGCGTGCAGATCGAGTCGGAGATTCATCCGAAACTGCCGGACGATTTTGATGGCGGGGAGAGTTTTTCGAGACAATTCGGGACGTTGAAGCAACACGGCGTGGCGTTACAGGTGAGGTTTAAACCAGTTGGTCACATCGGCGAACACTACGACGACAGCAAGGGAAAGAGAAAGATTGAAAAACTCACGATTGGTAAAGCGAACACTTTGTACGAGATTTGCGACGGCGCAATCACGATCGACAAGATGTCCTTGGCGGCGTCGATAACGACATCACGAGTGGCCGAGGCGGCGAAACCGTTCGTAAACGTAAACGAAGAGACGCCGAGGATAGGCAAATCGCCTGAAGTGTGGAATTTTACGAAAACAAACAAGGACGATTCGGATTACGATCGTAAAAATCCGAACCAAATACGCGCCGATCAGAGAGGCCAAGAGAGGTGCGATGAAATCGCCAAAGAGTACGAGGAAGAGACGAGACACTGGATGGGGACGAACAATCACGTGAGCGGACAAATAAAAGTGATGCAAGATATCGATAAGAAAGTTGCGGCTTTGGAAGGTAAACTGAAAGCGGTGACTGGATTTATCGTCGCTCTGGAAAATTTAAAAGAACAAGGCAAATATACAACGCAAGAAGACGAACTCGTCGCCACGCGGGAAATGATAGCGCAAGCCGAGGAAGAGATCAGAACCATCGGCCACGAATCGTTTGAGAACGAAGATGACGAAGATGAGATGAATACCGGTAAAAATCGAGCGCGCGAGCACAAACAGTTCCAACGACAACCGTTCCACTCCTTCTCTCTCTCTCAACTCGGCGTTTACATGGACGAGTGCGAGAATCAACCCATCTCTGGCCTGAAAAAAATCCTCGCCAAAACGCGCGACTCGCTACAACTCGCCACACGAATTCAAAAGTGCGCACTCCGCGACGCGCACCTCCGCCACAATTGGGACACGTACGAATCCAACGTCGAAACTCGAGACGTTCTCGAAAACGGCATTCGCCGAGAGGACATGGAACGCCTCCTCGGCCGCGAAGCGACGAAGCAAGACGTGGAAGCGAGCATGCGAATACCTCTCCGCGAGAGAGCGAAGATTGTTGGCGGCGCGACGGATGTCGCCGCCGGCGACGACAGAGCGATGATCGCCGCCGCAGAGAGAAATAAACGCGAGAAACATTTATTAGATGTTGATGACGATCGCTCCTACTTTTTGTCTTGAACCTCCTCCCGTGTATTTTTGTCAAACATCGTCGTCGTCACTTTTTCTCACGTCAATTATTATAAACGCATGAGCAAAACTCGACACGCGTTGCGCCGAGCGGCGGCGCTAAAATCCTACCATTCTTCCGCGTCGACGTCGTCCCCGTTGTTCGCGAGCGCAGGCGGCGGCAACTCCCTCTTTTCGAGGTTGACGACGACGACGATTCCACGGCAGCAAACACATCAAACACAAAATGCGTTTTCCTTCTCGAGTAACCGTCAAAGTCGAGGATTCCTTTCCAATCCGTCACCATCGTCGACCTCGTTGGCGGATCTGGCGTACGGCCCGAAACCAATTAACTACGGGATTCGAATCGTTCCCGAAAGGACAGTCGCGGTGATCGAACGATTCGGGAAGTATCACAAAACGTTAAGCAGTGGGATTCATCTTTTGATACCTCTGGTGGATTCTATTGCTTACGTCTGGCACTTGAAAGAAGAGGCGATACCGGTGGATAACCAAACGGCGGTGACGAAAGATAACGTGGCGATCAGCATCGACGGGGTTTTATACGCGAAAGTCGTGGATCCGTTTAACGCGAGCTACGGGGTGGAAAATCCGGTGTTTGCGTTGTCACAGCTGGCGCAAACGACCATGAGGTCGGAGATCGGGAAGATGTCGTTGGATACGTTGTTCGAAGAGAGGGACCATTTGAACGCGGCGATTGTGAAAACGATCAACGAAGCCGCCGGAGATTGGGGGTTGAAGTGCATGAGATACGAGATTCGAGATATTCTACCGCCGAGAGGTATTCAAAATGCGATGGAGTTGCAAGCGGAAAGTGAACGACGGAAACGCGCGGCGGTTTTAGAGTCCGAGGCGGAGAGAGAGGCGTCGATTAACGTGGCAACTGGTTTGAAAGAAAAGACGATTTTAGAAGCGACCGGGGAGGCGGAAGCGATCGTGGCGAAAGCAAAAGCGACGGCAACAGGGATCACGGAAGTGGCGAAGTCGTTGTTAGGCACGGGTGGCGACGAGGCGGCGAGATTTAAGATTGCGGAGATGTACATGAACGCGTTCGCGCAAATCGCCAAGGAAGGCAACACGATGTTGATTCCCGCGGATGTCGGAAACCCGGCGAGTTTAGTCGCACAGGCAATGGGGGCATATAAAACGATCGAAAATAGTAGTAAAAGTGGCTCTGTAGCAGAAGGAAGTAATAATACGACGACGATTGCTTCGGAGGTGAGATCGGCGACGGAGAAAGCGCTCCCGCGATCGAACGTGTTGAGCAAACCGAAACCGTCTACAAACGCGGACGATGATTAACATTCATGCATATTTGTCTGTTATATATAGACCACGTAGTATCGTATCGTATCGTATCGTATCAGTAGAAATTGTGCTGCGCTTCTCTTTCGCCATCGTTTTAAATCGGTAAATTCAAAAAGTGTAATGTTCCGGCTTCGAAACCAGATTTTTCCACCGCAACCTCGCATCTGGCGTGCTTCAAAAGTTTCAACATTTTCCCGTTCGGCATGTCCACCGCGAACGCTTTCGCGTCAATCGCGAACTCTTTCATCCATCGACTCACCAACGCGGTCCCGAATCCTCTCCTTCTGTATTCTGGTTTCACGAAAACGTGCGACAACCTCGGCGGCGAAACCGTTAATTTTTTCGTCGCTTCCCACTCGTGCACTTTTCTGTCGTGGAATAACGCGTACCCGACCGCCTCTCTCGTTCTCGCGTCCTCCAAAACCAAACCAAAACACTCTTTCACATCTTTTGAGATGTCCCCAATTCTCTCATCTTCTCGCTGAAACAATTTGTTCAACTGTTTCAATCGCGCATCCGCGCTGACTTCTCGCTCGTTCACGAGCGCGATGTCGAATCCTTCCGGCACCGTCGCGAACCGTTTCATCTGTTCGTCGTCTTCTCGTTGCGCGCATCGAAGCAAGCGATACACCGGATCGCTCACTTCGTCGCTTTTCTTCTTTTTCGCGCTCGTCACTTCAGCCTTCTCCTCGTTCGCGACGAACCCAGACGTCGTCTGTTCGCTTCTTTCCGCGACGACGACGAAACCTCCTCCTGCGCTTCCTCCCTCCTCCTCTTCTGTTGGCAAAACGTTTTCCAACGAAGAAGAAGAAGAACGCTTCCAGTACTCGCTTCTTCTTCTTCTTCTTCTTCTTTTTACTCTTCCTCCTCTTCCGTGGTCCATCTCCGAGACCTCCGAATCGCTCTCTTCGAGAAGTTCTTCCTCGTCCACGCGCGCGAACAACATGCTCGTCGTCTCCTCCTTCTCCTCGTCTTCCTCCTCCTCAAAGTTATTATTTTTTCGTCGTCCTTTCGCTGCTCGTTTTTGTCGAGTTCTTCGTTGTGTTTTGAGGAGCGTCTGTTGTTGTTGTTGTTGTCCTCCAACAACACTCTCTCCTCCTCGTCGTAAACGTCGTCTTTGGAAAAACTTTGATGGCATGATGATAATGATTTACTCAGAAAATAAAAACGGGATATAAACGTGCGCGTAATGCGTGTGCGTGTGCGGAGAAATGTCTTCCGTCGTCGTCTTCCGTCGTCGAAGAGTCAATCAATCGTGTGCGTGCGCGCAAAAAGATCGGGCGAGAGAAGCAAAAGAGACGAGTATTTTTTAGATTTTTGATACCCTAAATGAACATCTCTTAAAGAGGGGATGAGAGAAAGAGACACAGAGAACGACGCTTTTGATTGAGAGAGCCACCGCTGCTGCTGCCTGCGGTTTCTTCTTTTTGTTTTTGTTCGCACGAACACGAGAGAGTTTGATAGTATACATATATATAATCGTTCCTGGAGGAGGAGGAGTTTAGAGAGAGATTTGTTTTTCCCCAACACAGATAGATACGATTTGATTAGATTTTAAGATATAGATTAGAGACGATGATGACGACGACGAGAGGTGGTCTCCCTGTCGTCTCGACGAGTAGTAAAGGCCTTAATGCTGTTCTTCTTTGGAGACGAAGTTTGGTCGTCGTCGCCTCTTCTTCTATTCCTCCTTCTTCTTCGTATTACTCACCACCACCATTACCACCTGGAGCAGCTTTAGAGTACGCTTTGGTCGCGGAAGTGGCCGAGAGTTCTAACTCGGAAAAAGGCGGAGGTTCGATGCCTTTTGGCGGTCTCGACAGCATGAGTGCGCCGTCGACGTCGACGTCTGAGGACGACGGGATTGTAACCGTCGCATTGGATGACGAAGATCCGAGCGAGAAAACCGGATTGAACCCGTTCAACGTCGGCAGAATATTCACGGGCTACCCGGACGCGAACGAGTTCGAAGACGGCGTCCAAGCCGCCTCTCTCGGCTCTCAGTTAGCGTTTACCTTGGCGGTCGTCTTACTCGTCATCATCACCGGTGGGACCTTATACGTCTCCGCGCGCGAAGCCATGGACAGGAAAGAAGAATCCGACGCTCGAGAAGAAATGGAACGACAGGAACGAATCGTCGAGGCGAACAAAGGAAAATTAAACCAAGCGGCGAATAAGAGAAGGAAACCGAAAGTGAGCAATTTGGACAAGTTAGTCGCGGAAGGAATCATAGAACCAGGAAGCGCCAACGCGGCGTCGAAGAAAAAATTAAACAGAAAAGACCGAAGAGAGCAGCAAAAATTGACTTCTTCAACCGGCGACTTTGGCGCTCCTCCGAACGACGAAGACGAAGACGAAGATTTCAAAGACGACGAAGAGTAATACGTAAAAACGCTATTTGTGCGACGAATACTACAACGCGCTAAACAAAAATAGAACAAAAGACTTTAAAGATTGATATTGCGAACACTCATCATCATCAGCGTCGTCGTCTCGCGAAAATACTAGACTTTTGCCCCTTCACACGAGAGTGAATCTCAGCCAGGGAAAATTTTTGTCCACGTCTGCAAAAAACCAACAAAATTCGATTATCCACAAAAGTAACGCGCGCATACTCTTCCTCCTCATCACTACTTAAAGTAAACCATGATCACGCGAACGCTCTCGATGTCGTCGCTGCTTTGCTCTGCGTCTTCTTCGTCGAGCGGGGACCAGATTTTGCAAAAGAAATCATTTAAAAGCCAAAAGTCTTCGTCGTCTGTTGGTTCGACGTCATCAAACTCTCCCCGACGGTTCAATTTGTGTTCTTCAAGGACGAGGACAAATCTAAAGGCGATCATCGATCCGATGGATAGATCTTTCGACGAGTTCATGGATTCGCGAGCGTCCTCAAAAGACGACGATGGGTCCATCCGATGTTCCATCGATGGGGATGAGTTTACCGTCAGTAAAGCGGAGATGGAAGCGGAGCTTTTGAGAAAAAAAATGGCCTCCATGGGGGGCGAAATGTTGAGGGACCCGAAAGATTTCGTTTCGACGCATGGACAACGCGTGCAATGTGGAGTACACTTTGGGATTTGCTCGTTGTTAGCGATGAGAGGAGTGTACTTGGACGCGATTGTGATGGATGGCGACGTTGGCGCGATCGCGGCGAGAGCGTTTGCGACGCTGTTCGCGAGTTACGCGCTGGCCGATTTAGGTACCGGGATTTTCCACTGGTCGGTGGATAACTACGGAGATAAGAACACTCCCGTGGCTGGAAATGTCATCGATGCCTTTCAAGGGCACCACCGATGGCCGTGGACGATTACCAAGAGACAATGGGCGAATAACATTCATAAAACGTGCATCGCGCCTTTGTTATTTACGGTGCCGCAGTTGTTGGTGTTTGGCGGCAGCGACATGCAAGGAAGTGGCGATAGCGATTTGTTTTTCGGGTCCTTTTGGGCGTTGGTGGTGTTGTCTCAACAAACCCACGCGTGGGCGCACATGAAACCGAGCGAACAACCGAAAATTGTGACCAAGTTGCAAGACATGAACTTGATGCTGACGAGGAAAGACCACGGCGCGCACCACAGGTCGCCGTTTGAAGGACACTATTGCATCATCAACGGGTGGTGGAATCCGTTGTTGGACGATTCTCGCTTTTTTCGTAAGTTAGAGAGAATAATTTACGAGGGAACCGGAGTGGCGCCGAGGTGCTGGACGGATGATGATTTCGAGGTGGAGGAAGACGCGCCGGATGGGTTTGGCCAAGGCGTACTCTAGTCAATTTATTAATCACTACTGTTGTACATTATAATTCACACATCAAATATCTCGCGTATACTACTACTACTGTAATTGACCATCTCTCTCTCTATATATATTCGCTGCTACATGCCTAGCTATTAATACAGTTTACTACCAGGACTCGCCACCTTGAACGACCGTAGGTGCGGCCCGTTCGTCAAAGTCCATCTTCGTTTCTCGCTCGTTTCGAATCACTTCTTCTTCAACGTCATTATTTTTTGCCTCTTCTTCCTCTTCGTACCCGCTGCTAAACCATAAACCTGAGTTCTTTTTGTTGTATTCGTTCAACGCGTACACGATTTCGTGGTGCCCATTTTCCATCGCTTTATCGAGCGGTGTCATTGCAGGAATAAATCTTGAGTAATCCGTGTTCAACTTTGTCGCCGGAATATTCTTCGCGCCTTTCTCTAATAGCAAATTGATCACGTCGATGGACGCGCCCCATTCACAGGCGACAAACAGCGCGGTTTTCCCGTTCGAATACGTCCTGTTCACATCCATCTCCTCCTCACTCTTCTTAAACAATACCTTCAAACTCTCCAAATCGCTTCTCTTCGCCAACGCCATCAACGGCGTCCAATTTATCTTGTGCACCCCGTCGCCTCTGTTTTCCGCGTCCGCGCCGCGTTCCAAGAGCAGCTCTATACATTTTCGTCTGTTTGATTCCATATCGCTTTTCTCTCCTTCCTCGTAGTAGTCGCCGCAACACGCGCTCAGTAACGGGGAGTAGCCGTGAATATCCGTGCCATTAATAACGTTCAGTTTCTTCTTTTTATCCTCCTCGATCAGCTTCCGTAAAATCTCAAATCGAACTTTACTCGCACTCGCGATAGCGCCTCCAACCAGAATCTCTTCCTCGTCTTTCTCCTCCTCGTCGTCTGATACTAAACAGTGCTCCAAAATGTACGTCACCGCATTTATTCTGTTCTCTAAATCTTTTTCTTTATGATGTCTCTTCTCGCGAGCGACTGTGGACCCGCACACCGTTCGCAACGCCGTCGATATCTCTCTGTCCGGGAACGTGACCAACGTTGGCAACGCTTCCCAAGTGCCGTTTTCCTCGATCGTTTTCAAGTCTTTCCGGAATCGAGTTACACGTTTTGAGGATTTGTGGGCGAAGTTTAGACCACCAGAGGGATTCCCCGCGGTTGGGAGCGCGAAGAGGGTTTGGAATACCATGATGATGTGCGTCGTGTGTTTGACGAATTCAAATTCAGATTCAAAACTTAAGTAAAGGACGAGAAGTGTTCGATTTGGAGCGTGGCGGTCGGTGTGCACATATTCCGCGTGTGTTGCGTTATCATTATTAAAAAACTCTTTAAATTGTTTCCTTCTCTCTCTCTCTTTCTCTTTTTCTCTTTCTGTGCTTCTTAATCCTCGTGCTGCGACGACTCGACGGCGATTTCTCCGCTCACGCTCCCGACTTTCTCGTCAAAGTAAAACACCTTCCGGACTTCCCCGGCGAACACGGCGCGGATGAACGTCGTGAGTAACAAACCAGGCACGATGTACAACAAAGCCGGCTGCGCAGCTTCAAAGATATTCATCACGGCGATTGTAGTCACTAAACCGAGCGCGTACCCTAACGCGACTGCCCAAAAGTACATCGGCGGCGGTTTCTTTTTCAACTCTCTCGCTTTCGATCTCGTTCTCGGTCGATTCGCCGCCTCTTTGCGTTGCATGTCCATTCTTAAAATCAAGGCTAAGTAGAGCCCTGGGATTACAATATCTCCCAACCCAAGCATAGAAAACGGTCGTTTACTGGAATCCAACACGTTCACCGGTCCTCTCGGAAACAACAACTTAATCGGCGCGTCGAACGATTTCGCCACCGAGACCATCACCGGCGTAAAGAACACCCAAAAGATATCGTAAAAAAACAAGCCAACCAATAAAATAACCCCAATTTGGATCGAATCTAACGTCAAAAACTCAATCCCTTGCAACGCAAAGCTCAAACCCAGCACGTTATTCGCCAAGAAATGTTTCGTATCGTAATACCACTTGCAAAACGCAATCGCCGCCGCTCCCGTGGTCAACTCCGCGACGTCAAACGACACCTCGTACGGCCCTTCTTCGTTGATATATTTAATCGTCGGAATCGTTCCAAAATATATCCGCGTCAACGCGACTCTTTTTGGCATTATCTTCGCGAACAACGGCGTAAACGTCGCGCATATCGCCATCGCGCCTAAAAACACGAAATACACCGTCAACAACCCGTTGAGTACGTCTTTGGGTAAATACTTGAACAAGAGAAACATCCCGAATAACACGCAGGAACCAACCAAGGGGAACTTTTGCGCGTCCGCTTTCGTCATCGTTTCCGTCTCGCCTTTTTGAACCGGTCGAATTGATCGGTACGCGCCCGCGATCACGCTTAATGTGGCGGTTAAAACGATGTTCAAGTTCGTGTCGATGACGGTCACGAGAGGGAGCAATTGGAGGAGTACGAGTAAAACGTGGAAGACTAAGCCGTGAGAGAGGACGTGCGTGTCCGGTAATTCCATTATTGTAATAGTAGTATTGTAGTGTTGTTAGTATTCTTTAAACCAACGCAATCGTTTTGTTGGTGTTGTCCTCGTGCGCGTCTGAGCAGCGTGAGAAAGAGATGATTGATGTGTCGATTTCGAAGCGTTTTTCGGCAGTTTAAAACCCCTGCCTAAGAGGAAAAAATTGAAGCGCTCGAGTTTATTATACAAATAATACGAGTAATAACTCCTGTATGTATATATATGTGTAATAACACGCTTTTGATCAGAGCGATAAATTCTTAATCTATTCTGTAAATGATAATATGTTGTACACTTGTTTCTCTCTCTCTCTCTCTCGTTCTACCGATACGCCAAAGTCGAGAGCGCAAGGGCAACGTTTCGTCCGGTGAAGTCTTTTCAGATTTCGGACGACGCTCTAAACCCAGAAGCGCTCTCTCTCTTTCTTTCTTTCTTCATCGTGAAACAGTCTCTCTCTTTTTACTTGGCTTCAGTCGACACCGGTTCCTTTTTGATTGGATTGACCGGTTCGCTCGCCGCCTGCGCTCCCCCTTGTTGTTGCGCGTGCATCGCCGCTTGCGCCGTCGGCAAACTTTGCAACAACTGCAACGTCATCTTTTGCACGTACGCGTACGCCATCTTCGAGTACGAGAATATGACGTCCCCAACTTTCGCCTGCGTCTCTTCAATTTTACGATCGATTAAGCCTTCGTGTTTCGATAACGTCGGCGCGACGAACTTATCGTAAATATACAACGCGCCTTGCGACTTCGGGTGCCACAAGTACACCACGAAGGCGACTTTCGCCTCGTGGTACAACGGGAGGAAGAATAAAAACGCGTCCGTGATGCGTTCGAAAACTGTGAACGTGGCTAAAACGAGCCAGTAAATGCACCATCCGCGGAGCTTTTCCGGGGACTTTTTGTGCATCTCTAACGCCTGTATATTCATCGGAAAAGAAGAAGTTTAAGAAGTTTAAGCGGTCAGTAATCTCCCCCTTTTCCAAAAATCGGATCGTCATCCAAAAAGTCTTTTCCAATACTCTGATGTTTTATTATCACATACCTTAAAACATAAAAACAGAGGGTACAAGTACGCGAACACGCACACGAGCATCGTGCTCAGGTAGTTGCCGATCATGTTTTTGTTGCTATTATTACGTGTGTTTACGACCAAAGAACAACAAGAAAGAGGCAAAGATTTTGAAGAGTCTTTTGTCTCTTTCGTGGAGTCTGGCAGCTTTTTTTTCTTTTTTTTCCTTCTTTTCCCCCTTATATTTTAGGAGGGAGTTTTTTCAACTCTTCTTTTCTCGTCGTAACGCCTTTTTTTTCCCATCATCTCTCATCACATTAGTATTAGTATTATTCCCCATATATATTTACAATAAGAGCGGTTTGTCGAAAAGATTGCGAAAGTTGCTGTTTTGATCACAACTAACATGTCGTCGTTGAATTCCTCCCGAGGAGGATTAGGAGCAACACAAGAAGGAACAACAACAACAACAAAGAAAAAAGAGATTTTAAAACTCTGCTCGGAGAGTTTACACCGTCGAAGATTCGAGGACGTGTTGACTCTCACCACCGGGTTGTTTAAGAAGAAGACAAAGACAAAAGAGAAAAAAGAGGAGGAGAAGGAGATAAAAGCGTTTCAAGTGTGTATAAACGTCGCGCGAGCGCGAGCACACGCGTCGTTGCAACAGTTCGAGGAGTGTTTGAGAGAATGTAACGAGATCTTACACGTGAAACCAAATTTGGCCGTGGCGAATTGGTTGAAAGCGAAAGCGCTGATCGGGTTAGGCGGCGCGTACGAGGCGAGGATTTATTTGTACAAGTGTCGCAGAAGTTTAAGCATTTCTTCGAATACTACTAAAAGTGCGAATGAAAAGCAGATGAGCAAGAGAATGAATGAAAACGACGAGCTCGAGGTGGAGATTGAAGCCGTCGAGGAGACGTGCAAACACGCGTTGCCGGACGATCCGGAGTTGCGCGTGGAGAAACACGGAGGAAATAAGCGAGGGTCAAAGAAAAATGTGACGGTCAAAGCGAAGAAGAATGAAAAAGGAGACGAGGATGACGAGGCCGAGGAAGACGAAGAAGGGGAGGAGATTTACTTAATCGAAAACGAGAAAACGGACGACGACAAAGAGGAAAAGACGAGCGCGGATGTGACGAAGTCCTCGATGACGTCGTGGGCGGACGAAGTCGAGCAGGAACAGACGGAAGAGGAACGACGCAGAGAGATTCCGTTCATCGCCTCTATTCCTATGGTATCGTTCGTACACTTGGCGATTGAAAACGACGACGCCAAGAAAGACTGCTTGGACTCGCTGAAGAAATACGGGTCGGTGCGCGTGGCGATGCCGGACGAGGCGTTTGACATTTCCCTCGGCGAAACGTTAGTGAAAGTCATCGAGTGTTTTGAGAGCGAATATTACGAGAGCGACGACGTTGAATTCTTTGCCCCAGCTTGGGAACTGAATGTTGACGAAGAAGAAAACGTCGTCGAAGAGAAGCAAGTTGTCGTGGTAGAAGAAGAAGAAGAAGAAGAAGAAGAAGAAGACTTGTCGGAGAAGAGCGAGGAATATTTGTCGTACGCGAATATTGCCAAGAAGAACGCGCGATTGCGAAGCAACGGTTTCAACGCCACAGAATCAAAAGCGAACGAAACTGTGTTCCCTCCTTTAAGCTTAAAGAATGACAAACTCGAGCGCGAGTGGAACGAACCTCCAGTAGAAGAAGATGCTGATCCTCGTCCCGCCCGTCGACGGGAAACGAAGTTTCCGAGTGAAAGTTTCGGCACCGCCGTGGCCGACGCGACGCAAATTCTCGAAATGGTCGCCATGCGCGTCGTCAGAACCGTTCTTCGATCGTTTCAAGATATTCACGAAGAAAAACGTCAATTTCACTCGGTATTCAATAATCTCGAGGGTCCTTCGGAGGAGTTTCTCGAAAGCCAGCGCAAGCGTAATAAAAACGCTCGCGAAAGCTTCATTTTACGCGCGCAATCCGGCACGCTCATCACTCGAGACGACGACAACGATTCAGACGACGACGACGAACGCAATCCCTCGAGTACATCTAGGAAAGAACTCACCGAGCACCAAAATCTCTTCCTCACCTGCGATTGGCTTTACGACGCCTCCCTCGCCTCCGACGCGAAGAAGAAGAAGCGCCGGACCAAAGGCGAACGTCGAAAGGCGGCGGCGAAACCTTCGCAAAAGTACTTCACCTCAAACGTGGAATTAGACGGACCGATAATCCATTTCACCGTCGGTCCTGCGTTGCGAAAGAAATACGCCTCCGTCTTTTGTCCTTTGGCCGATGATGAGGATCCGAAAGGGTATAAAAAAACCGTTTCTGAGGAAAGACTCGTCCGTTTCTCGCTTCGCGACGAATAATACTACTACTCAAAATCTCGATTTCTTTCGTATAAATGGTGTGCAAAATCAAAAGGCTCTGAGCAGTGAGACGTTTCTGCGTCGTACACTGCTCGCTTGCAGACGATCATCGGGTTTCGCTTAAAGCAAAAGTTCGATGTTGTTTTGCGACATGTAGTTAATATGAGCAGTTTGAAAATCTAAATTTAGACACAAAAAGTCTCACAAAAAAACCACAAAAATACGCGAAGCATATATATAAAATGGTGGTCGTTTACTCTTCGTCATCATCATCTTCTTCATCGTCGTCGTCTAAAATCAATGCCAGTATTCGTAAAATAGACGCCATTTTGGATCGGAACGACTTTGACGTCTGCGCTTCTTCTTTGTCTTCTTCTTTTGCACTAAGAAAGAAGGCGAGTAGTGTTGTAAAAAGAACAACAAACACACCGTCGCCTTCGTTGCGATGCGTTTCACAACAAACGCGCGATTGGCTCGCGAAGAGGAAGAAAGTGGTGAAACGAACGCTCACGGACTCGAAAAGAGCGCAGTTGCAAGAACTGTTCTCGGCGCTCGATTCCGACGGAGGTGGGGAAGTTGAATTCGAAGAGTTTGCGTTAGCGTGGAAAATGATGGCGGGAGACCGAGAGGAATCGGTGACGATTGCGCGGAGAGCGTTTAAGGAAATCGACGTCGATGGGAACGGGACGATGGATTTCGAGGAGTTTGCGAGGTTAATGTTGGATTTGGAGGATGGAAGAGGGGCGGTGACGTCCGCGGCGAACGATCCGACGTGCGGCGCGATGTTAGCGAGGTCGGCGAGGTCCTTGAGAACGAGGAAGGTAGTGGATGAGTTCATCGAGACGTTTAGCAAGAACGAGGATAAATATAACGCGTGGTTTAACGAAAACGACGACGAAGGCGACGAGGAGGAGGAGAATACTGAGGTTAGCGATAAAGAGGTAGAAATGAATACTCGGACGACTCCTCTCGCCGACGCCTCGCGAAAACAAAGTTTCCTCCTTCCCGCCGGCGCCGGCGAGGAACAGTCTCCGTCAACGTACCGACGACGAAACAGCAGCATCAACCCCGGAATCGTCAAACGTAAAATGTCTCTCGCCGATATGTGCGCTCCGGAAGATCTGCTCCGAAAAATCCGAAACAACCGAGAATACGAACGCAGGAAAACGCAACACCGGCTGGAAGTTTTCGAACAGATGGAAAAGCAAAGACGCGAGACGGTCAAAGTGAACATGTTGGACCAAGAGTTGCAAGAAATGGACGAACTGTTGACCAAAGTCGTAGATAATACTACTCACGCTCTCCTCGTTCCCGTCGTATGAGCGAATACTACTAATAGTACTCGTTTTGGTACTAAAAGAGCGAGCGGAGAGAGCGTTGTATTCCTGCCTTTAGTCACATTTTTGCCTCTTTTCACATCACGTCACAAAAAGCGGACATCATCAATAATAACAACAATGTCGTCTCGCGGCGTCGCGGTAAACTCAATCCCTACAACATCTCGATGCGAAACCACCACGTGTATCTGCACGAACGACTCGAAATCCATTCTTTGCATCGCGTCCGCGTTAAACGTCGTCCACGTTTCCAAGAAACAAAACGACGATTTCAAACCGTTTTCCCGAGTTTGCATCGCTTCAAAAGCGCTAAAAATGGAATTCGCACCGTCCGCGTTCGGGACCATTTTCGCAGTTTTAACGAAACGAGGGTCAGTGGAGGTGTTCGTGGTGAGAGAATTCGCGACTAGACCGGATATTGTCTTCGAGGAGGAAGAGGAGGAGGATTTCGCGAAAGGAGAATTTGAAGGAGAAGGAGAAGGAAAAGGAGAAACATTTTTACGCGCGCAAACGCTAAAGCCGAAACGATGGAAGAATGCAGAGTCTTCTCTCGTGTACACGTCGTTTTCGTTCGCACCGAGCGAACACGGGTTGTTACTCGCGTGCGGGCGATCGGACGGCGAGATTGATATCTACGCGACGACGAGAGACGCGAGAGACGTGCGGGATCCGTCCTTGCCGAGAGCGACGACGCACTATTTAGAAAGCAACGGCAGTGGTAAGAACGAGGGTGAAATTGCGATGTACGACGATACTTTGAACCCGTTATTTGAGACGTGTCACGAGGTTGTCGCGGAGAGATCTTTTAGTAGCCGCGCGGAAGTATCGGACGTGGCGTGGAGGTTCGAGTCGCCGAACGCGCCAACCTTAGCCGCGGCGTTCAGTTTTAGCGATAATGAGGCGTTTGAAATTCGGCGTTTTGTGTATAAGAGAAACTGCGATACGTGGACGGAGCAAGAGGATGCGATGTACGCGTCGAAAGAAAAGTTATCCCGCGTAGATTGGAGTAAAGACGGATCCCGAATGGTATTCGTCGAAGGAAATCGCCGAGCGGTTGTGCTAGATACGAGCGGCGAGTTCTCACACGAAGACGAAAAGCTATCGAGAAGAAATTTAGGAAACTTTGAGTTCGAAAGCGACATCGAGTCGGTTTCGTTCAACGAGTTAGGGACGCACGTTGCGGTAACGACCGCGAGTGGGAAAGGAGAGGTCTTCGTATACAAGGAGAGTTTGACCAGGAAACGAACGTGGGAACCAATCGGGAAGATCGTTTCATAAAAAACACACTATTATAAATACGCGTACAATTACATTTTAGCGCACGCAGATTGTACGCCCGCTAAAGCCTTCTTCGCTGCATCGACGTGATTCATTTCATCGTCGTCCTTGGTGTCGTCGCGACCTGTCAGGACCTCCTCGACCCGTTTCATCATGTCCTCCGCCGCGTCTTTTAATTTCTTCGCCTCGGACGCGAGCGCATCCGCATCCGAAGGCGGCATCGCTTCGCATATGATTTCGTCCACCGCACTTCGTATTTCCTTGCACTTCTTCTCGATTTCATTCAGCGCCGTCGCGCGCTCTTTTCTACTTTTGCTAAAATTATTATTCGCGTCGCTATTACTAATCAACGGAACCACCAACGCTTTCAAGAACGCAAACGTGCACTCAATCGTAACCTTCGCCTTCCCTAAAACCTCTCTGTCCACCTCCTTAATCTCCTCGCGCACGATCTCCTCCCCGAAATCGTCCTCCACTTTCTCGCCATCCTCCTTCTTGAATCCCTCTTCTCCCTCTGTCAGCAACATCTCTTCGATCTCCCGCTTCGCGTCTTTAATAAATCGACAGTGCGTCATCAAAGCCTTCCCGACTGCATCTTTCCCATCTCTCGGCATCATCTTCTCCGCGGATTTACACTGCTCCCAAACGCTCGCGGTTAAGTTTCTCACGTTCTCTTTCCTCTTCCCGACCGCGTCGATTAAACTCGCGCTCGCTCGCAACACCGCTTCGCCGAGCGATTTCACCTGTTTTCTATGACACTCGATGTCGTAATTTTCGTTCACCAAAGCTGCGTTCACATACGCCGTAAACGCGATCAGGGACACGTGAAAACTGTCCAGCGCGGAATTCGAGACCTCCTCTTTCAACTCTTCCCCTTGTTTGCTAAAAAGCACGCCGATTTTGGTCGATTCGTGCTCGACGACTTTGCAGGCGCGCAACACGTGCGCTCGAACGTCTTCTTCTTCTCGCTGCTTTGTGTCGTCCTTTTCTTCTAAACGCTTCGTATCAAAGATTGTCATCTCCTTGAGAATAGATGCAGCGAGCGTTTGGCATCGGTTTTGTAGCGCTGACATTATTAAGTTCTTCTTCTTGACTCTTCTTCTTTGTGATGATTGATTCGAGAGAATAAAATGCGGCAAGAACGGCTTTGAAACAACGAGAAGTATACGAATACCGTAATACGTGTTTAATAATGAATATGTATTAAATGGTGTAAGTGGTCAAATTTCGGTCTTGACCTCCGCCTCCTTTTCCTCCGAGTTTCGCTTTCTTATTCTTATTAGTAGTATTCCCGTGTTGTTGCATTTTCGGCGGATGCAAAGGCTTCAACGCTTCGGCGCCGAACCGTTCCAACCTCGCTCGTTTCTTCGCCTCTCGTTCGGCTTCGATGTGTTCCTTCTCCTCCGCGGAGACGAGTTCTTTCTTTTGAGCAGCAGCATTCTCTCCCGTTGCGTTCTCTTCAGTTTCCGAAAGGCCAAACTGCGCGGCCGCGCCGCATTCTCGCACGCGGCGCTTCTCGGCGTCGGAGAGAATGAAAGGGCCGTCGAACTTTGCCGCTCTTTGCTTTCTTTCCTCGAGCGTTGAAAAGAACTGTTTGTTCTCCTCCGCTTTCTTCTCTCGCCTCTTCGCCTCCCGGGCTTCGTACTCTGCCTTCTGTTTCGCTTTAAATTCCTCTCGCTTTTTCTTTTTCATCTCCTCTTTTTGCTCCTTCGTCAGTTCGCCTTCTTCCGCGGCGGAAGCGTTTGGTTTCTTCCTTTCGTTCGTCTTCGCCGGCTCGGCGGCGGCATCGGCGGTCGCCGCCGGCGCCTCGCTCTCTGGCTCCGGCGTCGGCTCTTTCTCTTCTTCCTCTATCTCAACTGCTGACAAAGGTTCCTCCTCCGCTTCTTCTTCTTCTTTTTCTTCTTCTCCTCCTCCTTCGCCTCCTTCGAGCGATTCTTCCAATCGAGACAACAGAACCGCTTTCAAACCGCTCGAATCCAATCCTTTCGCCTCTAACGCGTCGCGCAGTTCCTGTGTTGTTGTTACATCATTGCAAATAAAGGGAGAGATACGAGCGGTCAGAATTTTAGACGACGACGACGACGACGACTCGAAAAACGACTTAAACCAGAGAGAGGGAGAGAAAAGAACAACGCTTTCAAAGCGGGGAAACGAAGGGAGAATTGAGAGACGAATTCAAAATTGGAAAACTTGAAACAGAGAGAGAGTAAGAGTAAGAGTAAGACGAGGCAACAAACGACGAAATATAGGGGTCTCCTCACCTGCACTTTCATCTTCTTGAACTCGTCCATGGAGGACATGATGATGCTTTTGTCGTCGTTGCTGTTAGTAGTATTCGTGTACGAGCTCTGAAGACATTGAATTGAATTGGACAGAGAATTGAAGTATTTAGGGTGTAGGTTTTAGCTTAGCTTTGCTTTGTCTTTCCTATCGCTGCTACAATATATCTATGACGATGGTATTTTCTTTCCTCTCGGATTTTGAAGCACTGTGTGTGAACAAGTGCTGCATTTTTCATCAGGCGTTTGCTTGTTTTCACAACCCCGCTTTGTTGCGATGAAGTCTTCGTCCTCCTCCTCTTTTACTACTTTTCAATCGGTTTTCGTCGACCTTTCGAACGATGGCGGGTAAATCGCTCGAGATTCTCTCCTCGACAGCGTCGCCGTGACCGGTGACAATTTTCAACACGTCACGAATCATATCGACGTTACCCATGATGTTTACGTGTTCGCCTTCGGAGATGCCTTGAAATCCACCTTCCATGAGCGTTTTCGGAAGATGCGCGTATTCGCGAATTTTGATTGGGATGGAGGACGGGTTTTGGGATTTCGTGCGCCACGGCGAGGCGCAGGCGTAGCTTAAGGAGACGAGCGGGATGGAGCCGTCGCCGTCGACGGAGAGCGTGCCTTTTTGCCATTCCAGTTGAGAAGGGTCGGATTCGACGTCGAGTTTGTATTGTTTGGCGACGACGGAGGCGTTCGCGGTGAGAGATGTCGACGCGGTGCGGTGATGGTGGCGGCGTACGTTCCCCTCGTCGGAACCGCCGAGATGTTCGCCGAAACCGTCTTTCGTGTACCGGTAAGAACGTTCGGTGGATTTGCCGACGCCGTAGAGACAGAAGATTTTCATTTTTGGCGCGTTCGGAAGTTTCGAATGTAACGGGTGCCCGTACCATTTATCTTTCGTTCGCTTCTTAAACGACGTTTCCGCGTTTGCCGGCGTCGTTTGTTTCGCCAAATCGTGGAGAAAGTGTAAAGAATTATCCATGGATAATCCAGTGAGCGTGGCAGACGCTTCTTTTTGCTGTTTCTTCCATTTCTTCTTCTCGCGTTGGTTTTTGAATTCGCGTATGGTTAAGAAGTTCGCGTCGGCAACGTCCGCGGATAAAGGAGTTTCGTCGATCACTTCCTCTGGGTCGCTCGTCGTCGACGACGACGCTACTATTTCAGAACCGCCCCAAACCTCATCCCCGCCTATGGGCAACATCGACCACAAACTCGACCAACTCCGAAAGACTAGCGTGATTTCCTCCAAAGATCCTATCAGTTTTTCCACGAACGTGTTAATCATCGGACCTAACGTCATCTCGAGCTCGTTCAACACCGCGGTATCGCGCATTTCACCGGAAAGTAACGCGGAGACCGATTTCGGCATCCCCAGAGTTGGTCCAGCAATGTTCACGTACGTGGCTATGTTATCGTTTACCCAATTCGCGCCACCTCTCCCACCTTTCGGAGATTCAACCCACTCTAAAAAAAATCGCGATAAAGTATCGCCGTACGAGTGCGCCAACAGCGCGATTTTCTCTTCTCCCGGGTTCGTCTCTCGCATGCCTTCGATTTGCTTTTTCAACTTTGTGAAATAGCCGTCTCGTTTTTCCAACTGCTCCGGGCTCAATCGCCAATCGTACGAGTGCGCGTGAATGTTACTCCCGGTGTATCCAATCTCGCCCAACGCTTCAATCATCCGTCCCCAAACGAAGTACCCCGGCATGAACCAATCGACGCTATCGATTCCCTCGACCGGTCTCAAGACGATTCCGTCTGGATCTTCCCCCGTCGTCGCGTCCAATCCCATGTGTTCCAACCAACACGTCCTGTTATAAAAAAACGCCTTCGCCATCGCCGGCGTCCCCCACATCCGCTGTCTAAACTGCGTCCTTTTCGCTATGCACGGCTTTGATTTCCACAGCTCCAATCCGGTGTTCACGAAACCCGGCACGATAACCACCGGATGTTTCGGTCGCGCGTTCAACAGTTCCGAAACTTGCCTCGCCGCGATTAAATGTTCCGTCGCGTTGTAATACGAATTTGAGTTCAAAACGTCTGGATTCAGCGCGGGTAAGAGATTCAAAAACGTCTCGTTCACCCCCATCCAGGACGGAAAGAGGAACTGCGTGTGTTCCATCGCTTTTGTTCTCACCGCGTCTGGAACGATGAGCAAACGAAGATAGGAAATTACGAGAACCACAGACACAGATAAGCAGATTAAAAAGAGCACGAACACCAATCTTCTCTTTCCCGTCTCCTTCTTCGTCTTCTCCTCCTCCTTGTGCTTCTTGTTCTTCTTTCCACTCGGTAACGGTAATTCATCACGAGAATCTTCTTCCTTATGTCTTCTCCCTCTTCTCTTTCTCATCGTTTCAGAAACAGCATTCACGTCATCATCATCATCGGTCCTCGTCCTAGTAGTAATAGTAGGTTTCGCAGCGATACTACTTCTTCTCGAATACGTTTTCTTTCTCGTTTCCAACATCATCACCCAATGAAGTTTTTTTTCTCCCCCACCTTAGGGACAATTTGGAGTTTTTTAAGAGAGAATTACCCCACAAAAACACGCTTCATTAACAAGCAATCGTTATCATCAAACGAACGAAACAAAACAAAACTTTGGAGGATGACGACGATGACTGGTAGTACTTTCTCCTCGCTGACTTCGTCGGTGTTTTTTGGTGCCGGAGGACAAGGAAGAGGAGGGAAACTCAAATCGAATTTTAACAACCGCCGACAAAAGCACGGGGCGATGCAGATAACGGCGATGGGGAAAAAAAGCGCGAGGAAAGGGAAAGCCGCCGCGCCTGCGGGACCACCGTCGCCGTCAAATACTGGTGGCGGGGATGCTGCTGCTCCAGGAGGAGGAGGAGGAGGAGGAGGCGCAGCTGCAAAGAAACAGAACCAATCGATGAAATCGGGAGGCTCCAAAGGCGTCTCCGAAGGCTCCGCCTACCAAACCGAAACGAGGAAAATAATACTTTCTTTGAATAAAGTGAGAAAAGTCACCCCGCAAGGGAAAGAGTTGATCAAAAACATCAACCTGGGGATGTATTTAGGAGCGAAAATCGGGATATTAGGCGCGAACGGCGCCGGGAAGTCGACGTTGATGCGGATTTTAGCCGGGCAAGACACCGCGTTCGACGGCGACATTTATTTGGACGACGGCATAAAAATCGGCTACTTGGAGCAGGAGCCCGAGTTGGACGCCGGGGAGACGGTCGGGGAGAACGTGGACGCCGGGGTGGCGGCAATTAAAGCGGAAATTACGGAGTTTGAGCAAATTTCCGTGGACATGGCGAACCCAGACGCGGACATCGATAAGTTGATGAAACGAATGACCCAACTGCAAGATAAATTGGACGCGAGTAACGCGTGGGAAATCGATCGAACCGTCGATCGCGCGATGGATGCGTTGAGAGTGCCACCGAGAGAGGCACTGGTAAAAAACTTATCCGGTGGTGAACGAAGACGCGTGGCTCTTTGTCGCTTGTTGCTCGCTGATCCGGATATTTTGTTGTTGGACGAACCGACGAACCACTTGGACGCGCAATCCGTCGCGTGGTTGGAACAGTTTTTGGCGCAGTTTCGCGGCACCGTGGTTGCGATTACCCACGACCGATACTTTCTCGACAACGTCGCCGGCTGGATTCTAGAGTTGGATCGTGGCGAAGGTATTCCATTCGAAGGCAATTACACGACTTGGTTAGAGTCGAAAGCGAACAGGTTAGACATGGAGGATAAAAAAGCCTCGAGCATGGATAAAGCGTTGAAACAAGAGTTGGAGTGGGTGCGTAAAAACGCAAAAGGACAACAGAAAAAAGGAAAAGCGCGTTTGCGAGCGTACGACGAGTTATGCGCGGCTTCGGCGGAATACACAAAACGCGAAGGCATGGATTCTATCACCATTCCAACCGCGCCCCGTTTAGGCGACGTCGTTTTGACGTGCGAAGGCTTGACGAAAGGTTTCGACACGAGAGGATTACTCATCGACAACTTCACGGCGACTATTCCACCTGGATCGATCGTCGGTATCGTCGGAGGAAACGGTGCTGGCAAAACCACTCTCTTCCGAATGATTGTTGGCGAAGATAAACCCGACGCTGGGTCGTGCGCGGTTGGCGAAACGGTGAAACTGATGTACGTGGACCAATCTCGCGACTCTTTGGACCCATCGAAATCCGTCTTCGAGGAGCTCACCGGCGGCGCCGACGAGGTCAACTTAGGCGGTAAAGCCGTCAACTCTCGAGCGTATTGCTCCTGGTACAACTTTAAATCCTCTGACCAACAGAAGAAAGTCGGCGACCTCTCCGGCGGCGAACGCAACCGACTCCAACTCGCTCGAGTGTTAACCTCCGGCGGCAACTGCCTCTTACTGGACGAACCGACGAACGACTTGGACGTCGCCACTTTGCGCGCTTTAGAGGAAGCCTTGCTCTCCTGGAACGGTTGCGCCTTTGTCATCTCCCACGACCGATGGTTCCTCAACAAAATCGCCACGCACATCGTCGCCTTTGAAGGCGACTCGCAAGTCACGTTTTACCAAGGCAGCTACGACGAGTACGAAGCGCATCGCATCGAGCGAATGGGCGGGGAAGCGCCGAAACCTTTGAAGTACAGGCCGTTGGTCAACGTTTGAACACGATAATAAATAGAGAGAAAGAAGCAGAGAAAGAGAGAGTTTTCGTGTGTTCTCCTGTGTAATCAATACCATAACGTTGCGATATTATTCGTCAACCAACAGAACGGCACAAAAACAACTCCCGTATTGACCCCCACACGAAAGCAAAGTCCCAAATAATTTTTACAAACATCTCGTCGTCACAACATTGCACAGAACAAATGTCTCGCTCTAAGATTGTGAAAGAGGCCGGCGTCAAGCCGACCGATTTTGAAAACACGGTCGCCAAGGTACGTTTTATACGATTTAAATATAGAATCGTTCGCGAGAATTTCGCGCGCGACGTGTATCTGCGCGGAAATCTTCACCCCCTTCCTCTTCACGTGCGCAAAAAAATGGCGGGGCTTTTCTGCGGGGAGTGAAAAATGGGGCTCTGAAACGTTTTTCTCACGCGCGAGATGAGGGCACGAGAGTGGATGAACGCGTTCAATTCGAGTGAATTCGTACCGCGCGATACTTGTTTCGCGTCGGGAAGGCTTTTCTGTGGAGTTCTCTCGGTCGCGAGGGTGTCCGTGAGCGCGCGAAAGGATGGTATTTCTGGCCCTACGGGGTGGGGGCGTTTCGCCGGATTTTGTTCTCTCGTCGTCGCTCATCAATAGTTTGGTTTCTATATACTTACCTTTATACGCTTTCTCATCTCTCATTCTCCCTCGTCGATGATTAAACAGGCCATTCAAGATTTAGAGAACACGAACCAAGAGTTAAAAGCGGACCTCGAAAACCTCTTCATTTGCGGCGCGGCAGAAGTTGCGATTGCGAACCGCACCGCCGTCGTCATCCACGTCCCGTACAGATACTTGAAGGCGTTCCACAAGATCCAGCAAAGATTGGTGAGAGAGTTGGAAAAGAAGTTCTCGAACAAAGACGTTGTTTTTGTCGGTAACAGAAGAATTCGCCCGGTGCCGAAAGCGAACTTTGCGCGAGCGAGACCGCGTTCTCGAACGCTGACCGCCGTGCACGCCAGTTTGCTCGAGGATTTGGTGTACCCGACGGAGATTGTGGGGAAGAGACAAAGATACCGATTGGATGGTTCTAAGTTGTTAAAGGTGTATTTGGACCCGTCCAAGAAGACGGAGACGGAGTACAAGTTGGAAACGTTTGCTGGGGTGTATAAGAAGTTGACTGGTAAGGACGTCTCCTTCGAGTTCCCGGCGCAACAGGCGTAAGGGAGCGCGAGAGAGAGAGGGAGTTTATTAGTAGAGTTTGATAATAATAATAATATAAGTAACTAGCACATTAATTTACATAAGAGTGTGGAGAACGTATACTTAGCGCGCGTTTTCATCGTTTGTGTTGCTTGTTTTTGAGTGGTATGTATTTTCGTATTCGTTCTCTATGATTTCATCTATTTGCTGTTCATTTGCTCGCTCTTTAATCTTCGGAGCTGTAATCTCACCTCCGAATCCGTTTTGGCTAAAATTCTCCTCTCTGAAACTCTAACTCTCGCCGTGCATACCGATCGCATGGAACTCTTGATCGCCGTGCTCGCATCTCCGATCCACATGCTCGCCTCCGGCATCTCCGGCATCCTTCCCAACGCTAAACCTTTATCTTTATCAACCGTGTTCGCGTATCTATCTAACGCGTCTCTGGTCACATCCGCCAGCATCTCTCGAACGGCAATCTCGCCTTGGACACCACCTAAAACCGCGCCTCGTTTACCTTTCGATTTTAAGACGTTTTTAGACGCTAATAACCCTCTGGCCAAATCGACACCGTTTCGCAACGATTTTGGCGCTTGGATATCCACAAACGCCGCGCGACACAACTCGTCCACTTTCGACGGGTCGTCCGGCGTGCACATAGCAAAAGATGCGTACTGTAACAATTGTCTAGGATATCCGTTCAACCGCAAGGGAAACGTTTCAAAAGATTGAATGTTTTGGCTCGCCAACGCGTTCACTTTTGCGCTCGCAAACGGATCCTCCTCGTCGATTTGTAAATTCAACGCGTACTCGTCGTCTGGATTATCGCCTACCGCTGGCGCAAACCCGTAGGAAATCAACAACTCTGAAGACGGTCTTTGGCCGTAACTTGCCCAGACTTGTTCCCCAGGTTCGTAACTTCTATCCGTCGTCAAACACACTTTCCTCGATCCTCGATCTAAATCGATAAACGCGTCGCAACTGGGTTGGTGATTCAACATATCCGCCCACGGCACCAACGCTAAGTTACCTCCTAAACTTTCCAACCGAATCAACCGACTGAACAAAATATCAAACGCCCACTGTAACGTCTTCTCGTTCAACTCCGGGAAGTTGACTCGGATTTCCGCAATCGCCGCCGCCACGCTCGCTCTTCGCTCCAACGCCGAAAACAAACTCGGCGACCCCGCCAACAGCGTCCTCACGTCCGATTCCGGCCACTCTAAAACCGACCCGGTGCTCCTCGGCAACGCTTTCACGTACGTCGCGAACCTATACTTGTTGGACGAAGAATTATCCTCTGTGCTCAAATTCTGCGCCGTCTCCGCTAAAAACGTCGCCAATATCGACCACTCTTGCAACTCGGCGAGTTTTTTCTTCTCTTGTAACAAAGACTCCTTCAGAGCGACTTCGACCGTGATTATCGCCTCTTGGGGAATCTCCAGAACTTTCTCGCCTCGTTTGATCGATTCCGTCGCGACTAACCCTCGTCCTTCCTCTTTGAAATAATCCAACCTCATCTTTTGTTCTGGGAGTTTCATGATATCTGCCAGCCATATGTCTAACTCGTCTTTGGAACACGATCCTATTTCTTTAGGGAGAAGATCTTTCGAGAGCGAGGAGGACGTGGTCGTCGCTGTTGTTGTCGTTGTCGTTCGCTCCTCCACCGTTTCTTCTTCAGTCGTAGAGGTCGACGACGACTGAATCGCTCTCATCGATACCATCGAGACTCTCGCCACCTTTTTTCGCCCTCTCGTCGCCGTCAAAGCCGTCAAAGCCGTCAAAGCCGAAAAGGCTGCTGATGTTGATGCTGATGATGATGCCATCACACCCGATTTGATTACACGTAAAATGTGTGTATTTATTTGTGGGGCGGAAACGAGAGAAAAGGTGAAACCAAAAAAAAAGATCTCGCCCGAATGTGAAAAAACAAGGAAAAAGGGAGAAAAAAGAGATTTCACTTTGCGGTGTTTTTTTTAAACGAAACAATTGGATGAAAAGTCCCGTGTCTTCCCAAAATATTGTATATCTTTTCGCGAGGACCTCATTTTTGTCTGCTCTTGTGAGTAAGTGTGCGCGTTTAGCGCACTTTTAGAGAGAGAGAGAGAGAGAGAGAGAGACGAGAGAGAGAGAGAGAGAAACGATGATGGGCGCCTTTTCCGCGTCTTCTTCTCTTTCTCTTTCTCTTTCTCTTTCTTCTTCTCGTGACGTGAAACACCGACGTGGCTGTAATGTCGCCGTTGTTAAGCGCAATTTTGGGGAACGACGACGGGACCAAAAACAGATTCTGATTTGTAATAATGGAAGAAGAAGATTGGAACGACGACGCTTGAAAACGACGACGGTGTATGCAAAAGTGACCATCTCTTCCTCCTCCTCCTCGTCGTCGTCTGAAAACGTAAAACGGGGGGAGACCACGCAGAGCTTAAACAACGCGAAGAGAGGAAAAATTCTCTTGGAAAAATGGTCGCAAAAAACGCAGTCCTTCGCAGAGTTGGCGACGGTGCCGCTGCTGGCGGTGACGTTACCGCAGATTCTTTTGAATCAGCAAAACATCGTGCAAGGGAATTCGCACTTATTGGCTGGGATTTCCTACGAAGGGTACGCGTGCGGCTGTCTCGGGAACTTGTTGTTGTTGTCGTATTTCAGCGCCATCGACGAACCCGCCGGGAGGAACATTCAAGCTATCGGGGTGGTGAATACCGTGTTTTTGTTGTCGCAGTTATTCTTTACCGGGAATTGCGGGGACTTGAACTTAGCGACGTACGGCGCGTGCGTTTCGGTTGCTTTGTTTGGGGTATTTTCCGCGTACTTCAAGAAGCAAATGTTCTCGGACCCGACGGAGAGAGAAAACGCGTACGCGTTGTATGAACGCGCGTTAGGGGTGGTTGGGTATACGTTTGTTCCGTACATTTTGAGCCACGCGCTGTTCAAAACGTCCACGGAAGTTTCACAAATGTTAGCGCTCGGTGCTTTTGCGATAATTTCGTTACGATGTGCGAACGATTACTTCGGATGGAGCGAGAAGAAAAACGTAAACTTCTTCGCGCTCGAACAGTTTATGAAAGTAAAATGGCAAACGTTGATGGGATGGACAGCGACCTTGTTGTTTTCGTTGTTACCGATCGCACAAATATCGACGTCTACGACGGACCCGTCGAACATCGCGTCGTTGTCGTTAGTCGCGGTGGTTTTAGGCGGCGCTGGAAACGCTTTGATGTTTGCGCGCGCGTGGCACATTCGCGATTGGTGTTGGAGCTTAGGATCGTTCGGGGGAAGTGCGGTTGGGAGTTGGGGAGTGCTGCTGACCATGTTCAATTATGGGCACAAGCAAGTCTCGTGGGGCGTTTTCGCGGCGCTTAGTGCGTTGTATTGGGGATGGGTAGCGTTCGTGATGTGGTACGACGACCAGTGCAAAAAGAAGGCGAACATTTAGAAGACGGTAGTGAGAAGATAAGAGATGCATACTAAGTCGATAAAACTTGTAGAAATACTTTAGAAAGAGAGAGAGAGAGAGAGAGAGAAAGACGCGCACATTGCTTATTATATATTGTAATAGTATTTGCAGCAGCAGCAGAGTTGAATAAACGCATTTTAAATTAAAGGACACAGAAGGCGTTCGTGTCTATTAAACGTCTCGCGAAGGCCATTTTCTCTTCGTCCGTATCAAACGGCAAGTCTTTTACTTCTACTCCATCCTCGTAGTTTGCGTACAAGACCGTCGCTAGCGCGTCTAAATCGTCGCCTTCGATTTCAGGGTCGATTTTTAAGCAACTCGACGCTTCTCTGTAGGCGTCGGCGTCTAGAATATTCGCCGAAGCGCCTTCCATGTGTAATTTTCTATCGTTGTTGATGTACGTGCGCAAGCGAACGACGCCGTCGTCGCAGTCTTCTAAAGACGCGCAGTTTTTTTGTACTAAACCTATTTTGGAGCTCATCGACGGTTTCGCTCCCAACGACGCTTTCGTTAATCGTGTGTGTGCTTTCGGCGGCCTGACGCGTTCACGCATGAGGTTCCCTAGGAGCTTTTCCACCGACCCGGCAAAGACGTTGTTCTTCATCATGTTCTCTACGACGACGTTACAGCATCGCTCTAAAAGTTTTTTCGAATTTAGAAAGTTAGCGTCCGTTTCGTCTAATCGAGATAAATGTCTCAAGAAATCTCTCGGTGGACATCTTCGTAACTCGACGTTCGTATTCACCGCATCCGCCAACGCGTCCGAGAAGACGTGTTCTAAAATATCCGCAAACGTATTCCGCTGATTCACCGAAATCGTCAAATGCAAACTCGCTTCGTCTTTTTTTCCATCATCGTTATCTTCACTGGTGATACAAAACGCCTCGTGAATCGTTCCTCTCGGCATATACATGACATCCCCGGGTTCTAAAATGACTTCCACGTACTTCATCTCCTCCAACCGTTTCCTCTCTTCTTCCGAAAACTCCTCGCTACTAAACCTCGGAAACTTCTCGCTCACATCTCTCGTTGGATACAACCGCCATCTCTTCCTCCCTTCTATTTGCAACACAAACGCATCGATATCATCCCAATGTGGGGCAAACCCTTGACTATTCGCCGGCGTCCAATACGCGTTGCACCCCGTGGGCGACTGCCAAAAATTTTCCAAATTCGACAACAACGCCCACAACTTATCCGACCACCTCTGCGGATGCAACACTCTGACCGAGCACCCGTCTTCCTCGAACCGTTTCGCGACCGTTTCGTAATCCGCGTTTTTGCTCACGTTACTAAACCCATCGTTCGCGTTGTGCGTTCTTCTCACGCCGTCTTTATAACTCGTCACGTCGACGTTCGTCCCGTACGTCAATTTTTTCTCTTTCAACCATCTCTCGATGTCCTCCGAGGTGAGTAAATCCTCGTACCCACTTTTGCTCGTTTCGCTTTGCTTTCGAACGAAACATCTCCGTTCGAATATTCGAGACTGGAACACGTGCGTCGAATACGGAAAGAACAGCCAGTGCGCGCAGTCCTCCGGTGTAACTGTTTTAAAGCCGTCGCGAATGACATCGGACCAAGTGAGATTTTTTGAGTGTTTCGGAGCGTACGCCGAGGACGGTTCGTCGATAACGTCCACTTTGAAACTGTTCTCGACGTCTTCGAAGTACGTTGACGTTTTCGACGCGTCGAAGAAGACTCGATCGTCCGAGTCCTTGTGCGATATCGCATCGTTCGAATTTTTCGTCCTCTGCGCTTTTTTCTTTTTCTCCCCCATCATGTACCCGTCGTCGATGTCGTGCGGGGACATCGAAACTGGACCGGGCGAGAGGAAATCATCGGACGAGGTGCGATGTTGACGATTTTGGTCTCCTCCTCCTCCTCCTCCTCCTCCTCCTCCTTTGTTGTTGTTTTCGGTGGACTTTCGTTTCTTTTTAGACATGATGTCTTTAAAACTGAGGAGAAAACAAGAGAAAATCTCGTCGTCGATTTCGCGGAGAATAAATGAATAACTTTTTCTTGTTAGTCTTCTTTTCCAAAGACGAAGAAGAAGATGTAGCGCTCACGTGGGATGGATTTTTTAGACAACTAGTACGAATGTCGATAATAGTATTAAACAAATCTATGACTACTAATACAACGTAAAAACGACAATCCCGTCCTCGTCGTAAATTAAGCCTTGTAGCCTCTGGACGCTCTTCTACCTCGCGCCTTTTCAAACTTTCTCCCCTTGTGCTGCACGTACGGCTTGGCATGCGAGTGCGGCACACCCGGCGCGCCAAAGTGCTTGACGGCTTCTCTGGAGTTCTTCGGACCTCTCAAAAGCACGACGCCTTCGCCAGTCGGCGCCTTCAACGCCAACTGATCGAACGTCAAGCACTCGCCACCAGCCTTGACGATTCTCGCGCGAGCCGTCGCGGTAAATCTCAACGCGCACACCGTCAATTTCGGCACTTCAAACATTCTCACGTCGTCCGTGATGGTTCCGACGACGCACGCCACCTTCCCTTCTTTGCCCTTCATAAACTTCGTGAGTTTGGACAACGACAACGGCGGTCGGTTCGTTTTCGACATGAATAATCTCTTCAACACCGTTTGGTTGAATTTAGAGTCCGTTCTTCTCGCGAGGAAACGGTAGAGTTTCACCAACAACGCCAAGTAGACGTTTTCGGACTTTTGCGAAGTGCGCTTCGTCTTTTTGTTGCGGCCGCCAGCTTCGAGATCGATACCCTGTTTGTGTTATTAAAAGAGAAAAGGAAAAGGTTTTGTCAGCGTGGGATAAAAGGATGAACACAAACGCGTGTTTCGTCGCGGTTCTTCTCTGCTGCGAAAAGAATCCGGAACACACGCAAAATGTGCTCGCTCGAGAGGCAGAGAGAGAACGGATGAGAGAACGCGAGGAATGCGAGAGCGAAGCACTCTTTCCCAAGGAGGAGCAGACAGACCCTTCTTGAGGCAAAATTTTCTTCCGTCTGCGAAACGCGCGGAATCTCTCTCGCGCGTCCAACACGCGCCCGCTCGTTTAATTCGTCGCGTCCGAAAATCTATCCAGACCATATCGAAGGTACGAAAAGTGCGACACGTCCTTCGTGACACCACCGTCACACCACTCGCGAGAGGTGTTTTTACGCGCACATTTTTTAGGCGTAAAATCTCTCTCTCTGTCTGTTCGCGCGAATACTCTCGGACGCGAAGATGATGCATCATCATCCGTGCCTCCTGCAAAGACGGAAACGATGATGCGCGATAAAACGAGATAAAAAAGTAGGAGGAGAAGACATTTCATGAATAACGTACCATCTTTCTTCTTGTCTATCTAAATTTATGTCGTCTTACGGCTGCTCGAGAAGAATTTCAGTTTTAGGAGAGAGAGAGAAAAGGGTTCACTAAACCCTAACACACCCTAAACAATTATTCGCTTAGAATTTCAAAATCATCTTCGCCACACAACACACAACGCGCGCAAAACGCGTTTGCGGTTTGATTAAAGAGGGAGAGAGAGAAATCGCCGCCGCGAAAAGAAGGAGGCGTTTGAGTCTCTTTCGGGAAATTCGTCTTTGTGTCGTCGTTTTCGGGGTATTTCAAAGAGAGTGAGAGAGAGAGAGAGAGAGAAATTCTGTGGAAATCTCTCATCTCTTTGGAGACGACGGACAGTTGACCAAAAGAGAAAGAGAGATTCGTTTACTAATAAAAGAACAACATGGAGAACATCGACGAAGGAGGTCACGGTACCAAGACCAACACCAACTTCGGAAGAGGAGAAGGAAAAGGAGTTTTAGGGGCGAAATTTTTGATTCAACCGCACGTGGACGAGATATGCTCGCAGTTTGGTATTTTCGACGACGAGGAGCGTGAAGAGGAGGAGGAGGATACAGAGGAAAAAGAAGGAAGAAGAAAAAATAATCGATACGCGGAAACGTCCGCGGCGGTTCTCGCGAACATGGTCTCTGAATTTTCCGTCACCAGAGGCGTCTCGGAAAGCTCCCGACGTCGTTTACTCGACGAAGCGGCGAAAAGAGGGAACGAGGAAAAGTTTGAAAGTTTGTACGAGGCGCTGAAGCGCTCGAACGCGGTGCCGGAGTTGGACCGGTGGAACGCCGTCGTCGCGAAGATTGCCGCGGACGAGGAGTTGAAAGAAGCGGTGAAAAGTAGGGACAGTAGTAGGAAAGTTTCGGAGCGGTCGCCGGTGAGAGCGACGAAGAAATCGTCGCCGAGAAAACTTGCGGAGGAACAACCGGCTTCGACGGTTTTGAAAGCGTTGCGCGAGATGACTTTTGATAAAGACAGCGCGGCGGCGCATATCATCGGGGAGAATGACAGACCTTATGGAGAAGAGGAGAAAGAAGAAGAAGAAGAAGAAATAGACGAAGAGAACGGACGAGCACGACAACGTCAGCAACAACGAGTCGTGAAAACTACTGCAACATCGACATCCGCCGCGACAACGAGAAAACCAACATTTCCTAGTTGGAACGAGGATGGATCTTCATCCAACCGTCCGTATTTAACGAGCAATTTCTTAGGCATAGAGTACGAACGCGACGTGGACACTATCCCTTTGGCGTCTCGGTCGACCGCGGAGCAAGAGTTGCTCCTCTTGGATGATTTTTTACACGCTGCGCTCGGTTTGGACGGTCGATACGTCACCGCGAGACGCGCCGCCTCAATGAAAGCCACGACAACGAAGAAAAGGAACGGCGGTAACAACGACGACATCAACATCATCAACAACAACGAAGATGCAAATAGAATAGTCAAATTCGAGTGCGAGAGCGGGTGCGAACCGAGTTTGCGCGAACTCTTAGGCCGAATGCTCCCGATGTGCGAAGATGCGTTTGCCTGTTCGCGCTTCGTCGAAAAAACACTCTACGGCCAAACAAAAACGTCCGGCAAAACGAGCAAAGCGTTGGCGACAGAAGTGCGAGATTTACTTGGCGACTGGGAACGTATGATCGCACAACTGGAGAGGAAAAGAAACAAACGCGATCTGAGTTTACAGTCGGCGTATTTTTACGCTCGACCAGCAGCAGAAGCGCTTCGCTTGTTAGCCTCGGTCTCGTTCGCCTGCGAAAACGAAATGGGCGGAAAGCTTTTGAATACTTTGAGACGGTTGAAAATCCGGTGCGGGGGCGATTCGGAAGCGGAGAGATTACTCACTCGCCTGGAAAACGCGACCGCAAAATCTTATTTAAAACGATTAGAAAAATGGATGTCCGAAGGCGATTGCGAGAACGACACGTACGAGGAATTTTTTGTCGTGGAAGACAAACGCTTAAAACCAGACTCGCTTTCCGAACGTTTCGATAATAATAACGCTTACTGGACGGAAAAATATGTTCCGAGAGAACCAACGCCATGGTTTTTGGACGATGCGACGAAAGTGTTGGCGTTAAATGCCGGGAAGTATGTCAACGCGCTTCGAGAGATTACCGTTATTAGGAGCGAGACGTTGAGTAGCGAAGTCACGGCAAACGGAGAGGAAGAGGGGATAAAGAGTATCGTCGTCGTCGACAAAGAAGAAAAAGAAAAAGAGCGGAAGAAATTGTCGTTCTCGAACATTTCCGACGTCGTTCGTGCCAAACACGACGTCTCCAATAAACATTTCTTCGACGCGTTGCTCCTTTCTGGAGACATTCGCAACAAGTTGCAATTGGTCAAAGCGACCTTCTTATTGGCGCAAGGCGATTATCTTTCACAGTTCTTCGACTCGCCCTTCAAGGCCTTCGAAGAACTCGAGAAACCGGCCAAGTTTTGCGACGAGCAAAAGTTGAGAGATGCTTTAGAGGTGAGCATGAAAAACTCCTCGATGTATGCGTTCAAGTATCATCAAGACATCAAGTGCGCCCTCGAAAAGAATATTAGTACGAGTAATGACGCGCGAGGTTTGGAGACGTTTACGCTCGACTACAAAACATCTTTTCCAGCGAACGTTGTGCTCTCAAAGAGTACCATTGCCAAGTATCAAGCGTTATTCAAGCACTTGTTCCGCGCGAAAGTGATGGAAAAGAAAGTGTGCGAAACGTGGGCGACGCTTCGTCGGCTTCACAAGAAAATGCACCGGCGGCAGCAGCACCAATCGTCTTCTCGAATGGAGTACGAGAATCCCGCCGAGGAGCACTTTCTCACGAGAGATGTCTTCGTTCACGCCAACGCCGCGCACTGGACCGCACAAAGAGCAATCAGTTTGATTCAAAATGTCTTGCACTACGCGACGTCGGAAGTCATCGAGCCGAACTGGGCCACGATGGAGAGCGAGATATTTTCTTCGTCCACCTCCGCGGACAACGTCATCAAAGCGCATGCCAAGTTTCTGGAAACCACCGCTCGAGAGTCCATGCTTCTTCGACCGACGCTTTTGAACGTCTACGAATCTATCCTTCAATCGTGCTCGAAACTCTGCGACGCGTGCGAAGACTTTGAAAGAAACGACGAAAAAGAAGAAGCGAAACTTCGCGTAGTCGCCGGCGACTACGACGATCGCGAAGACCAAATGGAGGACTTTTTGCATCGAATCGAATTCATATCCTCTGAATTTGACGAAAGAACGGCTGCATTTATCGACGCGTTGAAAGATGCCGCTCGATTCGAGAGTAAGTTTGAGAGTTTGATCAGCCGCGTCGAGCCTCTCGAACAGTCAAATTCGAGATACTAGTAAAAACGCTTGAAACTCTCCTCATAAAAACTTTGAAATGGATAACGACGCTTCTGAACACATGTTACCGAGAGCCTCCAATACTACTACCGCGCGAACGACGGCGATAACCACAAAACATGCTTTACAAATAGGCCAATGCGTCTCCGCGTTAGGTGCGGTTTTCATGACGAGTGTGATCCTGTATGCCGTGGTGAATGGAAACGGAAGCGAGGAACTCGATTGGTTGTTAACGCACGCCTGGGGGGTGGTTTCTCTCGTTGACCTGTACGTCGGTTTTACGCTCTTCTCTCTGTGGATATTCCTGCGAGAAGAGAGCGCGATTACTGCCTTAGTGTGGACTGTGTTTGTGATGTGCTTGGGGAACTTCACGACATCGGTGTACGTCCTTCGCGCGTTGCGGAGTTCGAATGGAAATTGGAACAAATTTTTCTTGGGAGATTCGTATGCATCGTCTGTATCAGCAACCGCTTCGAGATGATGATTTCTTTTGCGAACGCGCGTGTACTGCTATCATTTTTCTCGGGGGGAAATGCATTGTAAAACAAATATACGGTAGTATTGCTGATATAGCTTTATTAATTAATCATGCCTTTGGACCGGCCTTCAAACCCGGGCCGGTTCCTCTTCTTCTCTCTCCTATCGATGTTCTTTTCGATTTTCTCGTCCGCTTTCGCCTTGATGTTCTCCTTGCGCTTTTTCTTCTTCGCGTTTTGTTGATCCTGAACCGTTTTCGTCCGCTCGTTCCATTTCTCTTTGTTCTTTTGTTTCTTCTTTTCTTCTCTTTTGACGGATTTGCGCAACAGTTTCGGGTCGTCCAAGACTTTCTCTCCTCTCGCGCGCTTCAACGAAGCTTCCCAGGCGTGCTTCTCGGCCACGCGTTTGCCTTCTTTGGTTTGGTCACCGCCAGCGTCGGCTAAATCCTTTTCTCGCTGAAGCGCTTTCGAGAGCAGATCTCTCTTCGTTTCTTTTTTCTTCTTGCCGTTTAATCTTGATGATGGAACCTCGTCCACGTCCACGTTACCAAACGCCAAGTTCATCTTCGGGTAACCGTCTTCTCCTCTGTTGGTGGCAGTTTCATCGCCCTTCTTCTTTTCGTTGCTATTATTCCTCATCGTCTCTCTCTTCTTCGCGTCTACGATCTTCTTCATCCTCTTCTCCCGTTCCTTCTTCTCCAATTTCATCTTCTCCCGTTGCTCTCTCCAATCTTTCGCGTCTTTCACCTTCTTCTCGTGTTCGCTCGCTTTCCGCTTCTCCCTCGAATCCTGAATTTTCTTCTCCAGACGTTTTCTCAACGCTTCTAACCGTTCGCTTTTTTCCTCCTTCGTCGGCGTCGAGGCGTCTATAACCATATCTTTAAACATACCACTACCGTTTGATTCCTTCTTCTTCTCTCCGCTCGCTCCTTCCTCCTCCTTTTCCTCTTCCTCTTCGTCGCCGCTCCCGGATTCCTCAGCCTTCGCCGCGTTCGCCCTCCTTTCCTCGTCCTCTCCTACTCCCTCCTTTTCCTCCAAACCTTTCTTCCTCTTCTTCTCCATCTTCTTCTGCAGAGTCTCCGCGTTCGTGAGAACTAAATTCGGATCGAGTTTCTGTCGTTTCTTTTCCATCGTTTTCACTTTGACCATTCGTTTCTTCTCCGCGGTGGATTTTTGGGAGGCTTTTTTCGCCCCGAACCTGCCCAAGGAGGCCATCACCACCTCCTCATCATCGTCATCGTCCCCGAAGGATTTCTCGGTCGCGAGGTAGAACTTTTGCGGGATGTGTTCGACGAGTGCGTCGAAAAAGTGAGAGTGTTCGTTCACGCGGGTGTTGATCGTCGTCGTCTGTTTTATTGTTGTTAATATCATCATCGAAAGAGAGTCAGAGAGCGTCAGAGAGAGAAAGAAACGGCGGCGGAATCTGCTTTTTCTCTGATGTTTTGCATCTTATTCTCAAAGTCGGAAAGAAAGAGGGAGAAAGAGAGAGAAAGAAAGAGAGAGGAAAAGAGAGCGCGATGCTCGAGGTCGTACCATTAAAAGACGCGCGCGTTTATTATTACTATTACGATGATGTGTGTGCGCGCGTATTGTGAGGAGATTTCGTGGGGAAAAAAGTCGTCATTTTAACGCTCGTGTATGCGCGCAAAGAATATGTCTTCACCAAAAGAAGAGGAAAGGAGGAGAGGAAGAAACGAAAGCCCAAGTCGTCAACCTTCGTCGTCCTCCTCTCTGTTCTTCGTTCGGGTAGATTTAGAGGAGGAGAATAATACCAACGCGAATACCACGAGCGATGATGAGGAGGACGAGGAGGACAAGTTCCCGTTCACCACCGGGAACAAAGTGAAACGCTCGGAAGGGAGTTTGCGATTATTCCGAGAGGAAGACCAAGAAGAAGAAGACCAAGAAGGAATGCAAAACTCTCGCTCTCGTAATTCGTCGTCGTCTGAATCGAAACTGGTCCTCGTGCCGTTCATTCCGTCCTCGTTCTCGGTGGCTGATTTCTTGGAGTTCGTTGCCCCAGTACGAATGAAATTGAAAGAAGTGAGAGTGGTTGTTCCTCGAGAGCGAAAGCGCGAGGAAAGCGACAAAGCGAAGAATACGAATAATAAAAGCTCTTCGTATTATTATTTCGCGGCGATATTGCTCTTCGACGAGTGCGAAAACGCGAGGATGTTTACGAACAACTTTCACGGGCAACCGTTTAGCAGCTTGAACGACGAGGAGATTTGTCGATGCGTGTTCGTGAAGAGCGTGAAATTCGGGAAGAAAGATGATGATGATGATAAAGAGAAGAGCATCACTGAGCTTCCGGCGACGTGTCCAGTCTGTCTCGATCGGTTGGACGGGGACGTTTCCGGGATATTGACGACGAGTTGCGGGCATCACTTTCATTCGGAGTGCATGTCCGGCGTGTCCGGGAGCGTTTGTCCGGTGTGTCGTTTTGCGTTGGACGCGACGGCGAAACGAGAGGCAAAGTGTGAAAGTTGTGATTGCGCGAACGCGTCGTTGTGGACGTGTTTGATTTGTGGCGTCGTCGGGTGTGGGAGGTACGAGAATCGACACGCGGTTGCGCATTGGACGGAAACCGGGCACTGCTATTCGCTCGAAATTGGTAGCGGACGAGTGTGGGATTACTCCAGAGACCAGTTTGTGCATCGATTGATCGAAGGGAAGCATGGTTTGGTCGAGCTGACGCCGGACGAGAAAGGAAGGAGAGGTCGCGCAGGGAGACGAGTCGAAGGCCCAGGCGGAGGCGAAGGAGGGTACACGACGAACGGCATATCCGACCCTGACGTTTTGCACGAGGAAGACGATCCTGAACTCACGGAAGCGTTGGTCGCGTCCAAACTAGACGCCGTCGCGAACGAGTACGACCAACTGTTAGCCTCGCAATTGGACCAGCAAAGACAACATTACGAACGTCTTTTGATGGACGCCGCTTCGGATCAATCGGAGATGATGACGAAAGTTGAAACCATCGCCGAACAGGCGACGAAACTTCGCGTGCTCAATCGAAGAGCCGACCACGCCGAGAAGGAAGTCAAGCGCTTGGAAGAGGAAAACGTGTTTTTAAAACAACTCAACGAGCAATTACTGAGAGACGCCGGCGAAATGCGCGAGACGAAAATGACGTCCTCGACGAAAGAGAAGGAAAAGATTGCGTCTCTGGAAGAAAAAGTGAGAGAGCTGGAAGGCATGAACCGAGATTTGATGTTCTTCTTGGAATCGAAAGAGACCATTCAGAAATCGAAAGGCTCGGAGTTGGACGCTCGATTCGGTAAGATCGAGTTAGAAGAGAAGGAAGAGATACAAGGAGAAGTAGTACGCGGCGGGAAAATTTCTTCGAAGGATCGCATGCGAGCGAAACTGAAAGAAAGAAACAAGAAATAAATTTTTACGTAAAGTCATCACTGGTAGACAAATAGCTGTATATGATAGAAGGAAAAAGCGCACGCATAGATTTAAGCTTGTACAACATACAAATGTAGTATTATGAGGTGATATATTACACACTTCGATTCTTCTTCTTCTTACTTTTTTACTTCTCTTCCTCTTCGCGCGTGTTATTTTACGGAAAAAAACTCGTTTTTCAAATACAAACACGCCTTTTTGCGAAGATCATCCAAACAATAATATTATTAATAATAGTAACAGCACTCTACTAGTATACATGATGATCTCAACATATCTCATCGACATCTTCTTCTTATCAAGCGATATCCACAAAGCCGTCTCTCTCACCTTTCAAAAACGGCGAAATCATGGTATCGAGGGAGTGCGCGATGGCGCTCGCATAAGTGACGACGCATCCCGCCGACCAAAGAACGCTCAACTCTCCCGAAACGCCGTTCAACCCGGCATACGGATCACTCACAGTTTTTACAGCCTCCAAGTTTTGATAGTTATCTTCTAACCGTTTGATAATGCTCTCCCATTTCTCGTCGAACTCATCGTCGTCGTCCTCTTCTTCTTCTTCGTCGTCGTTCCCGTCGTCGCCTCCTCCTCCGTTGTTTGAAATATCGTCGTTCCCGTCGTCGCCATTCCCGGTATCGTCGTCAAACGCCTCGTCCTCGTCTTCTGGCATCCCGTAATCCCCAATGTGCATCATCGATGGTGAATCCTCTGGTCCGCCAGGTCCGTCTTTCCTTCGTCTTTTTTTCTTCTTTTGAATTCGCGAGACTTTTGAGGGGCAAAACACTTGACTGTCGGAGTCTTTCTGAATTCTCTTCCTCGGGGGCGCGATGACTCGATTTTGAATGACATTATTATAACCACTCGAGCAGTAAAAAAAGCTTCGATGATTCTTCTTTTTCGTCGTCAAAGCAGAGGAGGAGGAAATTGAGTAGTTGTTCTTGTTCCGTCTCACTAAAGCAGCCCTTCCGCAGTTCGTCGTCGTTAACGGATTCATCTTTGCCACAACGCGAAAAGTGATCTATTCAAAAAGTCGTTAAGAAATCACTTTCCCGAAACGTCGTCGATTTTGATGCGATCTCTTCTCTTTGACTTTCTTGTTTTTCCTCTGTTTATGTATATATATAAGAAAAAGCGGTTAAAAAACGAAACTTCTTCCCTCTTTCTCTGCGAGTGGTTGTTTAAAACGGAGGCGACAACCGTTGTTTGACGCCACAAACGCGCGAGAATGTGCTGCAGTAATGAAGCACATCCGAAGAGAAATTTGACGACGTGTTGCAACGGAAAAGATTTGGTTTTTCGGTTGTTTAGGGTGTGAAATTTGAAAATACACGAGCGTATTCACACGAACGAGAAACCGTACGAATGCGATGCATCTACTTTACAAGATTCGGATGAGATGGAACTGGAATCAAAAGTCTGTTTGTGAGCAATGATGCAAAGGTCTCGTAGCGGTAGTATTATTACGTTCTCGTACTGTAGCAAAGTAGTAAAATCTTTCGTTTTCGTTTTTCGAATTGAATTTTGTTCTTCAAACTTCAACTCAATCTTTCGTTGTCGCGTTTTTGGGTTTAAACCCACCAACGTTGATATTCGCTTTCTCTTCGAACTCTCTGGTTCGTCTATTCGCGTCGACGCAGAAAAAGGAGACTAAATTTTTAAACACGCCTTTATCGAACGGGTTTTTAAACGTCCCGTCCGTCGCTCGCAAATACGTGTACCGGTGCAAGTTCATCAACTCGTTGGTGGTGATGTTTCGGGCGACTTGCGCGAGTTGCGAGGAGACTAACAGCAGGACTGGGATTAAGACGGCGACGTCGCAGGCGACGAAGAATAAGACGCCGGTTTTCGAGCGTTGCTTTTCGGACGGATTTTCTTCCCAGACTCGAATGACGGCGACGAGCAAGGAGACGATCATGGCGAACGTTTCCAGGAGCAGAAAGATGACAAAGTCGCGGTGGTTTTTCGCGCCAACCGTGTTGCCCATCCACGGACAGTAGTGGTCGAATCTCCTGACGCACCGTTTGGCGATTTGGCAGTGTTTAGTTCCAGCCGGTTTGACTATTTTACACGTGACGCAAAGACGTTCCCAGTTGCCCGCCCAAAGCTCGGGGTGATCGAGCCATTTTAACGAGGAGGCGGCAGAGGAAGAGGTAATTTCACTACTACTACCTCCTCCTAATCCTGATCCTGATCCTTTTTCGATGTCGTCGATATCGTCGCTGTGGTTGATTAGATTTTCAACCGACGACGACGCGTTTTTCAAACTCTTCGCGGCTAACTGCGCTCGCGTGGATACGAATCCGGGATCGGTATTCGCCACTCGCCAAAAGAAAATCAAACCGGTGATTGAGCTAATAACCACCATCCACGACCACGCTGCTAACGCGACGTCCACGCGGGGCGTCCCTAGCGGTCCGACGACAACAAAATTCACAAACATCAACGTCAACCCGCACACGACGGCTAAACAGAATATCGCCATGCCTTTTTGCGACCACCACGTCTGGCCTTCTTTGAGAGTCACCAACTGATTGGTCAACATGTTCGATAAACTCTTGTGACCTTTCTCCATGGCGAGTTGCGATGGGGTGTTTCCATCCGTATCTCGCGCTTTCAACAACTCTTCGCCGCCACACAAGGCTAAAACGTGCGCGGCTTCCGCTTTCCCTCGTATCGCCGCCCAGTGCAACGCCGTGCACCCTTCCCTATCCGGGCGCATCACGTCCGCGTCAAACGCCAAGAGTAACTTGACGACGTCTTTAAACCCTTTATACGCGCCCCAATGCAGCGGACATCGCCTATCTTCGTCCATGCAATTCACGTCTAAATTCCATCGCAACAGAAAATGGTACAACATCGAAGCGTGGCCGTACTGCGCGGCGACGTGCGCCGCCGTGTACCCGCGAATATCTTGATTGTGCAGCTTTGCTTTTCGCTGCAAGAGTAATTCCGCGACTGGTAACGCGCCTCTCACCGCTGCCCAGTGTAAGGCCGTTTGCCGTTCGTCGTCCCCGGCGTTCACGTCCGCGCCTAAATCCAACAAATACTTCGCGATCGCGACGCGATTGTTCAACGCTGCCCACTGTAAAGGCCGAAATCCGTTCGCATCTTTCGCATCTATTATGATCGAAGAAGACGGGGCGTTGTTCACGAAATGCTCTAGCTTTTCTTGGTTCCCGTACGCGGCCGCGCGCCAGACGTCCCACTCTTTCTCTTCCTCTTCCTCTTTCTTCTTCGGTGCCGAAGAAGCGAGCGAGGAATCTTCGTTGGTCGTATTCGTAATGTCGTTGGTTGCCTCCATCTCTCTTTTAAATTCTAAATGGAATGGAAAAACTCTTCTCAACAAAGCAGCAGAAAAGCAGCTCAAAACACACACACACAAACACACAATATACAACGCGAGATCTATCCTCAAACACAATTTCAAACTCCTCTGACGATGATGATGACGATGATGTTGACTCTCTTACGTAACTCTTTCTCTCGTCTCTTTGTTTTCGCGAGATTGGATTTTCGAAAATTTCACCCGTGTCGTTGTTTTATATTTAGGGTTTATGTCTTTTTTGTGGTCCGAGTCAGAGAAAAAAAAAACATCAAAACAACAAAAAAGCAGTCGATGATGATGATGATGCAAGCGCAACAGCAGTACCACCACCAAAGGTTCGCGCCCCCGTGCGCGCGAAATGCGAAGAAAAATGCCGTGAGGTGCGTTTTGTCGCGGTGTTTGTGATTTTAAGTAGATCTTTTTTTATTCTCTAAACTCGTCTCTCTTTCTTTTTTCTCTCTTCGATTAAATTTCTCTTCTGTTTCCATTCTGTGTTGTTGTTGTTGTGGATAATGTTGCAAATGTATTCTAACGAATAAACGTGTTGTTGTTGTTCTCTTTCTTATTGCAGATTTTCTTCTTCTCAGCGACGAAGACAACAACGAGTAAAAGTCTCGGTCTCGATCGAAAGTAGCGCGAAAAAAGCCTTCTTTTTCCCCGGTCAAGGCGCACAAAACGTCGGCATGGCGAAAGAGTTGTGCGAAACCTCCCCGGGGGCGAAAAAAATGTTCGACACGGCGAAGGATATTTTAGGGTACGATTTACTCGACGTGTGCGTGAACGGACCGGCGGAAAGATTGAACTCGACGGAAGTCTCACAACCGGCGATTTACGTGTCCTCGATGGCGGCTTTGGAAAAGATGAAATCAACCGCGGAAGGGCAAGCGGACATCGACGCCGTGGACGTGTGCGCGGGATTGAGTTTAGGCGAATACACGGCGTTGGCGTTCGCCGGGGCGTTTTCTTTTGAAGATGGGTTGAAGCTGGTGAAATTGAGAGGCGAAGCCATGCAAGCGGCGGCGGATGCGCAGCCGAGCAGCATGGCGGCGATTATTGGGTTGAGTTCGGACAAGTGCGAGGAGTTGTGTAAAGTGGCGAGCGAGCAAAGCGGGAAAGACGTGCGAGTGGCAAACTATTTGTGCAACGGGAACTACGCGGTGAGTGGTGCCATCGAGGCGATCGAGAAAGTCGAAGAGATTGCAAAACCGGAATTCAAAGCGAGAATGGCCGTTCGATTAGCGGTTGCCGGCGCGTTTCACACGGATTTCATGAAACCCGCGGTGGAAAAGTTAGAGAAACAGTTGGCGGAGACTCCCATCAACGCGACGAGAATACCGGTCATTTCCAACGTCGACATGCAACCACACACGGACGCGGATTCGATCAGAAAGACGTTAGCGACGCAAGTGACGAACCCGGTGAGATGGGAAGGGTCCATGCAAAAGTTGATCGAGGAAGGTTTGGAAGGTGGCACGGAAGTTGGACCCGGGACAGTCATCTCCGGCATCATCAAGAGAATCGATAAGAAGTTGCCGGTGGTGAATTACACCGTTTAAAAATATCGGCGAGTGAATACGAATACGATGAGCTTTTATTATTACCTAGTATATAATTTGGAACCTATTCTGTGTTATACAAACCGCTACTATTAAGAAACGAGCGCATCATGAATCTAATCTAATCGTCGTCGTCGTCGTCGTCGTCGTCCAACTCTTTTAAACTTGCCGTCTTGATGAACGGAAACGTCTTTTGCAAACTCTGCGCGGTTGCCGCGGCCAACGGCTTCGGGCCTCGAAACCCCAAAACGACGTTCCCTTTCCTCCCGTCCACCTCTAAACATTTCACGACGCCCCCGTACCCTTTCACTCTATCCTCGATGCTTTTCAAGTGCGCTCCGACCGCCTCTTTCGTCAACTCCGGAGGCGCCTGCCCGACGTCTCCGCTCACGGTGATTACTTCCTTAAACGACTTCTCGCCGAACGTTTTCCTCAACGCGGATTCCACGCCGCCTTTCATCGTCGCTTGCGAACTCGCGCACGACGCGCACGCGCCTAACAACCGAACCGCCACGATCCCGTCTTCCTCGGAAACCGCGACCACTTCGATGTTTCCGCCGTCGTTGATCACGTACGGCCGGATTTCCTCCAACGCTTCGTCGACAGTTTCTTTTGTCAGTCTCGGATATCTTCTGTTTTCTTCTTCTTCATTTTCTTCTTCTGAGCGCACTGTGCCTTTCCTCAGCATGGCATCTGCCACGTCTTGAAACGGAGACACCACGATGGTATTCTTCGTATCGCCTTTCCTCTTTTCGCCGTCAGAATCGTCTTCTGAAAAATCGCCTTTCTCCTCTCCCGTCGTCTGAATCTGACTCGTCGCCTTCGCCGCTCGAATAATAGAAACACCACCATGCTTTCGTTGGCGGCGTCCACTTCCTCTCCTCAATCTTTCCCTACTGATTACGACTGTGTTTTTATCATCGTTGCACTCGTAACAACACCGTTTTAACTGCAAAAAATGACCACCCATACTGCTACTTTTAATACCTCTCGTCGTCATCATCCTCGTTCTCGTCGTCAAAGTCGTCGCATAATCTGTCGTCGTCGCTGTTGTTTTTTTAATGCCGCAGTAATGGCATTAGATACAATCCTTAAGAAAGAGGGAAAGAAAAAGGTCTCTTTGTGTAGGGTTGGACACCCTAGACATTCGAGCTTCGATCCCCCTTAAAATATCTCGAGACTGAAGCAAGAAGCGGTATTAGTAGGAGTAGTAGTATTCTATTTACGCGCGCGAATAAACGAGAGAGTAAGAAAGATCGAGATTTAGAGAGATTTCGTTTTTGTTCGTGTCGTTATTTACATGCGCTGCTTGTTTCAAAAACAAAGAGGAGGAAGAAGAAGCGTCTCATCATCATCATCGGTTTTATTCATCTCGAATACAATGCGAAGTTGTTTGAACGCATCATCATCATCGTCATCGGGAAGCGGCGTTCTCGCGAGCAGAAACACGATGGCGACGACAAAAACGATATTGGAACGACGAAAGATGACAACGACATTGACGTTTTCCCGACGAATGAATAATGCAAGGAGGAGGAGGAGTTTTTTTGCGTCCTCGGTGTCGAAAGGATTAGGAGGAGGAGATGCTTCAAACGCGTCTTCGATAGCGTCGTCGGCGCAAGAACGATTATTGGAAGAGGAAGGAAAGTTTCTTCTCAAAAACGAAGTCCTCAAAACTTTGGAAAAAGGGTTATCGTACGAAATCAGAACCGGGTGTTTAAACGCGAGAGGGAAAAAGTACAGCAATTTTGAAGAGTTTTTAACCGCGCAGTTGACGCTGTTGAGCGAGGACGCCGCGGTGAAGAACTCGGTAAAGTCGAGCGCGATGGTTCGAAGGATGAAGGAGGATGGAGTTTTGTACGGACGGTTACCGGCAAGCGAACGCGAGAGGATGTTGACGAACATGAAAGGGGCGCTGCCGATTGTGTTGGCAGAGGTTTCGAGTAACGCGAGTGATTCAAAGGGTACGAGGAACGACGAGAGAAGCGCGAGTGGGAACGAAAGTAGCACGAGTGGTGGTGGTCTTAATGGTAGCGCTCAAGTTGTCGCCGGGTGGCAGCCGCCGCCGAGCGCGAAAAGAACCGCATCGTCGCCACCACCTCCTTCTTCTTCTTCTTCTTCCTCCTCCACCTCCTCTTCATCTTCTATGAAGAGCTTAGGGGTGTTGTCTTCCTCAACCGTGCGAAAGGAAACGTCATCTTCCGTGGCATCGAAAGAACCAATCGTCGAAGATATAAAAGATAAGAAAATGCCTACGGTTATTGTATTCGATTTAGAAACGACAGGTTTATCTAAAGAACGCGATCGTATCGTTGAAATCGCTTGCGTGGATTTGTCTGACGTGACGTCGGCGGCCTCGGTGGCGGGAGATGGAACAGATATCAAAAATTTTCAAACCTTAGTGAACCCGGGGAGATTTTCTATCCCGTCGCACGTTCAAAAACTCACCGGCATCACGAACGCGATGGTATCCGCGCCAGATATTCCGAGCTTTCAAATGGCTGCCGAACGATTCGAAGCGTTCATCGAAGCCGCGCGATTGAAAAACAAAGAATCTGGGGATGGTGCGTACAGCGGCGAAGTTTTGTTAGCCGCGCACAACGCGAGGCAATTCGACAGTTCGTTTTTACAGAGAGAGTATTGGAGACTTGGCCGCGAAATGCCTTCGCACTGGCGGTTTTTAGACACTTTACCTTTATCTCGATCCGTTTTGAAGAAATCGGGAAATACAAAGTTCACCTTAGATGCTTTGAGAGAACACTACGAGATCACCATCAACGAAGGCGACATGATGCACCGAGCGTTTACAGACGTTAAGGTGCTTTCTAGAATTATTCATCAGCTTTTAGCGGATAACGAGAGAGCAAACACTCGCTTCTCGGAGGATAAAGTAGGATTGTTAGATTCGTATTCGTTTTCGCTCGGCGATCCGGGCGCGGGATCTTTGAAAAGGCAAATCGCCGCCGCGACGTCGTCGACGACGGGCGCACCGGCCAATCAACCGTGGTTTTCGGGAGGTACCACGAGAACGTCCACTGGTGGCATTGCCGATGCCGTGGACGCGTGGGAAAAGGTCCGCGCCATGAGCGGTGAAGACTTTGGCGTCGACGAAGATTTCAACGGCGGAGACGACGATTCTTCCTCAATCATGAACAACTTAAAGCAACAAAACAAGGAGGAGTCCGAGGAGGCGAAAACCAGAAATCGTTTAAAGCGACCGTTTTGGGCGCAAGCTGATCCAATCAACGGATTTGCGCCACCAACGCTCGATTTTGCAAAGCTTTCGACCACGGACGAGAACGATGATAAAGATCTCCGGGCGCTTCGCAACGACATAGACGCGTGGAAAGAGACGCCAATTCGAGAGGCGTTCGGCGCAGGATCTTCCTACGAACTGGACGAGAAAACTTTGAAAGCGCTAGAAACTGAAGGCGTAGACACCGTGGAGGCTATTTTGCGCGTCTGTCCGCGAAAATACCAAGAGTATTCGCCCATGTCCAACGATTTGCGACCTGGCACGTCGGTTTCCTTACTCGGCCGCGTCGTCGGCGTCCAAGTTGCACCGTTTACTCGTGGGAGGTCGAGGCAACCGAGCGTGATTACGTTGGAAACAGTGAAAACGTCCGAAACCAACGAGGCTATCGAAGGAGAGGGTTGGGGCAAAAGTCCGCAACGGTTCAAAGTGAAAATTTGGGAGTACTTGACCAAAGACGTCAAGAGTTCGTTGACGCGAGACGCGATCGTAAAAGTGCGAGGAACTTTAGGCAATTTTACTGGTTCTGAATTTTCCGTCGAGTCCGCAAAAATTCTAACCGATGCTCAAGATGTCACGCCAATCGGCGAAGCCGGCGAAGTCGTCGCCACGTACGCCAAGAAAGCGTCCATGACGAACGAAGAATGGCACAAAGCTATCCCTCGCGCGCTTGAGTTTTTCTTGAAGAAACTCAAAGGCGATCCGTTGGAAGTCTCTTTGGGTAAAGAAAACGCTTTGTTGAAAGAGTTACAACTGGTTTCGCACGCGGAAGCCGTCGCGAGCATTCACGCGCCGGCAACGGTGGAACAAGTCGCTCGCGCGAGAGAACGCTTAGCTTTTGAGGAGCTTTTGATTTTACAAGTTCAATTAATGGGTGAACGTAAGCGCTTACAATCGTTAGCCGCGGAGAACGAAGGCGAAGGCGATAAGGAAGGTATTTCCATCGTTTCTACGCACTTGTGCGATCAACTTCGCAAAGAGCTCTCGTTTTCCTTGACGAGGTCGCAAGACCAAGCGTTGGAGGAGATTTTAACCGACATGGCCGGTCCGGCGCCGATGTTGCGCTTACTCCAAGGCGACGTCGGGTGCGGTAAGACCGTCGTTGCCGCGTTGGCGTTACTCGCGGCGGTGGGAGCTGGACACCAAGGCGCACTGATGGCCCCGACGGAAGTCTTAGCCAATCAGCACTACAAAACTTTATCGGACTTGTTGAGAGAAATGGGCCCGGATGCGCCAAAGTGTGAAATCATCACCGGGAGTACGAAGCAAAAAGAGTTGAAACTGATTTACGAGAAGATTGAATCTGGAGAGATTTCCATCGTCGTCGGCACGACTTCGTTAATCAACGAAAATGTTAAGTTCAAATCGCTCGGTTTAGCCGTCGTCGACGAGCAACACCGCTTCGGCGTCAACCAACGCGCCAAACTCCTCTCCAAAGGTGGGGAACCGCCGCACATGTTGACCATGTCTGCGACGCCCATTCCTCGAACGTTAGCGATGACTAAGTTCGGTGAGATGGCGCTATCTGTCATCGAAGAGAAACCCGCCGGTCGTTTACCAATCTATACGAAAGTTCTCGACCCGTCTGAACACGAAATTGCGTTCGAAGCCATCCAAGAAGAGACGCAAAGAGGCGGTCAGGCGTACGTCATCTTGCGTTATGTCTCGGACAAAGACACGGAGAAGAACCAGACCAAAGGCGCGGAGGAAGAATTCGAGCGTTTAAAGCTCAGACTTCCAAACGTCAAGTTCGGTCTCTTACACGGCCAACTCTCCTCGGAGGAGAAACAAAACGCTCTGGATCTCTTCGCCAAAGGCGAAACGCAATGTCTCGTCGCCACCTCCGTCGTCGAAGTCGGCGTGGACGTCCCAAACGCTTCTTTGATCGTCATCGACGCCTCTGGTGGCGGCGGATCTGGAGGTTTCGGTCTCGCCGCTTTGCACCAACTCCGCGGCCGCGTCGGTCGCGGCTCTCGTCAGTCCCGGTGCTTCCTCTTAAACACGCCGAACCCGGACGAAGACCGCGAAGAACGCGCTCGCGACCGCCTCACCGTCCTCGAAAAAACCAACGACGGCTTCCGCGTCGCCGAATCAGACTTACAACTTCGCGGTGCCGGCGATCTGTGGGGTTCCAAACAATCCGGAAACAGCGTCGAGTTATTCCACGCGAGTTTAGCGACCGATTTATATTTACTCGAAAGCGCTCGCAAAGCCGCCGCGGAACTCGTCGCGGCGAGCGAAGTCGAAGCAGCGCCGACGACGGCGATGATGAAATCCTTACTCCCCGCGCCCGTGCAAATCGCGTTGGAGAAGAGGGCGGTCGTCGATTTGAGTTTAGAGGCGAAGTTTTAATAATTATCATCATCATCTAGTAAGCGTCGATCGATTGTCACGCTAATATGTAATATGTAATATGATGCAATTTTTAAGAGTGCATTCCAGCCATTTTTTCTCACAAAAAACACGTGGAATACATTAAATCACATCACCCCGTACAATGGGTTGCGTCTCGTCCTCTCCGACTAAGAACGGTGAAGGTGATGGTGCCTCTTCTTCGGGAAAGAGCAGGTTCACGCAGACAACAATAACAACAGATTCGGCTTTGGGTGAGCGCACGTCGTCGTCGTCGTCCTCTAGGGAAGATGTTCTCCACGCTTTGGGAACAACAACAACGGTTTCCAATCCCTCGTCTATGTCGGATCGGAAGAGCGGGAACTTGAGCAGCATGAACAGCGAAAAGAACAACAACGCGAAGAATAAGAAGAATAAGAAGAACAAACAGCAGCAGGAGCAGCAGCAGCAACCACCACAACAACAGAGACGAGGGATATTAAAAAGCGCGAGTCACGATCGGTTCCAAAATCAAACGCCGCCTCCGTCGCCAAATTACGAGTTTTTATTGTCCAACGCGGTGAGTTTGCGGGAGGACGATACCTTGAGCATGAGCAACGCGAGTCGATTGAAGAAATCCGGGAGCGCCGGGGCGTTACAGATTGACCTCTCTCGAGTGCACGAGAACGATAGGAATGGCAGCAGCAATAATAATAACAACAACAACAACTCCGTGGATGAGATGACGACGACGAGCGGCGCGTCCAGTCCGGAGAGAAATACCGAGTCGAACATTTTCTCGAGACTCCCTCCGTCGCCGACGGGGACGAAAAGTGGCGTGAAGCGGATATCGTTCGCGACAGATTTAGTGGACGTGATGGAAGACGACTCGCTGGTGGAGGAAGAGGAAGAGGAGAAGACGAGGCACTGGTCGACGAGTTTATTTCGAGGGAGTAAGAGAGATAGCGAGGATTTAGCGGAGGAGATTGCAAACGTGAAGAGAGGAGGAGGCGGAGGGAATAGTAATAGTAACAGTAATAAGACTCTCGGATCGAAGAATAACGGCGGTGGTGGCATTATTAATGTCGATAATTCGTTCTCGTCGGAAGATATCGACGTTTCGAAAATGTTTGAAAACGAGGACACGGAAAACAGCGGAGGAACCGATACCGCCGGCGGTAACTTTGAAGATGAAGACTACGAGGAAGAAGAGTATTGGTTTCACGGGATTTCTGTGAGTACGCAGAGAGCGCGGTCGGAGGTGTTGCACGCGCGATTGCAAGCCGCGGAAGGCGAGACGGAACGTTTGCGAGAGAACTCGAACGATAGTAGGAAAAAATTAGTGGAATTGATCATCTCGACTGGAATCACTCGGGAAGAGTTGCAGCCGGAAATTGAAGATTTGAAAGAAGAAATTCGGAAAGGTAAAAAAACGAGACGGACGAGAAGCGTGGAAACGATGGACATTCAAGAGGAGGAAGGAGAGGAGAGGCCGTTCGTATACGACAGCGAGCGAATTTCAAACTTGTTGCACAACTTTTTAGAAAAGATTGAAAGCTACGATTCAACCACCTCCGCGGCGGCGAGCGGAGGTTCCTCTCCAACCAACACCGGTAATGCCACGTCGCCTCCGCGAGAGCGACAGCAACCCGTCGCTTTGACTATTTTGACGCACTGGGCGAGAACCGGCGACGCCGAAGCCGCGTTATCGAGAGCAGAGTTGGAAAAGTCGCGTTTGGCGCACTCGAGCGCAAAATGGACGTTACAATCCGCCATGCAAGCGGTAAAAGATACCATGACACGAGAAACCGTCGTGAAGGAGAAACTGAAGCGTCGGCAAAAGATTTTGGAGATTGCGACCAAAAGGAGAGAGTTAGCGAACGAAGATTTGAAAACGGCCGAGAATCGATTGGAGCGCGCGCAAGAAATTCGAACAGATATGAACGTCGCACTGGCGAAAGCCGTCGGAGATTTTGAAACTTCCAAAGCCGCTCTGGTATTGTGGAAGAAAAGGCGCAACGGCGCCATGATGACGTTTAAAGATGCCATTAACGAACTGACCGAGGAAACGGTCATTGAAGTTAATTCTAAAACGAAAGAGTTTGTCACCAGAGCGACGAAAGCGTCCGAGGCGTTATCCTTAGCGTACACTGCGTTAGGCAGTCGATTACAAAGAGCACTGGATGAAGGTTCGAGGCATCGCCCAGAGCCAAAAGACGAACAAAATTCGCGCGCGTTGAACAACGACGCTCGAGCGGCATTCGTTGCGCATAATCGCGCGGAGCAAGCCATGAACGCGCCAATTTCATTACATTTCGCCAAACTCAACGCGTTAGAATCCTCCACCAGACACTTGTTAGCCGAGTGCGAAGAGGAGGTCACCAAAGGCATCTCGCAATTTTATGAAGCCTTTCGCGTTGAACGAGAAGCGAGAGAGAAATCGGAAACGGCAAACTTGGACGCGAAGATTTGCGAGACGACTTTAGAAGTTGCGCAGTCGTACGCGCGAACCGCGGACAGAGCGTACGACGACGCTTTGTATTTCGCGCAAAGTACCATGGAACAAGAAATTCAAGAAGTAAACGAAGCTATGATTGTGACCAAACGTCGATTGGAGGAAGCGAGAGAACACGAGCGTTCAGCGCAAGCGCAATTGTCCGAATCGATTGCGAAATGGGGTAAAAAGAAAGCGCTGATGGGTAAAGATAACGCCAAATCTCCATGGAGAG